>SDBT01007713.1_pt1 | contig 17670 bp, 18 predicted proteins | sample 2277101 | NCBI WGS metagenome assembly SDBT01 (sample SAMN10404973, study PRJNA504765) | marine sediment metagenome | isolation source: marine sediment core GS10_PC15, 103 cmbsf | place: Arctic Ocean: Southern Knipovich Ridge | collected 2010 | reverse complement strand
AACTCTGACGGTGGTACTGGTATAGCAGTAGTTATTGAAAACTTTGCTATTAGTGACGGTGTAGTAGCGAATGTGTTCGATATTAACTTATTAAGAGCGATTGGTAACAAGACTGTTGGAAGCGATAATGCACTTGATGTACCTATCAGTGCTGCATAAGGAGATTTAAAAATGGCAAAGAAAAAGAAAGTTAAAGTTGAAAAGGAAGTGGTGGTCAAATATAAACCAATACCACCAGTCTTGCACGGGTTCAAATGTATTATGTGCGCCAATAAATTTGAAGCAGAAAAAAATGATTCTCCCTGTCCTAAGTGTCAGGGTTTTTCTAACAGGATAAGATAGCGGAGCTTAACGAAGTACGAAGTTTAAGGTTTAACCTATGTCCAGTGTATTTATGAGTGATATGCAAAGGAATCTGGAAGAGGATGCTGCGCTGACTGTTCAGCGTCCTCGCCAGTCCTTACAGGAAGACAGGTCGCCCGATGATGATGTAATGATGAGTGTAGAGGATGGCGACCAGTTTCAACAGACAGACGAAATAGATTTCATGTTTGATGGTCTATTGGAAGCGTTAAAGCGAAGATTAATGTAGGAGTATTATATGTCTAGTATATTTAGAAAACCAAAAACACCGAAATTACCACCACAACCCGAACCGATAGAAGAGGTTGCGGTCGTTGAGGAATCCGCCGAAGAAGCCGCACGCAGGGAAAGAAAAAAACGTCTGAAAGGCGGCAGGCGTGCTACGATAATAAGCGGAATCTCGGCAGCTCTAAAACGAAGACTTGGGGAGTGACATGGCTGATAATGTGAGAAATACTAATAGTGTAAGTGCCATACTCGACCGTTATGATAAGGCGAGGGCACGCAAACAGGAATCTGACGCCCTGCGCCAAGAGGCCGGTTACTACGCATGGCCGGATGCGTGGCGGCAGGTAATGAACTCCGAGCAGGCTGAAGGTAATATAAATACCATTGAGTTATACGATTCTACCGCTTTGATGGCTGCGTTCACTTTAACGTCTGGTTTGTTTTCATTTTTAATGCCTGCTGGTGCGTTTTGGTTCGGGTTCACCGCACAAGACCCGAAACTTAATAAAGACCAGAGTATATTAAAATGGATGTCTATGGCTGCGTCGGCAACTCATAAAGAGATATGGCGCTCGAATTTCCAGCGTGAGATGTTCATGACAATACGGTCGATGGTGGTTTTCGGGACGGGTATAATATCTGTAGAGTTAATTGGTAAAGATTTGGTATTCCAATCTCATCACGTCGGATTCATGTCATTTGATACGAATAATCGTGGCGAAATTGACACTGTATACAGGCAGATATTCTATACCACCCGTCAGGTAGTTCAGGAGTTTGGGGTAGATATAAAAAGTAAATCCGTTCAAAAGGCCATATCGAGTAAGAAGTGGGACGAGAAGTTCGAGTTCGTTCATGTGACCTTACCTAATAAAGACTTCGACGAGACTAAAGTAGGGGCTAGGAATAAAAGAGTAAAGTCTTTATATATAATGATTAAAGATAAGTCTATCGTCAAGAGAGGCGGATTTGATGAGTTACCTTATTTGGTAGCCAGATTCGCTTTAGTTCCTGGTGAGATTATGGGCAGAGGCCCTGCGATGGAATTACTACCTGAGATAAAGATGCTTAACAGGATGAAGAAGTCTTTCATCGAGGCTGCTGAAAAGGCTGTTAATCCCCCACTCATAGTAGAGGATGACGGTGTGGTAGGTCAGCCTGTTACCGAGCCGAATGGTATGATTTACGTCAGGGCAGGCGCTATGAAACCGGAAGCACTCGATACCGGAACTAACGTCGCCCTTAATGCAGAGATTCTTCGTGACCAGCAGACGGTTGTAAAAGAAGGATTCCTTATAAACAGGTTCAATACTTTAGAGAATAAGAGGAACATGACAGCCTTTGAAGTCGGGGTTAGAAAAGAGGATGACCTTACAATAGTATCACCACAGGTAACTCCGTTACAAAAAGAAACTTTAGACCCGCTGCTTACAAGGTCTCTTAAACTCTTGGTAAAGGCGAAAAGAATAGACGAACCGCCGCAGACGTTTGATTTTGATATTGCTTATCAGGGCAGACTTTCTCTGGCGATGGCAAGTGTTCAGGCAAATGCAATGGAAGCAACTCTTGCGAAATGGGCGCCTTATGCAGAAGCAACTCCTGTATTTGAGAATTTTGATTTTGACAAAGCGTTCAGGATTTCTCATCTCGCTTCAGGCGCACCTGCGGAAGTTCTTACTGACTTCGACCAGATGATGGAAGATAGAAAAGAGGTAAATGATTTACAAAAAGCGTCAATACAGGCTGATATAGCGGAGAAAGGCAGTAAGGCGCTTAAAAACGCCAGTAGTAAACCTGAAGAAGGCAGCGCCGCTGAACAATTAGTCGCCTAAATGCAGTTAAGGAGAAGAAATGACTGAAGCAGAAGAACAGAGAATAGAGAATGAAAAAAAGAACTTAGAATTGGCACGTTCTTATAAACGCATGTCGAAGACCAAAGATGGAAAAGTGATTGTGGTGGATTTGGAGAGGCATTGTGGTCAGAATAAATCAAGTGTGTGTCGTTCTTCGCCGAATCCGTACCAGACTTCGTATTGCGAAGGAATGAGAAGTGTATTTTTGTATATCAATGAAAAGATAAATCGTAAGGAGAAAGAAAATGGTCGAACTAATGGACCCGAATAAACCCGCACAGACAGAAGCGCCGAATACCGAACCTACGGGCTGGATGAACTCCGCAGGTGAGTTCGGCGAAGGTACGCCGGAGATTATACAGACTCTTTTAGATAAGAAACAATGGAAGAATATCAATCAGATTGTGGATGGTTACACCGAACTTGAAAAGTTCAAAGGTGCTGGTGAGCATTTAGTAATTCCTGAAAGCGCAGATGACGTTGAGGGTTGGAACAAGATTTACGGTAAATTAGGCGTACCTGAATCTGCTGACAAATATGAATTTACTAACGAAACGGGTGTGGAAATCAGCGATGAGTTACTGACTTCATTTAAGACGTTTGCTAAGAATGAAAATTACACTCAAAAGCAACTTGCAGGTGCGATTCAGTTCCAACTCGAAGCGGTGAAGGCAAGCGATGAGATTTTCGCTACTCAGCGTACTGAAAGAGAAGAGGGTCATATTCAGGCTATGAGGCAGAAATGGCAAAACGAATACGAGCCAACTAAAATTAAAATTGATTCTACTGCCGAGAAGTTAAAAGTTAAAGATTTTCTCAAGGAAATGGGAATATATAACGAACCTGAGATTGTTAATATGCTTCTAACCATAGCAAATAGTGACTCTGAAGACCCCCTGACGGAAACAGGAGACAAAATCGTTACAACTTCTCTGCATGACAAGTTGAAAGAAATAATGAAATCTGATGCTTATAATCAGAGATTCCATCTTGACCATAAGAAAGCTATGATAGAATATATGGAATTGAACCAACAGATAGCAAATAGCGGCCAAGGGCAAGCCCCCCGCACATAAGAAGATTTGTGGACAAGTCTGAAACGACCCCGCTGAATGATAGATAATCCTATCCGGTTACCGCACGTAAGTCGGTAGTGATGGCCCGCAAGGATAACCTGACCGTTAATTGAAAAGGTATTTTTGTGGAGGCCAATCATGGCAACTCGTGCAAGAAACACAAACAGTATTACTGGGTATACAGAGGCGTTTTTCAACTCATATACCACAGGATACGAGCATGTCCTCCAAGAACGGAAGCCTCAATATCAGGGTTTGCTTCGTGAAGAGCGGATAGAAGGTGAGAATGAAGCGTATGATTTTCTCGGCACTATCGAACTCGACGCCAAGACAACTCGGTTTGAGGACATCCCGATTGAGGACATGACACACAACCGCAGATGGATAGCTCCTAAGTGGTATCGTAAGGGTATATTCGTCGATAAAGAAGACGATATAGCTTTACACACAGACCCTACTAGTGATTATATTAAAGCACTGGCTAAGGGTGAAATCAGAAGGCAGAATATCACCGTTACGGATTCTTTCTTCGCAAATGTAAGTGGAGGCAAGAATCCTGGTGATGATACTTACGTCTTCACAGAATCTATTTATACTACTGCGACGAACACTTCTACCGCAGGTCGTGTTATCGTTCACGATACACAGAACGATTTCACAGCAGGTGGAGTATCTACTGGTCTTACGATAGAGAAGTTAATACTTGCTCGTCAGGCATTAACTGAACTTGAGAACGACCCTGATGATACGTTTTACATCGCAGTATCACCCAAACAGACTTCAGACCTTCTCCGTGAAGCTGAGACGCAGAGTATTGATACCAATATTATCAGGTCACTGGTAAATGGTACTGTCAATGAGTATATGGGTTTCAGATTTGTTGTTACCAACCGTATCCTAGTAGGTTCGACCAACGACCTTGATGGAGATACGAATGTCTTTGAAGTTCCTGTTTGGACAAAAGAGGGTATGCTTTTCGCAAAGCACAACTCTCCAATCTTTAACGTCGACTGGCTGCCTCGTAAGCAGATTTGGCAAATTAGCGCCCGTGTCGGCATGGCCGCAATCCGCATGGATGAAGATAAAGTTCTTCGTATCGAGTGCATTTAAGGAGATAAATTATGGCTACTGGTACATTTAATGGTACTAATTTCGCTTTACAGGACACTCCTGTTGTAGGCACTTTTCCAAGAGCCGCTTATGGCGGTGGGATTGTCTATTGTTCAAGCGATGATGTTTTTGCTTCTGGCTCAGACCTTGATGCAGCCAGCACGATGAAGGTTGGTAAATTGCCGAAAGGTGCTGCTGTTCTTTACAGTATAGTTTGGCCGATTGACACAGCAACCTTCGGTGCGCCAGATGCAATGACTAATGCTGTTACTGGATTGCTTGGAATCTCAGGCGATACTAACTTGTTTGGAACTGTTGCAGACCTGAACGCTTCGGCATTGGCGCAAACAATTGCGCCATCACCGGATGGCACAACTTATACAACGATGTTGACCAATGGTTTGCAGGAGGCAGTCGATGTATTATTTACAACTGCCGCTGCTGCTCTCACTGCCACCGAAGGTGTTCACGTAGAGATTTTCTATACAGTCGCAGCTAAGGGCTAGTTTTAACGGGGCGGGGAAACTCGCCCCTTATTTTTGAGGTGAACTATGGCAGGAGCATTAACAATACGAACAGTGATAAGTTTGACAGGGTTAGGTGATACGGTGTCAATAGATACCGATGCAGTTACAATGACCGTTCCCGTAGCTTATCAAGAGGGATTTACAGTTTTAACAACGGCGACTACGACGGCATTGGCTTTGTTTGCAATGGTAGACCATATCGCACTCTCTGATATATATGGATGTTTTCTGAAATGTGAAGTTGGGACTCTATATATCCAGGTGGACACGGCAGGGACGACTACTTTCGCTGCCGGTGCTGCTGATTTGGTTCTCAACGTAGGCGAGGGGGAATGGCTAGCCATAAACCCTGACGGTAATTTAGGGCTTGCATTGGACGGTGTGGGAACGACTACCGCCGTGAGTTGGTTAATTGTCGGTAACGCACCGTAAAGCGTTCCGTAGAAAGGATTGCCATGAGTTTGACAGGCCAGGAAAAAATACACAACTTAGCCCTTGGTTTGGTTGGTGAGTTTGGTGTCGAAGATACTAAGGCCTCTCGGATATTGAAGCAAAATAAACTTTGTATTAGATATTACGACTCATCAAGGGACTTGACATTAAGGTCTCATCCGTGGAACGAAGCCAAAAAAAGAATAATTCTCGTTCAGACTGATGATAAACCTGTTTTCGGTTACGACCGGAGATACACCGAACCCACAGACTCTTTAAGGGTTCTTTCGGTGAACGATGTTCTCGGTTCAGACCAGAGAAATCAAGCGATGGGCGTTGATGCGTGGGAAGTCGAGCAGTCGGTTATTTATTCCAATTCAGGCGAGACTCCTCAAACGTGGGCTGCTGACAGGAAATACGTAGATGGTGAATTCGTATCTAGTACGGCAAGGGTTTGGGTTACGTCAACGTCGTATGTGGTAGGAGAGTTCGTTCAAAGCGGTGGTCTTGTTTATGAAGTCTTGGTAGCGCATACTTCCGATACCATATCAAACGACGTAACAGCGGGTAATTTAGAGGCTGGTGTTCAGGGTTCTACGGGAACTTATGAAGTTTTGGTAAGTCATATTTCAGATACCATTCTTAACGATATAGCCTCGTCGAATATCGAGGCTAAAGCGTCTGAGGCGAGGATTATTTTCGTTGAATATATCTTTCAATTAACTGATACGACGAAGTTTTCAACTAATCTGGAAGAGGCTATTTCAGTTCAATTAGCGAGTAAGATTATCACGGGAGTTACCAACGACACTAAAGGTAAGGTGGATTTAATTAACGAATTTGAGAAACTGACCATGCCGAAAGCAAGAAGTGTTGACGGCGCAGAGGGTAAACCTAAACCCATTTTTAATTCTTCATGGCTGAGGGCGAGGACTTCAGGGGGGAGATGGTAATGCACGAAAAGGCTGAATTTACTGCCGTTGATTGTTACAATATAGTTAAGACTATAACCGGAAGTTCTACGGACACTTTCCCTACATCTTTTCCTTTCACAACGACTTCCGGTGATATGGATTTGTTGCTTCCAAAAAACGGTGCGGTTGGAGCTGAGACACGGGCGTATAGACTGGGAATTCTAATAACGGGACAACCCGCTGGTATCGGAACAGTTATCGTAACCGGCGCTTGTGAAGGTGGGCCGATAGAACATATATGTTCTTTGGCCGTGACTGTTGGTTCGGTTGTAGAAACAGGAGACTGGAGATTAGTCGATACAATGACTCTTACCTCTACTCATCTGGCGGGATGTTCGATAGCAGTTGCTGACAGCGGGAATAGTCGTATAGCTAAGCTCGGTTTCGACGCAATCGGATATAGGTATATTAAATTTTACGTTACGTCGCTTATCACGACTACAGATTTGAGAATATATGTGAGGTATTTTTAATGAGAGATATATTTAAGAAAATAATTTTAATCTTGTTATTTCTTGCAGTTCAGGTAAATGCAGTCATTTACTATATTGATGGTACTGACGGCAGCGATATTGCCGCAGGTTCAGCGGCGGCTCCTTGGAAAACTTTTACCCGTGCAAGACCAAACAGCGGCGATAGCCCCGAAGTAGTAGGTGGCGATACTGTAAAGTTTCAGGGAGGCGATTATGGGGCCGTTAGTTGGGGAGGCAACCTTACCTCCTCTGATTGGATTACTTACGAGGTTAATGATGTCGGTAGCAGGCCGTCTTTAACCAGTTTTACATTATCTTCGTCGACCATTCAAAATGTGCGAATAAAACTTAAAGGCTTTGATTTTCCTTTTTCTGCAGGGGGCAATGCAATATCAATAGATGATTGTAATTTCTTTGCTATAGAGGACTGTAATATACAGGGGGATTCTGATTGGATATCTTATGATACAAGGGGAGGCATCAACTGTTCTTCAGGTGAAGCGAACAGGGTTATTACTAATATTGAAGTAAATAATTGTATTTTTAATAATCTGACTAATGCAATTCAAGGCACAAGAGTTGGCTACATTGGTACAGCGGATTCTGGTTATTACATTCACGACAACACAATAACTTATTCCGCTATAGATGCGGTAGGAATCAGTTCACCGCAAAACACAAGAATAAAAGATAATACTATTGAACACACTAATTGGTATCGAGGTCGAACTGGCGGTACTTTTAATGTTCGTATTGAAGATGCCAATGGTATCGCGTCGGGAACATTTGTCGTCGGTGATACTTTGACACAGGGAGGCACTACCGGCATACTTGTATCTTATCAATTAACAGGTATATATGCACCTTGTTTTCATATTCAATCAAATACGGCTGGATGGGGTACAAATGAGGTAACGAGTTCTTCGGGCGGTACTTTTACACCAAGCAAGAGTTCTGACCTTGACCATCATGGCGACGTTATGCAACTTTACGGGGCAGGTGGTGATAGTCCATCTACGTTAAATGGAGGTATTGTAGGTTTAGAAATTTCCGGCAATACTATTGATGATTTTTATCAAGGTATTTTTCTTAAAGATTTCAATGACGTGTTGATTGAGAATAATATCATTAGAGGATGGGCTGGAAGTTTACATGTAGTTACATTGCATGATGACTGTATTACCGGTATTGTGAGAAATAATACAATTTTGTCTGGAAATACAGGCATAAGAATTTATAGCAATGATGATGGTGGAGACCATTTTGATATTTATAACAATATTGTTCGTGGGTATATACAACTTGCAACTGATTGGGGGGCAACGGCAAATATCAAGAACAATATATGCGGGTTTCTTAGCACTTCTGGTGGCTCGGTAACAAGAGCAACAAATAGTATTTTTAATGAGTATATATCGTCCGCTGTCTTTGAAACCTACTTTGTGGATTATCCAGATGACCTCAACCTTATTGAATCTGCTTATCCAATCAATTTTGGGACATCGGAAAGTTCACCTACGCATGACATTGTTGGCAATGAACGTGACCAATGGCCTGATGCTGGCAGCTATGAGTTTATGGGCGAAGTTGTGGAGCCTGACGATTTACTTGCCTATTGGACGCTAGATGACAATACGACTACTCCAACCGTAACGGATACTACCGGAAACGGTTATACAGGCACATACACAGACGGTGCTGGGGATGCAAACACATCTACAGGTTCAGTAGCGGGAAAGGTAAATACTGCTTTAGACTTTGACGATGATAATAGTGAATATATAATAATCGCAGATGCTTTTCAACTATCACCTTTAGATACTTTCAGTATATCTGCTTGGGTGTACTTGGAAGATTCTTCTAACTTTCCTATCATAAGTAAGGGCGTTTTTAATACTGATGCCGAATGGCTGTTTGTAGTTGGCCCACCCCTTTCTTTTCCTGATGTGGATTTTACTTCTCCAGCTTGGGATGAACAGGATGCTGGAAATGATATTACTATAACTGCAACTAAAGTTGCATGGGCAAACTACGAAAGAGATGATGATGCCCACGTTTCAGATTTAGCTTCTCAACAAGGTACTGATTTAACCGGCGATTTTTCTCATCAATTTGAAGTTTATATCGACTCAGCAGGAAACGAATTTACTGTTATAGGCTTTTGGGCTGTTGGGCCAACAACGGCCCAAACTTATCAGGAACACATAGACGGTGGAGAGGATTTTGTTTGGTTAAAATATAACAACCTAAAGTTTTATTTAGAAATTGGTGAAAACGGTTCTATTGTAGGCAATGACAACGGTACTATTGCCGAAGATACGCTTTATTTCGTTACTGTAACCAGAGATGATGATGGTGGAGCAAATAATACAGGTCGATATACAGTAATAATACGCACTACTTCTCACAGTGGGTCGGTGGTTGATACACTGACGGCAGATTGTTCGGCAGGTGAGCAGAACAACTTTACAAGAATCTATGCTTTGATGGGATGGGGTGGCTCAGGCACTAATTCTAGCACTGGTTATGTCCAAAACTTAAATTTAGGAGTAACGTCGGATACTACTCCAAAATTAAAGTTTATAGTGTTCGATGAAAGCGTGGCTGGTTGTTACATCGGCAGAGAATATACAACGGACATGACTTCTAAAACAGAGATTTGGATGCACTTTGCAGCGACCTTTGACGGCAGTACAACAAGTTCAGGGATAACTTTATATGTTGATGGTGCAGCAGTAGATGATGCCGACTACGAAAATAATGCAGCAAATTTTGTGGTTTTGGAAAACCTGACTCACGATGTATGGATAGGGCGTTACGACGACGATTATGCTGACGGACGCATTGATGATGTCAGATTTTATACTGTGACTTTAACAGCAACACAAGTTAGTGAATTGGCAGGTGGTAGCGGCAGTTATGATGGAATAAGACGAAATTACAGGAGAAGCAGGTATTAAAAAGGTACAAGCGATGAAAATAATAATAACAATACTAATTGCTTTGGTCGTTGTGTTTTCTTTGGGGCTAACCTCGAATAATTTAATAGCTTATTATAAGATGGATGATGCGGCAGGCCAGACTGTGGTCTTGGATAGCAGCGGGAACAATTTGACCGGAACAGCAGCAAATAACATAACCAGCGTAAATGGTAAGGTTGGAAATGCCATCTTGTTTACTGCCGATTCTAATGACAAAATAGCTATAGACAGTAACTCGGCACTTAATTTTGGCGCTAATACGGATTTTACAGTCGCAGTTTGGATTAAAACTACAAATTCAAACAGACAAGATATAACGGGAAAAGACGCTAGTGAAGCTGCTCATTGGGAGATATTTATTTTGAGTAACAGGCTTGGCGCTTTTATTGATGATGGTGCGAATACAGTTTTGTCTACTGATGATGGGGCGAATATAAACGACGGACAATGGCATCATGTAGCGGTAACTTTTGACAGAGATGGACTTATGACACGGTACATTGATGGAGTGGCGTATGGAACGGCAGATGCTATTTCTAGTGTAGGAGATATTGACAATAATGGTAGTCAATATATAGGAACCAGGTCGGCTGGGGCTTCAGACTTTTTTGACGGCGATATGGACGATTTACGAATTTACAATGTAGCTTTAACTCAATCTCAAATTGCAGGGTTAATTGGTACTGGCCGTTATGATGCTCCAGGCAGGAATCACAGGAGAAGCAGGTATTAAAAAATAATAATAGTATTTTAACCTCTAATTTAAGGAGAAACAAATGAAAAAATTAAAATTGTTTGGTATTGGTTTGCTGGTAGTTGTAACGCTTTTTTGCATGGCAACTACGCTCACTACGAGAACTGGTTCGTATAGGACATTAGATACATTAACTGATGCCAGTAATGCCGTAGATACAGACTTGGCTGCTGCTACAGGATATAACACTACGGCAATTTCAGGCGAACTTGATTTAGTTAAGGCCGCAGGTGGAGGTTCTGATACTTATGCAAATGCTATATCTATGATTCTAAAAGCCGTGACAGCGGCTGATGGTGATACTCTTACACAAAAATTGTATGGAAGGGTTGATAGCGGCCCGCCTCAGTTGGTAGCTTCAATAGTCTGGACTATCGGTACGGCAAGAACGGATGGTTCTACTGCTACCTTATTATGGGCTGATACGGCCGTTGTAACATCTACTCATATTACAACCATTACCGTAGCCGATGGCGCGGGTGGTGGGAACAGGGTGGCATCTGTAACCTTTGATGTTACCGGATATAGATATTTACATAGTCTTATCACTGCCCAAACTGGCGACCCGACCCTGATTACAGTTTTATACAGGTATTATTAAATGCCGAAGCAGATAAAAACTTCGTGGAATTCCGGTGAGCAATCGGAATACATGGCTGCCCGTGAGGATATAAATAAATATCACAACGGCGCATCCAAGATGATTAACGCCACCGTTCTACCTCACGGCGGTTTTGTGAAGCGTAGCGGTACGGAATATATTGCAACTGCGCCAAACAAAGCCAATCTTCTGCCTTTTGAGTTCTCGGTAGATGATACGCTCGTGCTGGAGTTCAGTAATCTTCTTCTCAGGTTCTACAAAGACCAATCACAGGTTTCGCTAAATGCTGGCACAGAGGATTTATCTTCATTGGATAATATTGTTGCTCACTGGCTGCTAAATGATATTGGTGGTACTACAGTAATTGATGATGATGGCGCTACGCATAATGGAACGGCTTCGGTAAATACTTCTATACTGACAACATCTGATGCGAAAGCGGGTTCTCTCGCATTTGACTTAGACGGTCAATATGATGTTACTGTCGGTGTTGCCGCCGATGAATTTAGTTTCACAGATGATTCTAATGACTCTGAGTTTAGCATAGCTGCATGGGGTAATGTAACACAAAGGGGTGGTATTCAAACGCTTGTATCAAAATGGCGGGATGATTCTGCGCTGAGTGAATGGAGATTAAGTTTAAGTGCAGATAGAAAATTACAATTACATTTAAAAGACTCCCAAATTGATTTGTCTTCAGATGCTGTATCCCAATGGAAATTGAATGATAATGCAGCGAATACAATAGTTGTAGATACTATAGGATTACAGAATGGTGTAGCTGAAGATAATACCAGCACCTATAATACAACTGGTAAGATAAATGATGCCTTTGATTTTAATACCCCTGGCAGGGGTGTCTTTGTAGCTGATAATGCAGCATATTCTTTTGCTGGCGACGTACCTTTTAGTTTGGCTGCCTGGGTTAAATGGGATGGTACCTCTGGCGATAGATATATAGTTAGTAAATGGGATGGTGATGATGTAACCAAGCGGGAATGGAGATTATATTTAGATGCAGGCAAACCGACCTTTTATCTTTCTGATAATATTGGCGACCATGCCTTTATGGGTACTGATGATGCTATTTCGACAGGTGCATGGCATTTGATAGTTGCCACTTATGATGGTAATAAAGCAGACCCCGATGGAGGTATGACAATATATGTCGATAATGTAGTTGTTGCCCAAGCGGGTGGTAATAATAGTTACGCTGGCATGAGTAACCTTGCAACTAAAGTCGCTATAGGAGCGCAAAATGCCAGTGGTTCGATTAGTGCTAGATTTACAGGTCAGGTAGATAATGTTATAATTTTTAGTATTGAATTAACAGCAACTGATGTGGACAATTTGTGGAATAGTGGGTCTGGAACGGAAAGTTTGTCGGGTACTGTTGCTACAATATCTGCTGTTTCAGATGACGAAATTACTACAGGTTGGCATTTCTTTACTTCCACTTACAGCGCTCCTGCCGATGAAACTACTGCCGCTGATGGAATAATTCTATATGTAGATGGCGAAGCGGTAGATTCTACAAAGACTAACAGTGTAAATTATACAGCCATGCAAACAGGTGCAGAAGAAATCCGCATTGGCTCTCAAAGAAACAGTGGTGATTCAGCTAATGAGCTTTTTTGGGAAGATATTATGGATGAGGTCTCTGTATTCAGTGATGTTCTCACCCCTACGGAGGTTGCGAGTTTATATTCGGTGACTGCCTATTCAATAACCTCACCCTATACTTCTGCCGAAGCATTTGAAATCCACGTTACTCAATCTGCGGATGTAATGTACATCGCACACGAAGACCATCATCCCAAAAAGCTGTCAAGACTTGATACTTTCGATTGGACTCTGGTAGATGTACCATTTACGGGCGGGCCTTTTCTTGTCGAAAATACCACTTCATCTTCTTTGGTGGGATTTGCAAGAACCGGCGGTACGGCGAGAAGTGAATTTTATTTCCTCGCAGGAACGACAGGAACGCTGACAGCCTCTGGAACTGACAATCAGCCGTTCAACTCTAATATGGTAGGTGCTTTATGGTTTGTTAAACATACAAGAGATAACGATAACAAAACTACAACTTTCGCTAAAGATACTAACGTAGTTCCGACCCTAACGACTTTTGCCAGCGGTGCGATATTTATTAAAGGTGATTATACTATAACTCTTGAACCCGTTGCTACTAGTAAGTCTGCAAGATTATGGCGCAAGGAAGGTAGTGCGCCGTGGGAAGAGGTCAGGAGTTTCGTGGGTACTACATCTTTTTCAGCGACAGAGGATGAAGACAATGTTCTATATGCGATGACTCGTTCTGATAATACTATTAACGGAACACTCACAGCCAAAGAACAGTTAAATTACGGTATAGTAAAAATAACAGGATTTACAAGCGCTACAGTGGTAATGGTGGAAGTCATAGATAAAGTCTATGCAAATAATACAAACGATAACGCCGTTACGACTTTTCAATGGGCTGAAGGTGCGTGGAGTGATTATAGGGGTTATCCACGAACGGTGGTGTTCTTTGAGGACAGACTCTGGTGGGCGTCTTCTACTAATAATCCAGATACATTATGGTCGTCGAGAAGCGGTCTTTATGAGGATATGTCTTTTAGTGATTTAGGCTTAGATGATGAAGCAATTACATTCCCGATAAACGATAATGAAGTATCTCAAATTCAATGGATGCAGGCACGTCAGGTAATGGCAGTAGGTGCGGCGAATAAAGAATATAGATTCGGTAATTCAGACCCTGACAAGGCTGTAACTCCATCGGAACGAAAAGCCACTCCCCAGACTTCCGAAGGTTCTCATACCATCCAGCCGAAGATTTTGAAAGATTCGATATTCTTCTTCCAGAGTTTAGGTAAAAAGTTGGGTAAGATGAAATTTGATGCTATTGAAGAAAACTTCAATGTTGAAGATTCTACGATGTTATCTTACAGATTATTTGATTCCACCCCTGTAGGTATGACTGTTCAGCGTGTTCCCGATTCGATTATCTGGACTGTCAGGGAAGATGGTGTATCCCCGACCCTGACGTACGAACCTAATGAAGAGGTCTTAGGGTGGGCAAGGCAGATATTTGGTAACTCGGCAGATGTGGAGACTCCTACGGGTATTGTTGAGAGTATTGTGGTGATACACGGCCCATCTGAAGATGAAGTCTGGGCTTCAGTCCAATGGACGATAAACTCATCTACTGTAAGGCATGTAGTTAAGTTCAAGGATAGAGACTTCGGCGATATAGAGGACGCTTTTTACGTCGATTCTGGTGTTACTTACGACTCTTCCGCTACCTCTACAATGACAGGTGGTACTCATTTAATAGGAGAAACGGTAGCCGTGTTTGCCGATGGCGCCGTTTTTGACGATGCGGTGGTTGATGGCAGTGGTGAGATTGTATTACAGAAAAACGGAAACACTACTAAGGCGTCGACTGTTCAGTGGGGGCTACCATATACTATGAAGGTCAGAACGATGAGACATTCGATTCCGCAGGAAGGGACGACTATCCAGTCACGGATTAAGAGGATAAACAGAACTAACATAAGGTATATAAGGTCTCTTAATGGTATGGCAGGGCAGGAATACGCTGGTGTTGAGTATCTTCAACCTATAGAGGCTACTTTTAGTATCGAAGCGCAGGATACGAAACCCGACAACAGACTTTCGCAGGGCGGGTTCAGTGAGGATGCCTACACTACGATTGTATCGAGCGACCCTGTACCGTTTACTGCTTTATCTTCGATAATAGATATTGAGGTGGAAAAGTGATAACTTTAAGAGATTTTGACATAAAAGATTGGCTAAACATTGCAGATGCAGTAGAGCCTTTTATGCCGATGATTCCGCCTGACCAATTTTTAGAGTCTGTCAAAAGAGGTATTGCAGTAACTGCTGTTGAGAATGGTAATATAATGGCATGTGGTGGGATAACTTTTATGAATGAAAATGAAGGTATAGTCTGGGTGAAGGTTAGTGAAAAGTGTTTAGGTAAGTCTTTTCGATGGGCGAGGACTATGAAAGAAACATTTAAGATTATGATGGATTCTGTGAATGTTGATGTGTCCACGTTTATATTGAGTGGTTTTTGTAAAGGTGAAGGTCTTGCAAGATTGATAGGATTAAAACCTACTGATGAAAAGTACACATACAATAATAATATATACCATAGATTTAAGGTGGTGACTTAATGGGTGCATTATTTACAGCTTTTGGTCAAATCAAAGAAGGTCAGATAGCCGAAGCGCAGGGTAAATTCGCAAAACAGATTGCTGTGCGAAACCAGCAGGCGTTGGAACGACAGGCCAAAGCCGAAAGAGAGGCTGCTGCTGTTAAAGAGAGCCGTGCCGCCAGACAGGAAAAGATAGTCAAAGCTCGACAAATAGCGCAATTTGGTAAGACAGGCGGCCAAATAGTCGGTGCGTCGTTGAGTTTTCTAGCTGATACGGCGAGGCAGTTTTCTATTGAACGAAATCTCATTTTGAGAACAGGTCTTATCAGGGGTCGTGAACTCAGGGAGAGAGGTCAGATAGAATTAGCCAAAGGTAGGTTTGCACGGACTATAGGAAAGCAAATCAAGAAACTTTCATTTATTAAAGCTGGCGGAACAGTGCTTGGCGGTGCATTTAGTGGGCAGTTTGGCACAGGAATACAAACATCTGTAGGTGGTACACCAGGAGTAACTAGATAATGGTACAAATACAACGAGTATCAGCACAAGCTCCGATTACAGTAGAGAAGGCGCAGCTTATCAGCCCCAGTGACTTTCCGTTCAGTACGGCAGGCGCCGAGGCATTCAAGTCTATAGGCGGGGTACTGAATGAGTTAGAGCAGAGGCGTAAAAAGGCACAGGATTCGTTAAGTATCACCGATACAAATAACAGTCAAAGATTTGTTGATGCTGAGATAAAACAATTCATGACAGACAATCCCGACCCTGATGGCTGGGGTGATGGAATAGAGAAAATACTCCAGAGGCAAAGCACTCTCGTCTCTCAACTGAAGAGTTCGCCAGAGACCAGAGTTAGAATTGACCAATCCCAAAAGGCGTTTAGAGAACAAACTGTATTAAATGGTTCCATTCTCCAAACTCAAGCTACTATTGAAATAGATGTCCAGTCTTCGGGTGCGGCTTTGATTACTGCTATGGGGACTGGTAATGAACTTGAAATAACAGAGGCCAGAGACACACATGAAGCGGCGTTACTTAGAAAAGAAGCGCCTGAAATTGCTGCGTTAAGCCTGGTAGAAACGTTGAAAGAGGGAGAGCAAGAAAGAGTTGCTGTCTTAGTGCAGGAAGGTCGATTTGACGAGGCAGAAGAATTGGTTCGTCAATCGAAGGCATTTGAGGCCGAGGAAGCGGTACAGACTTTGAAGCGAATTGAAATATCACGAAAACAATTAGAGGGTAAGACTTTAGACTTGAACCAAAAAGCGGATATGGCTGTAAATACAGACTTTGTTCAACAGATTATCACAAAAGATTTAACACCTGACGAGGTTGAGGCCAGTAGATTAAAAGACAAAACTTCACGAGGGATATTCGGTACGGATAAATTATCCAAAGCTGAATGGATTAGATATTCAAGCGCTTCTTTTGACGACCCGCCCAAAAAGACTACGCCGCAGGGATTGGAAACGGCCAGTGGTATAGTATTTGATAAGGCTAAGAACAGAATTTCTACGGAAACCGCCTACAGGAGACTTTTAGATTCCCGTTACATACAGAAAGAAATCACAGATGATGATTTTCAATGGGCGATGGATAAGGTAAATAACCCTTACCCAATACAAATGGTTGTCGATATAGAATCAGTAATGCAAAGTAATAGCGACGCTATTTTAAGAAGTGGCTTTTTCGACAGACTCATTACAACCGACGCCGAAGAAGAAAAGGTGAGGACTGTTAATACCGACCTGAGAGAGTGGATAGATAGCGAACTCGCAGAAAAGAGAACTCCGACGAGAGCGCAGATGTATGACAAATCCGCCCAATTAAGGTCGCAAAGCCCAGAGATTAGCGCTGCCCCAGTTATAATAAGTACCCAAAAAGAGTATGATAAATTACCAACTGGTACAGAATATATAGACTCGGAAGACGGCCAGGCTTACAGGAAACAATAATGAGTAGATTCAGTCAGACAGATACTTTACTATCACCGCCGAAAGGTTCCAGGTTCAGCCCTAATGACACCAGAATTGATAGCGAATCTACAGGTCTTTACAAAGGAATGTCTGACAAAAGCAAAATAGAAGAAACGTCTAAAGAGGTGTTTGGTTTATCAAC
>SDBT01007712.1_pt1 | contig 17671 bp, 17 predicted proteins | sample 2277101 | NCBI WGS metagenome assembly SDBT01 (sample SAMN10404973, study PRJNA504765) | marine sediment metagenome | isolation source: marine sediment core GS10_PC15, 103 cmbsf | place: Arctic Ocean: Southern Knipovich Ridge | collected 2010 | reverse complement strand
AACCGCTGGAGGATTCGCACCACGCTGACGCCGGAGGTGAAAATGGGAGATATTGTGTTGATTCATGCCGGTTTTGCCATCACGAAGGTGGATGAAGAAGAGGCCAAAGAGACCTGGCAGCTCATAGCCCAACTCGATGCGTTCCAGGAAGAACAAAACAAAAAGTCAGAACAAGATTAGCCCAATGCTAAACAGAATCTACAACGCCCAGAAACTGATGGATTCGGCTTGCCGGACACTCGGCAGGCAGATAAACATTATGGAGGTCTGCGGAACGCACACCGTTTCGATCTTCCGTAACGGTCTAAGGCCGACACTGCCTGCCACCCTCAAAATGCTTTCGGGGCCGGGCTGTCCCGTCTGCGTTACCGACCAGGGCTTCATCGATATCACCCTGCAACTGGCCCAGCGTGATGACTGCATAATTGCAACGTACGGCGATATGGTGCGGGTACCCGGCAAGGCCGGCTCGCTGGAGACAATGCACACCTCGAACGTAAAGATAGTGCTCAGCAGCGACGATGCACTTGCACTGGCGAAGAATAATCCCGACAAGATGGTGGTTTTCATAGCGGTTGGTTTTGAAACAACGGCGCCGGCGACAGCAGTTGCCGTGGGCGACGCTGCCCGAGACGATATAGATAATTTCTGTATCTTAAGCGGCCACAAGCTGGTGGTTCCCGCAATGGAGGCCCTTGTCTCCGAGAAGAACCACAAGATAGACGCATTTCTCTGCCCCGGCCATGTCAGCGTGATAATCGGCTCGAATGCTTTCGCCCCGGTCGTCGAGCATTTCGCCAGGCCCTGCGTAGTGGCCGGCTTCGAGCCGATGCAGATTATTGAGGGTATCGCCGAAATCTGCCGACAATTAGCCGACAACATCGCCGAGGTAGGGTCCATATATGACGCTGTAGTTACGCCCGAAGGTAACACAACCGCTCAAAAAATCATCGATGAGTACTTCGAGCCGGTTGATGGCTACTGGCGAGGCCTCGGCAGTATCCCCAAGAGCACGCTTAAACTAAAAGCTAAATACAGCCGATTCGACGCGTTGACTCGGTTCGGCATAGCCGAAGTGCCCGCCGAGGACCTTTCCGGTTGCAGGTGCGGCGAAGTGCTTTGCGGACTTATCGATCCCCCTGAGTGTGCATTGTTCGAGGTCAAATGCACACCCGACAGCCCGGTTGGGCCGTGCATGGTGAGCACCGAAGGGGCTTGTGCGGCATGGTACAATTACGGCAGGAAGAGAAAACGCACCTAATGGAAGATACCCACAACAAAATCCTGCTCGCACACGGCGGCGGCGGCCGGCTGACCGCCAATCTCATCGCAAACAACATTCTACCCAAGTTCAGCAACGAGATTTTAGCCCAATTAGCCGACGCTGCATCGCTTGAGCTTGACTCACCGGCGGTTTGTTTCACTACCGATAGCTATGTTGTAAAGCCCCTGTTTTTTAACGGCGGCGATATTGGAAAACTGGCCGTTTGCGGGACGGTCAACGACTTAGCCGTCGCCGGCGCAAAGCCCGTAGCCCTTAGTCTTTCGCTGATAATCGAGGAGGGCTTTGAGCTTGACGTGCTCGACAGGATTCTTACAAGTGCAGCCGAGGCCGCTACCCAGGCCGAAGTTCCAATCGTTGCAGGCGATACAAAGGTGGTTGAAACAGGCGCTGCTGACGGGATTTTTATTAACACAGCCGGCCTCGGTACTAAGTTGCAGGGAGTGAATCTATCGCCTGCCCAAATCTCGCCCGGCGACAGGATTATCATCAATGGCAGCATCGGCGACCACGGTATGACGATTATCTCGCAGAGGGAAGGTATCAAATTTGAGTCGCAGCTTGCAAGTGATTGCGCATCCGTAGCCGATCTTACCTGCGAAATTCTTGAAAGCACCGCTGGTGTCAAGTTCATGCGCGACCCGACCCGCGGCGGCCTTGCCGCAACGGTCAACGAAATCGCAAATGCCAGCGGCCACAGTATAGAGCTTTATGAAAAAGACATCCCGATTAAGCCAATAGTTCAGGCCGCCGCCGATATGCTTGGCTTTGACCTGCTCGACATCGCTAACGAAGGCAAGGTCGTGATAGTAGCCGCTGCTGATATTGCTGATAAGGTGCTGGATATTTGCAGGGGCCATCCTCTGGGCGCCGATGCAAGCATAATCGGCGAGATAGCCGAATCTGAGGATGGACCCATCGTTGAACTCATCACCAAACTCGGCGGCCGAAGAATAGTCCAGATGCCCTACGGCCGCGAGCTTCCGAGGATTTGCTGATGCATGAAACAATGGTAGCTCGCAGCATTTTGTCCGCGATTTTGGCCCAGGCCGACGAATTAGGCGCCAAACCCATATCCGCCAAAATTTCCTGCGGACAACTGAACCCCATCAACGACGAGGTCCTGAATTTTGCGTTTGAAGTCGCATCTGAGGGGACGGTGTGCGAGAAGATGAAGCTGGAGGTGGTGCATATCCCGCTGACAGCAACGTGCAAAAGGTGTGGCAAAAGCTTCGATTTTGACATATACTCCCCTGCCTGTGCGGATTGCAAAAGTGAGGATTTCAAAATTGCTCCCGATGCGCCGCTTTTGTTAGAGGAAATAGAGTTTGAGGACACTCCGGCAGCGTGAAGGTAACACTAAACAAAAAAATTCTCGAAAAAAACGAGGAATGTGCACTTCAAAACAAGGCTTTCTTCACTGAATACAAGACACTCTGCCTGAATGTCATATCTTCTCCCGGTTCGGGTAAAACCACAATTCTTTCGAGGACTATCCGCGACCTGAAAGACAAGGTCAAAATCGGCGTCATCGAAGGAGACCTCAGAACTGATACGGACGCGGCAAAGATCAGGGAAACCGGCGCACCCGCTGTCCAGATAGAAACAAAAGGCGCCTGCCATCTCACCGCTCAGCAGATAACCGGCAAACTCGGCGCAATTTCAGCGGGCGAACTTGATGTCCTCTTTATAGAAAACATCGGCAACCTGGTTTGCCCCTCGGATTTCGACCTTGGCGAGCAGGGACGAGTGGTGGTCCTTTCTGTGCCGGAAGGAGACGATAAGCCTGCCAAGTACCCGGGCACGTTTGCCAAGGCGGATGTGCTGCTGATAAATAAAATCGATTTACTCGGCCACGTTGATTTTGACCTAAATAAGGTCATCACCGATGCCTGCAAATTGAATCCCGACCTGAAGATCTTCCAGGTTTCAGCCAAAACCGGGGCCGGCATGGACAAGTGGTACGAATGGCTTACCTGTCGCATCGAAGCTCACAAAGCGAAGACGTAAGCTTTATGCGACGGCGGACTTGTCCCGCATTTACTTTGCTTTTAAGTAAGTGTGGATTTATTGCTGTGGCAACCTTAAAAATTCAACCAAATAGTTTCTTTTTTTCTCGCCTTCTCTCGTCCACCTGCCGAGTGGTTAGCAATATCAAACTCGATTCGACGCCATGAGCCAAATAGACTTTCATACAACAAAGATGGATACCCACTGATTATTACTTTACTCTTGCATTTGTTTAAAAGAGCACCGAGTTCCGCATGTTCTTCCTTCCTCAGCTCAACACCGTAAACATCCCTAGTGTTGGGTTCCCGTGTCTCATGTAAATATGGTGGGTCACAGTATATCAAAGCTTCTGGATTATCAAATCTTCTTATCGCTTTAATCGCAGGTTGGTACAGTATTTGGACTCGGCGAAGCCTTTCTATTATTTCGGGAAGTTGTTCTATGGACGTCCACCACGCGTTGACATCTCCAGCCATACCTCCTCTTGCTCTTTTAGTCGTATAGCTCCAAGTAGTTCCTCTCCCTCCAAAAGACTGACGCCATCTAATAAAATCACAGGCGGCCTTTTCGAGATCGGTAGCTCCTTCAGGATACGACGCGGCATTATCAAATTCGTATTGACTATAGGGGACAAACCGTAATCGCTCAACAAACTCACTCCCTTGGCTTTGAAGCACTCTGAATAACCTGGTTATTCTTAAATCAAGGTCATTGTATGCTTCAACTTCTACGTGTGGTTTGTTCAATAATACAGAGCCTGCTCCTCCAAATGGTTCTAAGTAAATTCTGTGCGGAGGAAATAAAGCGATAATGCGGCGGGCCAGATAATATTTCCCACCATGCCATTTCACCGGCGGTCTAAGCACCATTTCTCAGTTTTCCTATATCGTTGAAATCCCTGACTCCATAATCCGTCAAAACTTTAGGCCACTTTTCTGGGATAATTTAAAATAGGCTTCCACTTCTTTATGAACATGAGTTCAATTCTTTGCCTTAAGCCTCGACCAAAACCAGGTAGTGGCGCAACACCGAATCTAAGGGGTTCCGCTTTGATATCCCACAACCAGTCTGGCAGTCCACACGATTGGCTGCTTTCCATGTGCCGTTCAAACCTGTGTCTCAAATTGTTAGTCTGACCCATGAACACGCGATTCTTATCACTCGAGAACAGATAAACTCCACATGCAACAGGTACTTTCTTCAAACTAACAGAATTCACTCTTCCGAGTGTTTCTAAATCTGGCAATTCCTCAATTATTTTCTTTGCACTTCCTCGCCGACCAGCTTTACGCAATCCCAAAGCCACCCAACGATATTCAAGGGGAGAGAACCCAGGCGCCAACCGATTCGCAAACTCATCAAATTCCGCTGCCAAATCAGGATCACATATTATTTTATCCAGTGAGACACTTTTCGTCAATTCGAGGTGTCTAATCGCGAGTTCACTAGCATACTCAAACTCATCGGTCCCACGTACAGTATACTTTTTTGTTTTCGGCAGATGGGAGAACTTTCCAGCTTTCCTCGCATTCATAAGATCCCAGTTCAACTGGAAATCCGTTCCGGAAAGCCCTAACTCACGACACCGATTCAAAAACCTGCGATTCATTTCCGGATCCGCGATCACCCGACCGGGGGAACAAGCATCCCGTACATCGACAAGGGCCTGAATTAAGCCAGCCAACCTTCCGCCAGTTAAGTTTTCTAATTGAACGGCTAATTTTGTTAAGACAAGTTGATTTAGACTTGTCCCTTCCACATCCGCTTCTCTCTCAAGTGCAGCGTGCAGTGATCGAGGTAATCTAACTACAAACTTCCCGCTTTTCTTCGGAGTTGCACCGCTTACAACACCCGTTTCTTTCATCTTCTTTTGAACGATCGCCCTTATCTGTCTATATTCATCGGTCTTACTAAATGCATTTCTCTCTATCGGAGTCGGAAATGTCTGCACTACCTCACCTTCAATTGGATCAAAGAGTGCATTAGACAAATCGGCCCATGTTGAAGTTTTCTTGGAAAGCTCCATTGCCTTTTTAACTATCATCCTTTTCTTTTCCATATCGATAAGCTCCAAAGACCTATTCCGGACCAATGAATTCACCACTCCAATCCATTACCTCAAAATAAATCGCCTCCTGCTTTAATATTTGTGCAAACTTCTTAATTAGTTCTTTAAGAGAGCCAACCTTATCATTCTCAATAACAATCCACACCTTCAACGAACAGTCCTTAACCTTAGTTCCGTCCTTTAATTTCCATGTGCCCGCGGTTATTCCATCCTGTGAATACGCACCAAATACGTGGAATAGTTCGTCAAAAACAGAATCAATTACCTCTACCGGGATTTCATCACCGTTATTGAACGTAGTCGGGATCAGGAATAAGCACTTTTTCATATTACAAGACCACTAACATAGTACTATATATAGTATCGGAAGTCAATACATGTTCCTAAATAAAATATAAAAATAAACAAAAAATTTTACTACAAGAGCGTATCTGCTCACATACAAAAGAAGGAACTCGTCTGAAACAGGCCGTAAAGATTTTTCCCTTACTTCCTGCGATAATTCATAATCTAACCCGCAAAAACTCACAATAAAGCTACGCTCTGCCCCTGTCAATACAATTTCTGTCTAAATCAAAAATGTCCCTCAAAAACCCTCGATAAATACCCGAGGGTATTTATCCAGATAACCCCGGCGCGCCGGGATTTCGCTTCGCTCAACACCAAACGCGCTTCCCCCTTCGCACGAGGCTACGGAGGACAGGTCGCACTATGACAAGGGGGGCCGCAATTTTTCTTAAAAAAGGTCTTTTGTAAGCTCTTGAAGGTTATGTACTTACAGAACAGGCGAAAATAGTTTGGAAATATTCGAAAAATATGCTTGTAATTTGGTGGAAATCGGGTATAATACGACCAATGTTTGCCAGCAGGCCACCCTTTAGGGTGAAAAGTTAGTGCCTTGAGGCACAAAGGATCACTACCTTAAGGTAGGTAGAATCAAAAGCACCGCCAGCAGGCGGAAAGCACGCGGAGTACCGCACGTCTTAGTATCAGCAGATACAGCCAAATTCTGTTAATTACAAAGCAAATATAAATTATCAAAATTTTAATGATCGAAACGGGCAAGCCCTTCGACTACGCTCCATTCGACTGCGCTCATGGTAAACAGGGCAGGCCCTTCGACTACGCTCCATTCGACAGGCTCATGGTAAACAGGGCAGGCAGATCCTCCTTCGCATAAAGCTATGGAGGACAGGAAGGAGCAAGAAATGAAGAAGAGAACGTCGAACATTCAACGCTCAACGTCCAACGTCGAATGTGGAGCCGCTTCGCGGGCTGTTTCAGTGGATCCCCGCTCCCCGCTTCCGCGGGGACAAGCTTACACCTGCGAAAGCAGGTGCGGGGATGACAAGAAAGGAAGGAAAATGAAGAAGAGAGGACCCCGGCGCGCCGGGACTTCGCTACGCTCAGCAGTGGACGGGAGACAGAAGACCCTTCGACTCCGCTCCATTCGACAGGCTCATGGCAAGCAGGGCAGGCAGGAAGAAGACGGGAGACGGCCCTTCGACAAGCTCAGGACAAGGAAGACGGGAGGTGCGTGGGTTATCAAGCTAACATTTGGCAAGTTCGCAGTAATCGATGCCGAAGACTACGACCGCGTAAGTCAATATAACTGGTGTGGGATCGAGGACACCCGCTGCTGGTACGCCCACACCCTCAAACGGGATGGTACGCCGATGGCGATGCACCGGCTGATTCTAAATGCCCCTAAGGGTCTTCTCGTTGACCATATCGACCACAACGGCCTCAACAATCGCAAGAGCAACCTGCGCCTGTGCACTAATTCCCAAAACCAGCAGAACACACGGCCCAGGCGGGGGGGAACGAGCAGATATAAGGGGGTCTGGTTGGATAAAAAAAGAAATGTTTTCATGGCCGCAATCAGTTGCAACAAAAAACGATATTTCTTAGGCAGATTCAAATTGGAAACAGATGCAGCGAAGGCGTATGATAAAAAAGCCCGCGAACTCTTTGGCGAGTTTGCATACCTCAATTTTCCCTAATTTTTTGCGGTTACTTTGCCACAGAGAAAAAGTGCAGAGATTCTTAGCCACAGATTTCACGGATGGACACGGTTTTTGGGCCACAGAGGGCGCAGAGAAAAGAGTTTTTTAGACGCAGATTTCGCTGATTTCGCTGATTTATTTGCTGGCTTTGCGTACTTGCCGGGAGCTTTCTTTGGTGCGAGCACCACGCAAGCTACCGGCCGTGTCCGCAGGAGCATTTTTCAATACTCCTTATTTTGAAGCCAGCCGGGGTGAAGGGTACAGAGGTACAAAGGGAAACGAACACCGAACATCCCTTCGACAAGCTCAGGATAAACGAACGCCCAACATCGAATGTGGAACCGCTTCGCGGGCTGATTCAACAGATTCCTCCGCCCATTCGGCTTCGCTCCCTTCGACTCCTTCGACCCTGCTCAGGACAGGTACGCTCAGGGCAAGCTTTATTCGGTCGGAATGACAATGTCGCATCGAGTATCGAGTATCAAGTTTTAATCATTTGAATTTTGACATTTGGATTTGTTTAGGATTTAGAGATTAGGGTTTAGGGTTTCCCTTGATATCGAGCATCCAGAAACACAGCAGGCGAGCAAAAGAGCCGCTAAAAAAGGGAATCCCTTGACAGGAAGTCGGTTTTTGGCTAAAACCGGAGCTGGCATGGACAAGTGGTACGACCGGCTTTTTGGCCGGATGAGTAGTTAATCTTTGACCAGACTCAAATAAGGGAGAAGACGTATGTTTAAGCCAATGTGTCGCAGGAAAACTCGTTTTTTGATGGTTTTAGTCAGCGCAGCAGTGCTGCTGTCGTTCTGCGCCGCTGGAGCACAGGCAAAATGGGCCCCTGCCGAAGGGCCGCTGTTGACAAAATGGGCAAAGGACGTTTCGCCGAACAAGGTCCACCCGGAGTATCCGCGTCCACAGATGGTTCGTAAACGGTGGCAAAATCTAAACGGCCTTTGGGATTATGCAATCACACCGAAAGACGCCCCTAAGCCAGCCGAGTTCGACGGCCAGATAATGGTGCCCTTCCCAATTGAGTCGGCGCTATCCGGCGTGATGAAGTCCGTCGGCGAAGATAAAAAGTTGTGGTATCGGCGCAAGTTCGAGGTCCCCGGCAATTGGAAAGGCGAGAGAATCCTGCTGCACTTCGGGGCCGTGGACTGGAAGACAACCGTGTGGGTAAACAGCTCGAAGGTGGGTAAGCACAAGGGCGGCTACGACCGCTTCAGCTTTGACATTACCGATGCACTGAAAGATGCCGGCGCCCAGGAAATAATTGTAAGTGTGTGGGACCCCGTAGATGCCGGCACTCAGCCTCGCGGCAAACAGGTAAAAAGACCGAGAGGAATCTGGTACACTTCGGTTACGGGTATATGGCAGACTGTGTGGCTGGAGCCTGTGCCTGAGGCATACATTAAATCATTAAAGATTATCCCCGATATCGATGCAGGTACAGTAACTGTTACAGTTGCGTGCTCGGACGAGGCCGAAGGGCTCAGCATAGAGGCCAAGGTAAAAGACGGCTGGTGGTCAAAGAATAAGGGCACAGCCGAAGTCGGCAAGCCGATAGTCATACCGATAGAAGACGCAAAACTCTGGTCACCGGACTCGCCATTTCTGTATGACCTCAAGGTCGCGCTCAAATGCAGCGAAGGCAAAAAGGTCGATGCAGTTGACAGCTACTTCGGCATGCGCAAGATCGCTTTAGGTAAAGATAAAGACGGATTCACCAGGATTATGTTGAACAACGAGTTCCTTTTCCAGATGGGTCCTCTCGATCAAGGCTGGTGGCCGGACGGTTTGTATTTGGCGCCAACGGATGCAGCGTTCAAGTATGACATTGAAATCACAAAAAAACTTGGCATGAATATGGCCCGAAAGCACGTAAAGATTGAGCCGGACAGGTGGTACTACTGGTGCGACAAACTCGGGCTTCTCGTCTGGCAGGATATGCCCAGCGGCGACAAGTATATCGACCCGGATGCACCTGATTTTGAGCGCAGCGCCGAGTCCGCACAACAGTTCGAGACTGAACTGGAGAATCTTATAAATAATTTCTACAATCATCCAAGTATTATCGTGTGGGTGCCCTTCAACGAGGGCTGGGGACAATACGATACGGGGGGCATTGCCAAACTGATCAAAAAACTCGACCCAACGCGGTTAGTAAATTCTGCCAGCGGCTGGGCGGACCGCGGTGTCGGTGATATGCACGACATACACAGGTATCCGGGTCCCGGGATGCCGGAGCCGGAAGCCGAGCGTGCAATTGTGCTGGGTGAGTTCGGTGGTCTGGGTTTGCCGCTCAAGGGGCATACGTGGCAGGATAAGGAGAACTGGGGCTACCGAAGCTACAAGAACCAGGAGGAACTGACGGCGGCGTACGAGGAGTTGATAAAGAAGCTGTATCCGATGATCGCCAAGGGTCTTTCGGCGGCGGTGTATACCCAGACAACCGATGTGGAGGTTGAAGTCAACGGCCTGATGACCTACGACAGGGCGATTATCAAGATGAACCCCGCCGATATCGTTAGGATAAATAAAGGCTACGTGCCGCCGGTTATAACCAGCGATAAAGAAATCTTCCTTGATTCGGCAACAGCCCAGGTTATCAATGTAGCCCAGCCCGGCCAAATCAGATACACACTCGATGGCAGTGATCCGACGAAGAATTCGAAGCTTTATGCAGGGCCTGTAAAAATTACCGCCAGCGGGACCATGAAGGTGCGGACATTTTGGCCGAATGGAACAAAAAGCGAAGTGAGCGAGAGAAGTTGGGAAAAGGTCAACCTGCGACCTGCAAAAAAGATTAGGGGCTTAAAGCCCGGTCTGCAATATGCCTATTATGAACAAAGCGAAGAGCATCGGCCGGAGAGGCTACCGGATTTTACCCGGATGAAGCCGAAGGATTTTGGAATTGCGGATAAATGTGATTTAAGACGTGCGCAGCGCAATGAATACTTTTCACTTAAATTCGAAGGCTTTATAAAAGTCCCGGCCGGCGGCATCTATACATTCTACACGGATTCCGATGACGGCAGTCGTCTTTATATTGACTCCGTGGAAATCGTCGAGAACGATTACTCCCACCCGATGAAAGAGGAATCCGGACAGATTGCCTTAAGTGCAGGAACGTATCCATTTGAGCTTACTTTCTATCAGGGCATGGGCGGCAAAGGTCTTGTTGCCAGATACGAGGGCCCCGGGATCAAGAAGCAGCCGATACCATCGAACGTTCTGTTCCATAAGGATTAGTGCTGGTCCGGAAGCCAAGGTGAAACATGAAGATCGTCAAAATTGCAGGTGCCCACAAGGCGGAACTTATTGATGTACCGACCCCAAAGGCAAAGGCCGAATTTGCAGTAGTAAAGATTCTCTCTGCGCCGATGTGCACAGAGTACAAGGGCTTCAGGGACGGTCAAATCAGTCAATCCATCGGCCATGAAGCCGCCGGCGAAGTGGTCGAAGTCGCCCAAGCCGGGCCGGTCAAGGCAGGCGACCGCGTTGTGGTGATGCCGCAGCTCCCGTGTGGGACCTGTCCGCTGTGCCTCAAGGGCGAATATATCCACTGCCAAAACTGCATCGACCTCGCCAGGGTTGCAGATTATCCCCACGGAAGCGGCACATACGCCCAGTACATGCTCAAGCACGATTGGCTGTTAGTGCCGATACCGGACAGTATGACCATCGACCATGCCGCCATGGCCTGTTGCGGCCTTGGCCCGACCTTCGGTGCAATGCAGATAATGGGCGTTGACTCATTCGACACGGTGCTGATTACCGGCATGGGGCCGGTCGGCCTTGGCGGCGTCATTAATGCAGTCTATCGCGGTGCTCGTGTGATTGCAGTATCGAGAACACCTTACCGGGCGAATCTGGCCAAACAATTAGGGGCCGATGTTGTGATTAATCCCGATGACAAGGACGCTTTGCAGCAAATTTTGGATTTGACCGACGGCCGAGGCACCGATAAGGCCATTGACTGTTCGGGTGTGCCGGCGAGGATGCGGCTGCTCATTGACGCCATCCGGCGAAAGGGGCAAATTGCCTTTGTAGGCGAAGCCGGCGACTTAACTATCAAGGTCAGCGATGACATGATTCGCAAGGGCCTTACCCTGCACGGGGCATGGCATTACAACCTGGCCGATACACCTCGGATTATGCGGATTATCGCCGATTCCGGCGACAAACTCGACAAGCTCATAACTCACACCTTCGGTATGGATAAGGTTTCCGATGCCTTTGAATTACAGCTTTCGGGCCAGTGTGGCAAGGTAGCACTGCGCCCGTGGGACTGATCCAAGCCACATCGCTTGGAAGATAACAAGCATGTGCGTAATTAAAGAGAGACATCCTGTTACAGCTTTTTTGCCGACATACGTCCAAAGCTCATCGACTTGGTAACAGCCTGCGGGAATATCCCTCATAAGCTGATGCATGACTTTCCCTGACTGTTTCCCAGCTTCAACCAACAGGCGCATGATAGTATCGCGGTGATTGCCATACATTCTTTCGATGCTCCTGATTGAGCAACCCTCAACTAACGCCTTCAAAATTCTGATTTTTTGCTCCTTTGCCAAAACATTCATTTTAGGTCTCCGAAATTACCTTGACCAAAGACCTAAGATTTGGTATATTTAGACCTTATCTCTCGGCCTTCGGGTCGGGCGGTAATGGAAGGACTGGCGAATAGCCCCTAAGCGAATCGCCTTTCCTTCCGAAAGCTAACGGAGACGGCGGGATTCGAACCCGCGAAGGCCAGAAGCCTTACCTCCTTGTAAGGGAGAGGCCCTATAAACCACTCTGGCACGTCTCCGACCATATTAGCCTCGTTGGGTCTGGTCTCAATCATGGCCCAACGGGGTCTTATTATTGAGACTACCACCCCTTCTCTCGCTTGTCAAGACATATTTTCTCTGGATTCTCGATTTTTTTTAATTTTTTCTCTTGACAAGGGGTGGTCTTCTCCTGTACTATATTGTCATGGTTAAAATTGTTTTAGGAGAATAGCTATGGCAAAGAAAAGAAGAAGTCCAAGATACCCAATTATCGGCCTTAAGGACGCAATAGAACGGCTTAGAGCCCTGTATGAGCGTGAGGGCAAGGCAAAGGTTATGCGGGAAGTGGCTGTGAAGGCTTGGGGTTACACGGCCATAAGTGGGCCTGCGTCGCAGCTCATTTCGACGCTGAGCCAGTATGGCTTAATTGACAAAATTGGTGGGAAAAGCATAAAAATAGCTGAGCTTGGTTTAGATATACTACTTCCTACAAGCCCGCAAGTGAGAGAAGAAGCAATGAAAAGGTGTGCTCTAAGGCCGAGTATATTCACCGAACTATTAGCTCAATACCCTGATGGGCTACCCTCAGACGATGCTCTAAGGGCGGTTTTAATAAGAAGGAAGCCGCCGTACTATGAAGATTCGGCAAGAAAAATCATAACGGCTCTCCGAGAGACTTTAGACTTTTCAAATCTCGGACAAAATGGCTATGTCGGTATTGATAATGAAACAATTACGGAAAATGATACAGGAAGCGAAGCGATGATACAACAAGAAACATCGTCAATATCAGTGTCTGCGCCCCCAAAACCGCTATCAGGCACAACTTGGTCGTTTCCTATAACGGGAAGAACGGCTACGCTTAATATCCCCGGCGCTGACCCGAAGCAGGAAGAAATAGACTTGATTATCAATATACTTAACGCCTATAAGCCGAGTTTAGAGAAAAACGAGTAAGATATAACGGCTGGCTTTTAACAATTTGGTGTTATTAGTTCATGTTTTGACTATAAGTTCTTTGAAAAGTTAATAGGGTAGATTCTCCTGTATGGGTGCGTATGCCATAGGTTTTTTGAAAGTTTTTAATTTTCCACTTGCCTTTGTCCGACAAGAGTAGTATACTTATTGTAGAGGCGATGCCAATACGTTGGCTATACGGTGTGGAGTATCAGCCATGGAAAAAACAGTAAGCATAAATACAAGAGTGGACGAACCCACTAAATCTGCTGCGCGACATGTGCTTGAAGATTTGGGTATGAATCTTTCTCAGGGGATTGTTCTGTTTTTAAGGCAAGTAGTTTTTAAGGGGGGTATCCCTTTTGATATAAAGTTGCCTAATGTTCCTAACAAGGAAACAGAAAGAGCCCTTGAGGAAGCAGAGCGCGGTGAGGGTCTTCGGTCTGTTTCGAGTGTAGATGAGCTTTTCAAGGAACTTAATGCTTGTGAAGATAATTTGGACACGGAAGTTCAAGAGAGACTACGAGCGAATACTTAGACAAGGCAAGGATGTCGATGTCCTTGAAGAAGTAATCACTACGCTGGCAGCAGGCAAACAATTGGCGGAGAATCATCATTCCCACAAGCTCCACGGCAAATGGAAGGAATACCGTGACTGTCATATTATGAGTGACTGGCTTTTGATTTATAAGATAAGCCAAGATGGGCTTCTATTAGCTCGTATGGGCTCGCATTCCGAGCTATTCTGAAAGCCCTCAATTTCTACCCTATCGTGTTTTATGATGAGCGGATTCAAAATAGGACACTACCGGATTATCGCTGATTCCGGCGACAAACTTGACAAACTCATAACTCACACCTTCAGCATGGCTAAAGTTTCCGATGCCTTTGAATTACAGCTTTCGGGCCAGTGTGGCAAGGTGGTCCTGCTCCCGTGGGACTGATTCAGGTCTTAGGGTGACTCGCTTAAGACATGTCTTTTTTTTGGAAATACAAAAAACCTGTGAAATATACCGGCTAAGCCTATATACTATTTGCCGGCTCGATTATATTTCGATGAGAGAATAATTATGGACCACTTTAATTACAAAAATGGCAGGTTGTTTGCCGAGCAGGTCGATGTTGCCGACATCGCGAGCCAGGTGGGTACGCCCGCATATATCTACAGCAAGGCTACTTTCCTTGACCATCTTGGCAAAGTCCAGGCCGCCTACGCAGACGTCGATAACACGATTTGCTACTCCATAAAGGCCTGCGGAAACATAAATATCCTGAAATTCTTAGCTGAGGCGGGCAGCGGCTTCGACATCGTCAGCGGCGGTGAGTTGTACCGTGCACAATTAGCCGGCGCCGACTGCTCAAAAATAGTCTATGCCGGCGTCGGCAAAACAGACGCCGAGATTATAGAGGCGCTCAACGCCCGGATTGGTTATTTCAATATCGAGTCGGAAGCTGAGCTTGAAAACCTTATCGAGTTGGCGAAAAAAACCGGTCAAACGACCAAAGCAGCCCTACGCGTAAATCCGGATGTTGACCCGAAAACGCACAGGTATACCACAACAGGGAAGAAGGAAAGTAAGTTCGGCGTTGACCTCGAACGCGCCCGCGACATCTTTACTAAATACGGTAAGAACGACAGTGTGCGTCTTTGTGCAATCCATGTACATTTGGGTTCCGCAGGAAAAACGGTCCAGCCATACGCAGAAGCCATGCAAAAGACTTTGACCCTTATCGAGCGGTTAAGAGGTGATGGCTTCACCATTGAGGCACTCGACATAGGCGGCGGGTACGGTGCAGATTATGAAACGGACACGGCGCCGAGCGCTGCCGACTACGCCTCGGCTATCATTCCGTTGGCCAGGGACAAAAACCTAAAGCTCATCCTTGAGCCTGGTGCAAGTATTGCTGCGAATTCAGCGATATTGCTGACGAAAGTTTTGTACCTGAAAACCGGCGGCGAAAAGAAGTTCGTTATCGCCGATGCCGGCATGAACGATTTTATTCGTCCGCCTTTGTACGGTGCTTTCCACTTTATCTGGCCGGCGGCTGTGGAAGAAAGATTTGTGCCCGCCAAAAGACAGAAGGAACTTAAGATTGACGGCCTTGAGCTTGTTGATGTGGTCGGTCCGATATGCGAAGGCGCCGATTTCTTTGCCCAAGACAGAGCCATTCCGCCTTTGAAGCGCGGTGACCTTATCTCAATCTTCACGGCTGGAGCCTACGGATATACAATGAGCAGCAATTATAACGCCCGTCCGCTCGCAGCGGAGGTACTCGTTGACGGCGACAAGTTCACCATAATAAGGAAACGTCAAAGTTACGAAGATTTGGTAGAACTGGAGAAATAGCTGTCCGGGCCGTAACTGCTAACGACAACCGGACTTGACGCCAAAAACAGCCCGAATATCCGAAGATGTTTTAAGCGTTTGGGGGCTCCGGATCGGAAAAACATATAAAAAATCAAAAAAAATCTGAAAACTTGCCTTGACTTTCATATAGGACCACCTTAGTCTTATAAAGCAAATGGATAAGGTTAAACGAGGACATGAATTATGAAGAACAAATCGAACATTCTCTTGGCGGTACTAACTGCAATAACAGTCCTGGGCACTGCCCGGCTTCAGGCCGGCGAAACCCCCGCTAAAGGCCCGAAATACTTCAATTTAAGGTATGACGAGGATTTCAGTTATCTTGCCGGTCCCAGCGAGTCATACATAAAGGATCTGTGGGACCCTATAAAGTGGATAGAGCTTTCGGACGATTGGACGCTCACCCTCGGCGGCCAGGCAAGACTTCGCTTCGAGTCCGAAACAAACAAAAGCTTCGGCTCGGCTTCGCCTTCGCAGGACACTTTTCTTTTGCAGCGGTATTTTATCCATGCCGATCTCAAACACCAGGACTGGCTGCGCATATTCCTGCAGGGTAAATTCGCCCACGTAAACGACCGCGACCGAGGCGGTTTTGGAGGTCTTGAGGACCATGCCGATTTCCATCAGGCTTTTCTGGATATGACCGCGCCGTTTGCCAACCAGCTAATGACAATTCGCTTAGGCCGTCAGGAACTCCAGTATGGTGCTCAACGGCTTATCTCACCCCTTGACTGGGGTAATGTACGCCGGACATTCGATGGTATTAAAGTCTTTACCGACATGGGTGATTGGAAGCTGGACGCCTTTGCCGTTCGTCGTGTCATAAATGACAGGAGAAACCTTGACGATGAAGACGAGAACGTTGACTTCTACGGCCTTTACAGTACCTGGAAAGGCACACGGGCACTGAGCGCAGACTTTTACTTCCTGTTGCTAAAAAACAACGACCTCGTGGCCAATGCCAACAGCAACACCGGCCGTCGAACGTTGTACACAATAGGAACACGACTGTGGGGAGCAAGAGACAACTGGGATTACGAAACAGAAGCCGCTGCCCAGTTCGGTACATTCGCCGGCGACAGGGTTCGCGCGTGGATGGCAACAGCAGGAGGCGGTTATACCTTTACCGACGCCCCGTGGAAGCCGCGAGCAGGACTGCTCTATGATTATGCCAGCGGCGACAGAGACCCGACCGACGGCGTACACAGTACATTCAACCAGCATTTTCCACTTGGTCACGCATGGCTTGGCTATCTTGATCTTGTCGGGCGCAGTAACATACACGCCATAAAAGCCCAACTGAAGATCAAGCCCACTAAGAAGATCACGGCTTGGGCTGATTTTCATACGTTCTTCGCCGATCAGGACCGCGACTCACTGTATTCTGCCGGTGGAAGTGCAACTCGCTCCGGCGGCAGTGGCGGTTCCCACTTATATGGCCATGAACTCGACTTAACAATGAAGATTGCCGTTGATAAACATACCACTGCTATGGTTGGATGGGCACATATGTGGCCGGGCGGATTCATCGACAGAACCGGCGACAATGATTCACCTGACCTGATTTATGCTCAAATGGAGTACAAATTCTAAAATGGCGGCCCAAAGATTCTTTCGGCCACATGAATAGCCACAACCGGCTATGAAATGGGATAATGACATAAGTATATATATTTGCGAGTGAAAACATGAGCGAATTTGGCAAAAAAGTGATGAGTTGGATAGTCGGCGTGCTCAGGAAACGTGCATTGACATTCCTCGTTGGTTTCGCCTTTGCCATTTTATGTTTTGTTGGGCTCAACGCGGCGATGGAGCCCGCATCAAAGTCGGAGTTTTGTGGCAGCACATGCCATGAGATGAAGACCGCATACACCACATGGGAACTTTCCGTACATGGGGCCAACAAAAACGGATTCAGCGTTGAATGCATTTATTGCCATCTCCCGCCAAAAGATAAATATTTTACACATGTCGCCACCAAAGCATACGAAGGTGCCAAAGACGTTTTCATGCACCTCTTTATCGGCGGATACGATATTGAAGAATCCCGCCAGGAGGTCATAGAGCATATGCGTGATGAAACGTGCGTCCACTGCCACAACAATTTGTTGGTCAAACCCGGCAGCTCGGCAGCAAGAATTGCGCACATGGCCTCATTGGCCCAGCCGGACTCAGAGGAAGCCAGATGCCTGGCGTGCCATGAA
>SDBT01007711.1_pt1 | contig 17672 bp, 15 predicted proteins | sample 2277101 | NCBI WGS metagenome assembly SDBT01 (sample SAMN10404973, study PRJNA504765) | marine sediment metagenome | isolation source: marine sediment core GS10_PC15, 103 cmbsf | place: Arctic Ocean: Southern Knipovich Ridge | collected 2010 | reverse complement strand
GCCTTATTCCCGATTCGGGAATTACTTGGACTGTATCTTCCGGAATATTTACTGCGTCACTCCAAACTTCGTAGACCCACTTCATATCCTGGTAATTGTATTCCCTATAGTCGGAACTTGTAGTCCGGAAAGCCCAAAAGCATTCCCAATCCTCTGTGTACCTCCTTGAGGAAAGGATAGCTGCCATTTTCTCTTTTTCTGATAGGTTAGAGTCAGGCTGGAAATCCAATCTGAACACCCTGCCATATTCCCATATATATTCTTTTCCTGTCCTCTTATCTTTACCATATGAGAAGGCATGTGCTTTTCTGGGAGATACGAAAGCCAGTTCATACAAATCATCATAACCATGAGTCTTCAAGGCATGTAGCTGAAAGAGAGCCTGCTCATCACAGTCTCCTCCCCTTAACTCGAACACTTCCTTGGGGTTGCGACCAGAACCATTCTGTGGTATATATCCCAGGTTACCTCTGGTGTACCTTATAACCTTGTTTATAGTATCAAGTCTTTCCATACTTTCGGCAAATGGTAGGCGAAAATCGGGTAATGCGTTGAACGGACCATCATCTTCTTGAACATAACTTTTATAAGACTTACCTTCAACAAGCTCAGCTGGTTTAGGCCCAATCCCGCACTTGAAACTCACTCCAAAAATATTACCATTACCTGTGTCTACATAATTCTGGTTTTTTGTCCAGTATGCTTCAAAATATGCATCGGAAAAATCTCTACCCAATGAAATTGTGGTGGCTTCTTTCCCAACCAAAATGTTCTGCGAGAAAATCCCCTTGGCTACCCATCTACCTACCTGGACTCCCATGCCTGTCAGGTTTCCCTTTCTTTCAAATTCTATTCCCTCCCTGATATCCAGAGAATTGAATAGTCCAATGCCAAACCTTTCTCCCACATAGCCGATGCTAACTTCGTAGCTGTCCTCTTTCATAGAATCGAGAAAAAAGTATTTGTCCGGATTATATTTTACTAAAGTCCCCTTCCATCCTAATCTTAATATAACTGGAAGAACCTCTACTCTGCTACCCACTTGTAACTCAATTCCGGAATTATCAACTTGATTATTCTGATTATATAAGCTGTAGGTTACATATCCTGTAACTCCGGTCTCAAAAGTTATCCCTTTGAGCTCTTTGGAAATGGAGAGACCGCTTTCGGCTCCATAGAGGAATTGAGAAGGGTATGGTGGGTCTATCGGTTCGGTAGTAGTAGTTACTGAAAGGTAACCCCCTCTAAGGCCCAGCTTGGCTTTTAAGCGAGTGGAGGCAAGATTCCATTGGGGAAGCCATGCGGCTCCTATTTTAAAAAGAGCGCTTCGCTCCAATACTGGATTATCATTGGTAAAGCATACCTTTAAGTCTATTTTTCCTTTTCCGAAATTCGCCTCAGGAGAACCCAAGCCAATATTTGTCCCTATCACAAAGCCGCTTACCCCTCCTAGGAAAGACTCTTTAGCTTCCAGAAATCCTTCTACGTTCTCACTGCTGTAATTGAATTTTCCAAACAGGGTGTTATTGACAACGTGGAGATTCCCCAAAACAGTCTGGTCAGTAGTCTCGGCAAATGCAATAGTCCTTAAAGGAACTATAGTTAATATAATAAATATAAAACCGAACAAGCACGCCTTCCTGCCCGTTCGGCTCAATATTATATTCTTCCCTACATCACCACTATCAATCGCCTTAAATATATCTCCTGGTAGCTCCTTAACCTCAGCCTCGGACATATCTCCCCACCTCCTTTCCAAAAGTTTTTCATCCCTTTCGACAACATTTTCTATACGGAGTTTGCCGGCTAGCAGATTTAAAATAAAAAGCCGGACCGCCCATAACGGGTCCCCATACTCGTTATCGGCAGCCCGGCCAGTTCAAATGCAATGTTGTCTATCTATGTAACCCCGAGGCTTTGCGCCCCCCGATTGCTCGGGGTTTGCCCTTTCGGAATATTTAAATATAGTGTATCACACTAATGTTACGGACGTGCAAAAAAATTGTAAAAAATCTGTAAAATTTTCAAAAAGTAGCCTGTCCCCTCTTTTTTAATTATATCAAATTTTCCCTATTCTATGCAAGTAAAATCTTTGGACTTGTTGCCAGAGATTGTCAGCAATAAAAAAAACCGCCAGTACCCTTCCTGGTACTGGCGGTAAGGGAGCACCACCTCTATTGGTTGCCCTTGTTCTTATTCTTCAAATTCTGTGCCGATAAATAGCCTTATTCCCGATTCGGGAATTACTTGTACCGCATCTCCTGAAATATCTACCTCGTCACTCCAGGCTTCGTAGACGGTTTCCATATCCTGGTAATTGTAGTCTCTATAGTCAGAACTTGTAGGTTTGAAAGTCCAAAGGTACTCCCAGTTCTCTGTGTAACTCCTGGAGGAAAGGATAGCTGCCATCTTCTCTTTTTCTGAGAGGTTAGAGCCAGAATCGAAATCCAATCTGAACACCCTGCCATATTCCCATATATATTCTTCTCCTGTCCTTTTATCTTTACCATATGAGAAGGCATGTGCCATTCTGGGAGATATGAAAGCCAGTTCGTACAAATCATCATAACCATGGGTCTTCAAGGCATGTAGCTGAAAGAGAGCCTGCTCATCGCAATCTCCTCCCCTTAACTCGAACACTTCCTTGGGGTCGCGGTCAGAACCATTCTGGGATATATATTCCAGGTTACCTCTGGTATATCTTATAACCTTGTTCATACTATCGAGTCTTTCCACGCTTTCAGCAAATGGTAGGCGAAAATCGGGCAATGCATTAAATGGCCCATCACCTTCTTGAACATAACTCTTATAAGACTCAACTTCGACAAGCTCATCGGGCTTGGGCCCAATCCCGCACTTGAAACTTACTCCAAAAATGTTACCATTACCCGTCTCTATATAATTCTGGTCTTTTGTCCAGTATGCTTCAAAATATGCATCGGAAAAATCTCTACCCAATGAAATTGTAGTGGCTTCTTTCCCAACCAAAAGGTCTTGCGAGAAAATCCCCTTGGCTACCCATCCGCCTACCTGGACTCCCATGCCTGTCAGGTTCCTCTTTCTTTCAAATTCTATTCCCTCTCTGATATCCAGAGAATTGAATAGTCCAATGCCAAACCTTTCTCTCACATAGCCGATGCTAACTTCGTAGCTGTCCTCTCTCATAGTATCTAGGAAAAAGTATTTGTCTGGATTATAGTTTACCAGAGTCCCTTTCCATCCCAATTTTAATATGACCGGGAGAACCTCTATTCTGCTACCCGCTTGTAACTTAATTCCGGAATTATCCACTTGATTATTCTGATTATATAAGCTGTAGGTTACATATCCTGTAGCTCCGGTCTCAAAAGTTATCCCTTTGAGCTCTTTGGAAATGGAGAGGCCACTTTCGGCTCCATAGAGGAGTTGAGAAGGATATGGTGGGTCTATCGGTTCGGTAGTAGTAGTTACTGAAAGGTAACCACCTCTAAGGCCCAGTTTGGCTTTTAAACGAGTGGAGGCAAGATTCCATTGGGGAAGCCATTCGGCTCCTATTTTAAAAAGAGCGCTTCGCTCCAATACCGGATTATCATTGGTAAAGCATACTTTTAAGCCTATTTTCCCTTTTCCAAAATTCGCCTCAGGAGAACCCAAGCCAATATTTGTCCCTATCACAAAGCCGCTTACCCCTCCTGGGAAAGACTCTTTAGCTTCTAGAAATCCTTCCACGTTCTCATTGCCGTAATTGAATTTTCCAAACAGGGTGTCATTTACAATGTGGAGATTTCCCAAAACAGTCTGGTCAGTAGTCTCGGCAAATGCAATAGTCCTTAAAGGAACTATAGTTAATATGATAAATATAGAGCCGAACAAGCATATTTTCCTGCTTATTCGGCTCAATATTATATTCTTTATTGTTATTGTCTTCGGCAACCCGGCCATCATAGAGGTGGCTCCTTAGATCCGAGGTTTTGCGCCCCTCGATTTCTCGAGGTTTGCCCTTATCGGACAATTTAAACTTACCTATTATGTTGTCAAAACAACTCTTATCAAGCTCCCTGTGCTATATTACCACAAAAACCTGATTTTGTCAACCACAATTTTAACACAAACTTAACACAAACTTAACATAAACTTAACAAAAAGTTAACCTCTAAAGAGGGTGCTATTTCTCCTATATTAGACCATAGGAATAACAGGGAATTCAAGAAGATGAATTAGAAGAGAAACGGAAAAGAGGAGAGATATTTTAGGAAAGGAGCATTCAGTTCGAGAGAATTTATAGATAAATTATGTCCTCTTCTTCTTCTAAGGATAGGAAGAGGAGTAGATAATCTCTCAAATGTCTGGTAAGGAGGAAATTTTGCTTGATGTGTGCCTTCCCATTTTCACCCAGCCTTGTTGCATACTCGGGACTATGGAGGAGCTGCCTAATCCAATAGGCAGTTCCTTGCACTGTATGGGAAAGTAAGCCAGAATACTTATGGGCAATTTGTAAAGGTATGCCCCCCACTGCAGAAGCAACCACTGGCTTGGCCTTCCATAAAGCCTCAGCCACTGTAAGCCCAAAACCTTCACGCAGAGACTTCTGGAGAATGACTGTAGATGCCCTTTGTAAGGCATTGATTTCCAGGTCGCTTGCCGGAGGGAGAAGTAAAACGAGGATATCTGGATCATTGCTTGCCTTCTCTACTACTTCCTTAAAGACTTTTTGTCCTTCAGGGTCATCAACTGCACCTCCTCCAGCCAAAACCAGCCGGCAGTCGACATACTTTTTAACCAGGCGAAAGGCTTCGATTACTCCAAAAGGGTCTTTGAGGTAATCAAAACGAGAAATTTGAGTAATTATTGGCTTATCTCTATTTATCTTTAGTTTCTCAAGTACATTATTAATCTCTTCCTCGGATAAATCTCTATTTTTCTCGCTTAAGGGGTCGATGGAAGGCGAAATTAAAAACTGTCTAATGGGCAACGGGCGAGCGAAAGAAGGCGCTGAAAAAACACAGGCATCGTATTGCTCTACAAAGGATTTAAGAAACTTCCATATTTCGGGGTCTGGAGAGGTGAAATCGATATGGCACCTCCAGATCCACCTGCTCTTCAAGTATCTTCTCTTTTCTACTAAAGCTACCGGCTGAGGGTCGTGAATGAAAACAATATCTCCATAAAATTCTATCTGTTCAATGTTTTCCTTAGTAGTTTCAAGAAAAATTTCATAGTCATCACCGGTAATCTCCATTTTCCTGCCATGGAGAGCATTATGGAACTTCTTAGTTACCTGAAAGTACTTTTCTCCTCCCTTCAGTACGTCCCAGCGGGCATCTACCCCCAAATCTTGCAGGAGGGGAACCATTCGGCCAAGAATCTCTGCTACTCCCCCACCCACTGAGGTGGAGTTAATATTTTGAATGACTTTATCTTTCAACTTCTTAGCAAGCATTTTTAATTCGTTGATTACTTCAGCTCCCACAATTGATTCGTAGTCACTTATTTTTGACATTCGATTATTTCTCCAGGAATATGCTTGGTAATTAGTCTGCAGAGTTCACCACGCAAACCCTCCATAGTAAAAGTATAAGGGTCAAATTTTGCAATATCGCTGGCAAGCTCCTTCTCTCTTAGCATATCTTCGATCCAGCGGGAAAAATCGTTTTCTCCTTTTTCTAACCTCAGTTTCGCCTCAAACATATGGAAATAGATTGAATGGATAGAAATTTTTCTGAGAGCTTCCAAAAACTCCAAAAGGTTTTCAGCAACATAAGGGGTAGGTAGAATAAAGGTAATGGTCTTAAAGAAATGGAATTCTGCCCCGGGAGGTGCTGTGCGCAAAGTTTCTGGATTTCCGGCAAGATGCTCTTCAATGGTGTGAATAATCTTTTCCCTCAGGGAGCGAATCGTGGAAAATTCACAGAGGTCAATACTGGCAATCTCTTCCCCCAGTTCGTCCTCGCGAAGAATGTAGGTGACCCAGTAAGCAAAGTCGTTGGGAGGTTCGGGTGAGAGATAAAGGTGCTGTTGAAGGTAGTGATGAGTATGGTGGTAGATAACCGAGCCCGGTACTTCCTTCATTATCTTTACCAACTCGCGTAAATTGGTAGCTTTCTTACCCGTAAACTCGATTAAATTAAGCCTGGTATAAAAATGGAATGGCTGTTTAGCTTTAGTCAGACGGGACGTCTTTTTTTTGCTCACTTAGTTTATGCCTTCCTAACTTTAAAGCAGAAAGCCTCTTCAGGAAAATTCCCACTTCACTAACATTCTTAAGAAAAAATTTCGCTTTTGATTTCCCGGGCTTTCCCACGAAAACAGTAATCCCTTTTCCGTCCAGTGCGGAGAAAGCATCTTCGTCTGTCCTATCATCTCCTAAATAGATGGAAAGGGGCTTTTCTTGCTTAAAAGAATCAAGAAGCATAGAAGCTGCTTTCCCTTTATCCCACATAATAGGAGGTTTTGCCTCAAGGATTTTTTTCCCGTGGCCAATTTTTATTTTCCTCTTTTCCATAAACGGCCTGAAAATTTGTCTAACCGTCCTCTCTAATTCTGGCACGTCAGAATTCTTCACCATTCTATAATGGACAGCTAAGCCTACTCTTTTATCTTCTACAATCGTTCCTTTAATAGAACCAAGTCTTGCCTTCAGAATTTTCTTTAGTTCCTTCATAGTAGAGATTGATTTTGAGGCTTGGGGGTAGATAAAATTTTCCCCCTTCCTCTCTATCTCCAATCCATGATTCCCAACGTAAATTATGTTCCCTATCTTAATTTTTTGCTTTAAGTCAGAAAGAGCCCTTCCACTTATAATGGCAACCTCGAATTCCTTCTTTTTGGCTAGAAATTTCAGAATTCCTTCCATCTCTGGAGAGAGTTTCGCTTCCTCAGGACGTTTGACAATTGGGGTCAGTGTGCCATCAAAGTCTAAAAGGAGGAGAATCCTCTTAGCCGCCCATAATCTCTTCTCAATGTTTTGCCAAACATTGAAAACATGTTGCACAATATTTCTCCTACTTTAAGAGCTCTGAAAAAGTTTTGCTTTTGCTCTGTCATTGCGAGCCCGAAGGGCGTGGCAATCTCATTCCCCGACGATAAGAACGAGATTGCTTCGTCGCTTTGCTCCTCGCAAAGACACTTAGGGGGACTTTTTCAGAGCTCTCACTATAAAATCTATTCTATAATTCGCTTAATTGGAGAATGAATTTCCCTGCCCATTTATAAATATTATTTTCCAGGATGACCTTTTGCATCTTTCTCACTCGTCTTTTTCTCTCCTTCTCCGACATCTTAATTGCAGAGAAAATCGCATCAGCAACCCCTTCAGTGTCAAAAGGATTTATCAGGACAGCATCTTTTAATTCTCTTGCCGCACCTGTAAACTGGCTTAAAACGAGCATTCCTTTAAGGTCTACATTAGCCATATTATGCTCTTTGGCAACTAAGTTCATTCCATCATGGAGAGAACCCACCAGGCAAACGTCGCAAGCGCGATAGTAGGCAAGGTGCGTTGTATAATCGATCCGGCGATTGATGATGACAATTGGATACCAGTAGCCAGAACGGTATTTCCAATTCACCTCTTCAGCCAGTGACTCGATATCATCTATTAATTGCTTGTAAGTCTTGATGTGCAATCGGCTAAGTGCTCCCAACTCAAGGAAGACGAACCGTCCCTGGTATTCAGGATACTTCTCTAAAAATCTATCCACTGCTCTAATTTTTTCTAAAATTCCCTTAGTATAGTCAACTCTATCTATACTCAAGCAGAGGATTTCATAGGGAGGGTCTATCTCTTCCGGAAGACTTTTCATTTTCTCTTCCGTTTCTTTGGTATTAGCCATCTGTGAAATACCCTCGGCATCTATGCTGATGGGGAATGGCCTTACTAAAGTCTTGTGATTTTTGTAAGTAACAGAAGACTCTTCGCGATTGACTTTGGCTTCCAATTCCTGGTTTACAGTATCCAGAAAGTTGAGGCAATGGTAGCGAAGGTGGAATCCCAGAAGGTCATTAGCTAAAAGCCCTTCCAGGAGCTTCTTCTTCTGGGGACATATTCTGAATACCTCTGGGTTTGGCCAGGGAATATGCCAGAATAGAGAGACAATTGCATCAGGACTTTTCTCCTTTATAATCTTAGCACATAGACTTAAATGGTAATCCTGGAGCCAGACGAACAATTTATTATCTCTCTTCTCTTCCAGAACAGCTTCGGCAAACTTCTGGTTGACTTCCTGGTAATACTCCCAATGGGAAGCATCAAAAACTGGCTGGCGATAAGCAATGTGAGATAATGGCCAAAGGACTTGATTTGCATAGCCGTAATAGAAACCGTTCTCCTCTTCCTTGGTCATCCATATACGCTTTAAACTATACTTCGGGTCCTCAGGAGGAACCATAATTTTATTATCTTTATCCACAACATCCTTATCAGCGTCCCCGCCTCCATAGGCAACCCAAATGCCTTTAGAAGCCTGCATTATCGGATCCATGGCAGCAGTGAGCCCTCCAATCGACTTCACGCATCTGACCTTTTTCCCTGAATATTCATGAACATAGGGCTCTCGGTTGGAAACCACAATAAAATCGTAAGTACCAAATTTATTCTTAATTGTCTCCTCTAAATCCTCTTTCTTCCACATTTATATCTTTCTCCTTTTACTTCCGTGGTCAGCGACAGAATGACTTATGTTTTCTGAATATTATACACTTATTGAATTTCCCTGTCAACTTTTAACCCCCTTTAATTTATTCGTTTTGCTCTTTGTCTTTCTAATTTAATTATAATCTTTATCAGTTGGCCAATTTTTCTATTTTCCATATTATCATATTTATCCTTCAATAGCTCTTTTTGTCGAGGAGTAATCTTATGCTTATCTATGGTAGCGCTGAACAAGTCACTCAATTCCCAGAAGAAACTGTGGAGAAGCTCGTGGAGAACCAGCTTCCTAAGCTCCCTCTGGTTCATCTTTATAGAATCCCATACATTAAACCTGAGATAGATGTTCCTATTGGAGTTATCCACTTGGACCAAAGCATAACATCCCTTCAAATCATTATCTTCACGGGTTGTCTTAAAACGGGAAGTAATTGTGTACTCACCCAGATTAAGCAACCTCTTATAATCCCTTATCATATTCTTTATCTCTTTCTTTTTTCTTTCTCCTATCATCACTGCACCTCCAAAAAGGGGACATGCTACTTTTTTCAGCCTTTCCCTTCTCTTTTATCAAAAAAATTGCCGAATACCTCTCTGGACATCGGCAATTCTGTTTAATCTGGTGGCGGGGGGCCGATTCGAACGGCCGACCTCCGGGTTATGAGCCCGACGAGCTACCAGACTGCTCCACCCCGCGTCCATTTATCATATGGTAATTTCAAAATCTTATCCGGCTTTATACAGTATGAAACGCCCCGATAAATCGGGGCTACTCCACACATTCTCCGTGCCGGAGGCCGGACTCGAACCGGCACGGGTATTAAATACCCATTGGATTTTAAGTCCAAGGCGTCTGCCAATTCCGCCACTCCGGCAAACCGCCTTTTCATTATAAGAAAATAGTTACATTCAGTCAAGTCATTTTTCTTCTTGAGATTCGATAAATTTATACTTGGTTTCTCCAGGTTTAATCAATCCCAGTTCTCTACGTGCCAGGCTCTCAATATATTCAGGATCGTTCTTCATTGCTTCCAGTTCTTCCTTTAGCCCTATATTCTCTTCCTCCAAGCCTGTTATTCTTTGCTTTAATTGAGTAATTTCCTTATTTAAAATTAACAAGGTTTGAAAATTCTTATTGGCAAAAAGAAATATAAGTATACCAATTATAACAATTAAGATTAGTATTTTCCTATGAATTCTCTTTTTATGGATACTTATGCGCATTCTCTAAACCCTGAATTTTATCATCAGGTTTTTATCTGCCACTCATAAAATTCTGCTTTTTCTCCCAATTCCTCTTCTATTCTCATCAGTCGGTTATACTTGCATAACCGTTCCGACCTGGCAGGGGCACCGCTTTTAATCTGTCCAGCATTAGTGGCCACTGTTATATCGGCCAATATGTCGTCTTCTGTCTCGCCAGAACGGTGGGAGAATAGACAGGTATATTTCGCTCTCTTAGCCATCTCCACAGTATCCAGCGTCTCGGTCAGAGTTCCAATCTGGTTAGGTTTAATCAGAATAGAATTTGCTACTTTTAACTCAATTCCTTTCTTGAGCCTCTTCCTGTTGGTGACAAACAGGTCATCTCCGGTCAACTGTATCTTCTCACCCAACCTCTTGGTTAACAGTTTCCAGCCATCCCAATCGTCTTCAGCCAAACCATCCTCAATGAAAATTACAGGATATCTTTTGACCAAGGATTCATAGAAATCGACCATCCCTGAAGCATTGTTTTCTTTCCCTTCTGCTTTTAGAATATATTTACTACCATTATAAAAAGAGGATGCTGCGGCATCAATGCCTATGTAGATGTCTTCCCCGGGTTTATACCCCGCCTTCTCCATTCCCTGAACAATTAACTTTAGAGCCTCCTCGTTAGATTTCAAATCAGGAGCAAATCCGCCTTCATCTCCCAGAGCTGTGGATAGATTTTTTGACTTTAATATCGCTTTTAAATGATGGTAAGTTTCCACAGCATACCTCATCGCTTCACGAAAAGAGGGTGCACCACTAGGTATAATCATAAATTCCTGGAGGTCGACATTATTATCAGCATGTTTACCGCCATTGAGAATATTTAAACAGGGAACCGGGAGAATTTTAGCATTGGGACCTCCTATGTACTGATACAAAGGCAATTCCGCTGTCTCGCTGGCAGCCTTGGCGCAGGCAAGAGAGACGCCCAGAATCGCATTTGCTCCCAATTTTGACTTATTTTCAGTTCCATCTAACTCAATCATTCTCTTATCGATGGAAACCTGTTCACTGGCATCTAAACCATACAGGGCTGGACCGATTACATCATTTACATTTGCTACTGCTTTCTGGACACCTTTGCCCAAAAATCTTTTCATATCGCCATCCCTGAGTTCTACTGCTTCATGTTCTCCTGTTGATGCTCCGGAAGGAACAGCAGCCCTGCCCATTGCGCCCCCTTCTAAGATTACATCCACTTCAACAGTGGGGTTTCCCCGGGAGTCCAAAATCTCTCGTGCCCAGACATCAGTAATTGTGGTCATATTCTACCTCCTGTGAATCCGCCTTTCGCTCGCTCCGTTACTCCTTTTCGACTTTTCCTCTATGTTCCCATATCATCATGTAAATCTTTGCCACCAGGTATCCCAATCCTGCCCCGAATAGAACATCGGCCGGAAAATGTGCTCCCACATAGACTCTGGAAAAACCAATCAATATAGCCATTACCCAAAGGAAGGTTCCCAGTTGGGGAAACTCTCCAGAGAGAAAACTGATTAGACCAAAAGTTGAAGCAGTGTGTCCTGAGGGAAAGGAGCGTGCCCTGAGAACAGAACCTAAAATATGAATATCAGGAAAGACTGCACTTGGCCGAGGTGAAGAAAAAAAGTACTTAATCATCTGAACCAGAATTCCTGCGCTTGCCAGGATTAAAACCAACCAGAGAAACTTTCTCCAACCCCGCAACCTCCACAACCCCAGCGCCACAATAGCTAGCACTGTTCCGTCTCCACAATAGGTGATGGGAAGCATTATAGTATCCAGCCAATGGAAATGGAAATTGTTTATCTGGTAAAAAAGAAAATTATTTATTTCCGGCAAAAGATGGATGATGACTCCCAGAACTACCAGTCCAATACCGAGAAGAATCTTTTTTCTTTTCATTTCAGCCCCTCGAAATTCTCACAATAATAGAGGTAAAAGGTGCGCATTTCCTTCCCACCACGAACCAACGTCACTTCTTTCACAAGCTCAATCTTTTGGAATCTATATATATTGTTTGGATCCTTAAAATATCGACTGTGTGTTACATAGATTGCATCTTTCCCTTTAAGTTCCTCTACATCTTGCCAGAAATCGAACTGGCTCCGGCGATGAGGACTAAAAGTGTATATCCCCACACCAAAGTTTTTGGTGTGGGGATATACCTCTTTCCGGGTGGCAAAGCTCAAGTGGGCTCCATTCTGATACCTGTCGGTTAAAAGAAAATCAGGTTTCGGTAATTCCTTCTCTATCTCATCTATTGCCTGACTAACTTTGTCCCATCCATAAAGGTCGTTAGTGATATCCTGTTTGGGAGGAATGGGAAGAAAAGGATAGAATGTCTGCCCCACGGTTATACCCAAGAGAAGAATACACACTAAGAAGTTTATCTTTAAAAAATTCCTCTCTTTCCTGGCAAGCCCTCCTGCTACAACCCCTCCCAATATTCCCCCAATATAACCAAGTGCAGGCCAATGGGGCTTAAAGGAACGGGAAACGAAACTGTTCAAAGCAAATAAAGCAACTAAGGGAAAAGAGGTCAAAAAGAGATACTGGTATTCCCATATTTTCTTTCCAAAACCTATTTTCACTAAGCGATAGAAACCCAGGCAGGCATAGATAAAGGCTAAAGGAGCGAGGTAAGTAAACTGGGCACCTATGAACTGGAAAAAGCGAACAAAAGAAAATCCTCCTCGATGACGAGAAAGAAACTGGAATTGAAAAGATACCCAGTCGTGTTGATAATTCCAGATGATTACAGGAGAAAAAACAATTAACCCGATTAACAAGGCAATGTAGGGTTCCTTTCTCAAAAGCCAGATTCTGTGCTGCCGGGAAAATATCAAGTAGAGAAATATGAGTCCTGGCAGAAGGAGTCCATTATATTTACTCAGGCTACTCAATCCCATTGCCAATCCTGCCAGGTACCAGTAGTGAGACTTTCCCTCCTTTAAAGCCCTGTATACCAACCATAGCGTTAGAATCCAGAAAAGTCCCAGGGGAGCATCAGGTACAGTTACCGTTCCGCCCACGAAAAAGATGGGAATAAACAAAACAATAGTCGCTGCCCAGAGCGCTTCTCTCGAGGAAAACATCTCCTTTACCCACTGATGGATAATTATAATGAACAGTGTCACACAAACTAAAGCTCCCAGGTGGACCGTAAAGAAGCTCGTGCCTAAAATCCGTGTAAAAAACCAGATGATGTAAGCTACCATTGGAGGATGGTCATAATAACTGAGTGCTAAATGGTTACTCCACACCCAGTGGTAAGCCTCATCATCACCCACGCCCATATATAAATTCATCAAACCATGAATAACTGTTGCCACGCCCAGGATAATCCAGAATCTTCTTTTCATCATTTTCTTTTAACCATCATTAGATTTAACAGGTGTCCCAGGTTTTCTGAAGCATTAATTAGCAGGCTCCTGCTTTTCCTCATAGCTTGTTGAAGGCTCATGGGCATTATGGTAATGCTGATGAGTCCCTTAACTCCAAGTCTATATAAATCTTTAGCTTCAGGCATAATCGACCCGGCAATGCAGACAACAGGAACCCTATACTTTCTAGCCATTTTTATAACTCCCATTATTGCTTTGCCGTAGAACGTCTGACGATCGAGCTGACCTTCGCCAGTAATAACCATATCAGCCTTCTTGATTCGCTCATTCAACCCTGCTATTTTCATTACCAGTTCCACCCCATTTTCCATCTTTGCCCCCAGGAAGGCATAGAGTCCTGCTCCCAACCCCCCAGCTGCGCCAGCACCAGGAACATTCTCCACCGAAATAGACAATTCCTTTCTTATCACCCTGGCAAGATGCGAAAGTCCCCTCTCCAGTCTTTCCACCATCTTTGGTGTTGCTCCTTTTTGTGGTCCATAAACACGGGCAGCTCCTCTGGGACCTAAGAGGGGATTTCTCACATCAGAGGCAATAATGAACTTTGTTTTGGAAATCCTCTTATCCATAACTTTGAGATCAATCCTCTCCACTTTTTCTATTTCTCCTCCACCAAGACCTATCTTTCTCCCCTTACCATCTAACAGTCTCGCTCCCAATGCCTGTGCCATTCCACATCCTCCGTCCACTGTTGCTGAACCACCAATTCCAATAATAATTTTCCCACATCCACGATTTAAAGCATTTGCAATTATCTCTCCTGTCCCATAAGTGGTAGTCAAGAGAGGATTTCTTTTCTTCAGTGGAACTAAAGCCAATCCCGAAGCAGCAGCCATCTCAATTATTGCTGTCTTTCCATCACCGAGGATTCCGTATCCCGCCCAAATTTTCCTGCCCAAGGGACCTCTTACTCTACACTTCAAAGAACGACCGCCTGTTGCCAGAACCAGTGCTTTAACAGTCCCTTCCCCACCGTCAGCCAGGGGAATCTTTTCTATTTTGAATTTAGAATTAGCTTTTTTCAGACCACGCTCAATGCAAGCACATACTTCTATCGCTGAAAGACTCTCTTTAAAAGAATCGGGACAGATAAGAATTTTCATCTTTCCCCAATCAGTCTCTTTCCTGCTTCCTTCAGTTTCTCAAGTTTTTCAGCTCCATGAGCCTCAACATATAACCTCACCACAGGTTCTGTGCCGGACAATCTAATTCCCAGCCAGCTTCCATCAGCCAGTATGAACTTCAACCCATCGAGATCAACTGTCTTATCTACTTTTAGGCCGGCAATCTTTTGAGGTAAATTCTTTTTAAGTTTCGCTTTGAGGTCTTCTATCTCATCTTCCTTCAGATGGAAATTTATTCTCTCGCCCAAAAAAAGTCCCACTTTTCTATATAAATCGTCGAGAATTTCTACAATAGATTTCCCCTCACAAGCGACCATCTCAGCAATTAACAGGCAGGCCAGAATGCCGTCCTTCTCCGGTATATGTCCTTGAATTGTCAATCCTCCGCTCTCCTCTCCTCCGATAACCATACCATTCTGACACATCACCTGGGCAATATATTTAAAACCGACAGGGGTTTCTTTCACCCGGATATCGTGAATCCTGGCAATAGCATCAACAAACGAGGTAGTCATAACCGAACGGGCAACTACACCTTTCCAGTTTCTCGTCTTCACCAGGTGATTCAAAAGAAGGGCTAAAACCTGATTTGGCGAAATGAAGGTGCCATCCCTATCTATAATGCCAAACCTGTCAGAGTCACCATCCGTAGCCAGCCCCAAAGCGCACTTTTCTTCTTTGACCATTTTGACCAACTCGCCCAGATAGAGGAAAGAAGGTTCCGGCGGAGAACCACCAAAGAGGACATCCCTCCAGTTATGGAGAACCTCGACTTCACAGCCTGCTTGTTTAAGAATAGTGTCCAGATAGTCTCGCCCCGTTCCATAAAGAAGGTCAACAGCAATTTTTAGCTTCGCTTTCTTTATTGCTTCCAAATTCACAAGTTCATTAATTCTCTTTATATATTCTGGTCGCGGGTTTACATATTCAATCAGTCCCTTTTCTTTTCCCTTTTCCCAGGAGATATCTCTTACAGAAGATTCCCCTCCCATAAGCAAAGCACAATTCTTCTCAATAGCGTTGGTTGTCTCCGGGAGCGCCGGGCCACCCCATGAAGGAGAGAACTTTATCCCATTATACTCCGGAGGATTATGGGAAGCTGTAAAATTAATCCCTCCCAGCGTGCGCCTTCTCAAAATTTCATAGGCAAAAGCTGGAGTAGGAACATCCCTTGTTGTAATAAGTGCCCTTATGCCATTAGCTGCCAGAACCGTGGAGGATACTTTAGCAAAATTTTCCGACATAAACCGTGTGTCGTAACCAACAACAACCTCTCGCTTATCGTTTGTTGCTTGTTTCTTAATGATATAGTTGGCTATAGCCTGAGTTACTAATCTGACATTGCCAATGGTGAACTCGTCGGAAATAACTGCCCGCCAGCCAGCTGTGCCAAATTTTATCTGTACCATTTTTCTCCGTCACTAAAATTTGTGCAATTGATTATACTACATCCCTTACAAAAATTCAATTGCTGTGGAGCCTGACGGCTCTGTCAGCCTATTCTCCGACGCTGAGAGTCCTTTGGAAATGTTGCAGAGTCTTCCCCCGGGCATATCTGAAGGCAAAAAATGAAGCAGTATGTGTAAAGGGCAACCAGATTAACTCAGGCTCGCCCATACTAGACCAGAATTCTAAGGTACAGTCCCGAGGAACAACAACATCGTTTACTGTATTAATCATCAAAACAGTTTCTGGAGAAAGCCTTCCCACATAGGCGAGCGGATCGATATCTTCTAACTTCTGAGAAACCAATTGAGAAAACTCTTCTTCTGTGAGTCCTTCTTTTTTCATAACTCTTTTTCTAAAAGAACGAATTGTCTTTTCTCTCGATTGGGAAAAGAGTTTAGTCAAATCACCTCCGCCCAAAATAAACACAGAGCTCTTTATCCTCGGGTCAGTCTCAGCCACAAGAGAACTTAAGAAGGCACCCAGGCTCGCTCCTGTAGTCCCAATCCTTTGTGGGTCTATCTCTTTCTGGCTGACTAGCCAATCAATACTCCTTTTAGCATCAATAATAGTTTTTATGAATCTTCTTCTGACAATCTCCAGGTTTGCCTCACTATCCAAAAGTCTCACTACCCTTTCCAGTCTCAAACAGTTCATTCCACGACGGACGAGAAATTTTGCCATTTTCTTGGAAAAGAAATAGTTGCCTCCAGCTATGGGCAGGATAACAATTGCCGGCGACCTCTCTTCCTTTTCCGCTTGATAATAGTAGCATCTTACCGTATTATTCTCTCCAGGAGCGGATAGCGCTGAAGGAAAAGTGACTTTCTTAATCACATAGTTTTTCTTCCTTCTAACCAGCTTAACTTCTACAGGAAAGTCCTCCTTTGCATAATTGAAAGGAGAAACATCTTTAATCTCTTCCATCATCTTCATTTCTCCTCTTATCCCCCTGTAGGGGATATGGGCGCAAGAAGTAGTCAAAAGAAGAACAGAAAATATTAAAATACTATAATTAACAATAAATTTCAATTCGCTTTTCCCTAAAATAGACCCTGGTCTCCATTTAAAAAAGCACACCTCTTCGGTGTGCTACAAAAATTGGCAGGCCTGGAGGGACTCGAACCCACAACCAACGGTTTTGGAGACCGCTACTCTAGCCAATTGAGCTACAGGCCTACTTTATTCATAACGTTAAATCTTCTGTTCTCGTCCCTCTGGAGAGACTCGGTCTTCGGCCTCTCCCTTTCCTCCCTCGGCCTCAGACCCGGGGCTCTCGCTGTCGCTCATCCTTCGCTTTTCCTCGGCTGACCTCGGCGCTCGTGCCCGTCGCTCCGCGACCCACAACCAACGGTTTTGGAGACCGCTACTCTAGCCAATTGAGCTACAGGCCTACTCTATCTTACGCTTTTGTTATCTATTTTACTTCCTTATGAATAGTGTGTTGGCGACAGAACCTACAGTACTTCTTCAGTTCCAGCTTCTTGGGATTCTGCTTCTTTCTCTTTTTATTCCTTCTGTATGTATAATTTCGCCTTTTACATTTGCTACAGGCAAGACTAATAGTCACTATCTCAGCTTTAGCCATTCTTTAACTCCAATTCCTTATTACTCATGAGATTTAATCTTGTACCAGCAAAGCGAAAGCTTTGCTTCCCCTAGTCCCGATTCATCGGGACAGCTACAGCAAAAAATCACTCTGTCCCTTTCTCTATTTCATTACCTCTGAAATTACTCCTGCGCCAACAGTGTGTCCGCCTTCCCTGATGGCAAACCTCAACTCCTTCTCCATAGCTATGGGAGTTATCAACTCTGCATCAATGCTCACATTGT
>SDBT01007710.1_pt1 | contig 17673 bp, 18 predicted proteins | sample 2277101 | NCBI WGS metagenome assembly SDBT01 (sample SAMN10404973, study PRJNA504765) | marine sediment metagenome | isolation source: marine sediment core GS10_PC15, 103 cmbsf | place: Arctic Ocean: Southern Knipovich Ridge | collected 2010 | reverse complement strand
CTGGGTGACCAGAGAAGGGGATGCTGCACCCAGGTCTGTCCACCCTCGAAGACGAACCGGATCTGGTGCTCCGGTTGCTCCGCCGCGAACGAGGTCAAATCGAATCGTCCGTCCAGGGATCGTGGATTCGCCACGCGCTGGAGCTGCTTCACGAGCCGAGTCGCGTCGACATTGACGTCCTTGAGCTCGAGCCGGACAGTGCCGGCGTTCTGGTCGTGGGTCACCATGCAATCCCCTTCGGGATACAGGCCCTCGAAGTTGTCGGCGACCTGACACAGGCCGCCGGCCGCCCCTTCGGGATTGTCGGCGACGAAGGTGACCATGCCATTCAGACGATGCAGCTCCGGAGCCAGGGCGATCTCTCGCCCCCCCGTATAAGGCCGCTTCATCGCGTGGTCGTAATTCGGATGAGCCCAGTTGATGTGCAGGGCGCCCCCTCCCTCGACACGGAAACGCACCAGCTTGCCGGATTTCTCCGTGTGGACGTAAAGGTCGCCGCCGGGAATTTCCATCTGGAGCTCCGGAGGGAGCTGGGCTAGCATCTCGACCAGCTCCTTGGCGATGATGGGCACGAAGGGACCCGTCGTGGGCTCGATGTGCCGGACCACGATGGAGCGGGATGGTGGATCGAATTCGAGCCACTCCCCGGACAGGCTCTCCAGCCGGCTCTGAATCTCCCCGGGCAGCACGCCCAGCTCGACCTCGCCGTAACACCCTGATTCGTGGAACATTGCCCTCCCTCTGTGTCCTCCTGAGCCAAATCGACGTAACGATAGACACTTCTCCCCCGCCTGTCACGGTGGGAGGGGGATACCATGTCGAACGCTGCCCGTATTCTCGAAGACTTCGCATCTGCGGACGCGGAGGCTGCGAAGCTCCCCGCTTGAACTTTCCCCTCGCGCGCGAGAGCTTGTCTGACGGCATCGAGGGAGAAGGAACCGTCACACACCAACACCGAGGTGGGTTCCGTGGTTGAGGGTCTGGTCGGGCTGATTATCTGGATACTGGGCAACTACTTCTACTACGAGTACCGGAGGGAAGGGGAGCGGAGTGGGCTCAAGAGATTCGTCACCTTCTGGATGGGCTTCCCGCTTACCGTCGTGAGCTTGCTCGTCGTGCCCTTGGGGAAGGCTCCTCTCCTGAAGGCGCCGCCGTCGGAGGGCGACTCTCTCCTGGAGGAGATCCGCCGGGACCGGGCACTGCGCGACATGCAGAAGCGGCTCGAGCTGTCCGAGGGGGCCGCGGAACCGGAAGCCCACCCTCCCCATGTCGCGGATGGCCGGGTGGGAGAAGGCGCGAGCGACGAACCCGACCCGGAGGCACCGGCTGGAGAGGAGGAGGACGGAAAATGATCGCACGCACGATCTTGATCTTCGCCGCGCTCCTATTGGGGGTGAATATCCCCGTAGCGGCGCAATCCACCCCTGATTCGCGGGAGGTCCTGGCCGTCGTGCGAGCGACCTTCGACGCGATGCGGGAGAGGGACGGCGACAAGCTCCGCGGCCTCTTCCATCCCGAGGCCAGACTCTTCTCCACGGGGCTTCGTGAGGATGGCTCATCCATCGCCGTCACTACGCTGCCCGACTTCGTAGAATCCGTGACCACCTCCCAGGACTTCCTGGATGAGCGCTTCCACGATCCGGAGATCAGGATCGAAGAGAATCTCGCGTCCGTCTGGACACCGTACACCTTCCACAGAGGCGAGGTGTTCAGTCATTGCGGGATCGACGCCATCCATCTGATCCGCGACCAGTCGGGTTGGAGAATCGTGGGGCTCGCCTACACGCGGACGAGGAATGGCTGTCAACCGAGTGGATGATCCCCGCTCACCTGGCAGCGCGGGGATCCTCTCCCAGATGGTTCCCACGGTCGCCGATCTCAAGGCTCACGCTCGCCTCGCCTTTCCCGTGGTGGTCGTCCAGGTCGGGATGATGGCCATGGGAGTGGCCGACACCATCATGGTGGGCCACCTGTCCGCAAGGGACCTGGCCGCCGTGGCCCTGGGGAACCTCTACTTCTTCTCCGCGGCGATCTTCGGAATGGGCGTTCTGATGGCACTGGACCCCATCGTTGCCCAGGCAGTGGGAGCCGGCGACCGGGTTGCCATCTCCAGGGGGATCCAGAGAGGCGGGCTGCTCGCCCTGGGCCTGGGAACCATGGCCGCCCTGGCCCTCCTGCCCGGTGCGCCTCTTCTCACACTACTCAAACAGCCTGCCGACGTGGTGCCGGTGGCGGCCGGATACGCCCACGCCGCGATCCCGGGGGTCTTCCCCTTCCTGGCCTTCATGGTGCTCAGGCAGACGCTTCAGGCCATGGGTCGAGTGGCGCCCATCGTCGTGACGATTGTGGCGGCGAACATTGCCAACCTCTTCTTCAATTGGGTGCTGATCTACGGGAATCTCGGGCTGCCCTCCCTGGGGGCCGTGGGCTCGGGGTGGGCCTCCAGTCTCTCCCGATGGCTCATGTTGGTGATGCTCCTGACTATCGCCTGGCCTCTGGTGGGTCCCTATCTGCGGCCCTTGCGGAGAGACGCCTTCCTGGCGAAGCCCCTCTTCCGCATGGTGCGTCTGGGAACGCCCATCGGGATACAGTTCGGCTTGGAATACGGAGCCTTTGCCGCGATTGGAATCCTGATGGGGTGGCTGGGGACGGTGGCAATGGCCGGCCACCAGGTGGCGATCAATCTTGCCTCATTGACCTTCATGATTCCGCTGGGAATCTCCCAGGCGTCCGCGGTGCTCGTGGGGCAGGGAGTGGGGCGTGGGGATCCCGCCAGCGCCCGGCGAAGTGCCGGCGCCGGGATCCTCCTGGGTGCGGCCTTCATGGTGCTGACGGCCGTCACCTTCCTGTCGATTCCCCATCTCTTCGCCAGGGTCTACACCAGTCAACAGGAGGTGGTGGAGCTGGCGGTACTCCTGATCCCCATCGCCGGCCTCTTTCAGATCTTCGACGGCCTCCAGGTTGTGTCCTCCGGTGTGCTGCGAGGAGTGGGGGACACCCGGTCACCGATGGTGGTGAGCCTTGTGGGCTTCTGGCTCATCGGGATGCCTGTGAGTCTGGTGATGGCATTCTGGTGGGGCGCGGGTCCCATCGGACTCTGGTGGGGCTTGGTGGCGGGGTTGGGGGCGGTCGCGATAATCCTCCTGGTGCGCGTCGGTGTGCGCTTTGGACGGGATCTCCGGCGGATTGTGATCGACGACGACACGGACCCCACGCTCTTGAAAGGGGAAGAGACGGTCTCATGAGTGACGACAGTGGTACCAATGATCGCTCGGCTGGGCAGGCAGTCGCCGACGAGCCGTGGATCGAGACGAAGGAGGGGGGGCTCTTCTTCGTGAACGCGCTCTTCGTGGTGCCTGCCTTCTGCGTGATGGTGCCTCTATCGGTGCGGACCCTCCTGACGCTGGTGGCGGGACCCCGTGGAGAATCTCCCTTCCTGGACACCATCCCGATGCTGGCCACCTTGGTGCTCCCCTACGTGGGGTGGATCCTGGTCCTTCCGGTCGCCACGACATTGATGAACCTGCGCCGTGAGAGGCGCCTGCTCCCTCGAGTAGCGCTTCTTCTCTTCCTCATCATCCACCTGAGCTTCTTCGCCTACACTGTCTATCTCTGGGGATCGTAGTAGGCCGGCCGACCGTCAGGATGACCTCAGAGCTCCCCGACGAAGGAGATCTCCGGGATCAGCTCGTAGCCTGTCTCGTCCCTGACTTTCTCTTGTGCGAGGGCGATGAGCGCTCGCACGTCCGCCGCTGTGGCACCACCCAGATTCACCATCATGTTGGCGTGGCCGGTGAAGATCTGCGCGCCACCGTGCCTCTCCCCCTTCAGGCCGCACCGGTCGATGAGCCGTCCGGCGCCGATCCCTTCGATCTTCTGGAAGATGGAGCCCGCGCTGGGCAGCTCACCGAGATCGGGGTGACGGTTCGCTCTCCACTCCAGGTTCTCGCTCATGACCCGCCGCAGAGCCTCCTCGGGCTCTCTCTCCAGTGCGAAGACGACGGAGAGAACGATCTCGTCCCGTTCATGGAGCACACTGTAGTCGTAGCCGAAGTGGAAGTGATCGGCGGTCACCGTCTCCCGTAGCCCGTCCTCCGTCAGGATCTCGGCGGAGTCCACTATTTCCTCCAGAAGGATGGTCCGGCTCCGCTCCGGGGCAGGGGAGAGGAAGTGGAGGTTCTGCCAGATGGCGCCGCCTACCGTGCTGGGGATCCCAACGAAGTGGTGCAGCCCTCCCAGACCACGGCCGACGGTAGCCTCGATGAGCTCGGGGTAGACCACCACGCCGCTTCCAACCTGGACGCGGTCCCCCTTCAGGAACCGGATGCCGCCGATCTCGTTTCGGATCACGAGGCCGCGGTATCCCCGGTCTCCCACCAGGATGTTCGCTCCCAGCCCTAGCACGAAGTGGGGCACGCCCATCTCTCTGGCTGCCTGAACCGCAGTAACGAGCTCCTCCTCCGTGCGGGCGCGGTAGAGGAGGTCGGCGGGACCCCCGATGCGGAAGGTGGTCAGCGGTGCCAGGGGCACGTCCCGCTCCAGGCGGTCCGTCCCCAGCCGGGCATCCAGATCCGAGAAAGGATAGGGGGAAGGTGGGCTCATTGTTCCGCTGATTCGGTGTCGCTGACTGTGGGGAAGATACCGGTCCTGGCCCTTGTGGCGAGGGTTTCCGCCTGCAACCTCTATCCATCCACACACGTAGTGCCCCCTGAGCCGGCTTGGCAGAGTGGGCATCCGAGCCTCTCGATACCGCGTCACCGCGACCCCGGAGATCGCCTCCCGGTGTTCGCTCCTGGGACATGAAGTTCCCAGGGGTGGTCAGAGCCTGAGAGTGGAGGAACGGCTGTGAGATCCGTATCCGTATGCGATGGAACGAGATAGGGATTCTGACAACTCTGGTACGATCCTTCCTCTAGAGTATCGACGGGAGAAGCGTGCAGGGATAGGCCCTCGGGCCGCGCGAAGAGACACACAGAGAGCGGAGACACGTCTCCGAAAGAGGAGTGCCGATGTTGAAGTCTGATAGAATGGGTCGAGGGCCGCGTGCGACCATGGCGGTGGGGTTCGTCCTGCTGGCTGTCATAGCCACTGGCTCGGCGTCCGGACAGGAGGGGGCAATGAGCCTGACACTGGACGAGGCGATCGACCTGGCCAGAGAGAACAACCCCACTTTCCTGTCCACCGCAAATGATATGGCGGCTGCCGACTGGTCGGTGAGAGAGGCGTATGCAGCATTCCTGCCTTCATTCTCGGCAAGCGGGGGAGCCCAATATACTGCGCCGGGTGTTCAGCGCATCGGCAACATCACCTTTGAAGACTACGGCGCCATTACTACCCACTACCTCTTGTCATACTACGGACTGAATCTGAACTACCGGCTCAGCGGGAGCACGCTCTTCCAGGCGAGGAGCGCCCGGGCGGACAGGAACGCCACGGAGGCCCGCATCTCGGCTGCCGAGTTCACGCTGGAGTCTAGTGTGACGGCGCAGTACCTGATTGCCCTCATGGCCAGGGACGGTGTGGCGGTGGTCCAGGAGCAGCTGGAGAGGGCGGAGCAGAACTACGAGCTCGCCCAGGCCCGGGTGGACGCCGGGGCGGCCATCCCCAACGAAGCGAAGCAGATGGAGGTCGAGCGCGGACGTGCTCAGGTGGCGGTGATCCGGGCCGAGAACCTCCTGAGAACCGAGAAGCTCCGCCTGAGGGAGCAGATCGGGATCCCACTGGACCAGGAGATCGTGCTGGAGAGCGAAGTCGGGCTCTTCGAGCCTGAGTGGTCCAGGGAGGAATTGCTCTCCGCGGCACTCGGCTCTCATCCCCAGCTGAGGTCCTTCCAGGCTACCGAGAATGCCCGTCGTGCCGATCTCCGGCAGGCTCAAAGCACTTATCTCCCCTCTCTCTCTGCCAGCGCCAGTTGGTCGGGCTTCGCGCGGGAGACCGGGAACAAGGACTATCTCGTGGGGCAGGCCAAAAGCTCGCAGCTGGGTAGGAAGGACAACTGCGAGTTCATGAACGAGATCTCGGCGGGCCTCAGCAGCCCCCTGGAGGGATATCCAAGCGACTGCTCTGGGTACGTGCTGACGCCCGAGGCCGAGGCCGACCTGATCGCAGGGAGCAACGTCTTTCCCTTCAGCACGACGAGGCAGCCCTTTCAGGCCCAGTTCCAGATATCTGTCCCCGTCTTCCAGGGATTCTCCCGGCAGCGGCAGGTGGAGCAGGCCCGCAACGCCACACAGGACGCCATGTATAGTAGGCGTGCGGAGGAGCTCAGGATCAGCACGGCCGTGAACCAGTCGCTGGACGACCTGGAATCGGCGTACCGGGTGGTGGCCATCGAGGTGCGAAACCGCGAGGTCGCCACCGAGCAGCTCGAGTTGGCCAGGGAGCGCTATCGGCTGGGTGCAGCCGCCTTCCTGGAGCTGCTGGAGGCGCAGACGTCCATGGCCACCGCGGAGAGGGATTACCTGAACGCTCTCTACACCTTTCACGGAGCCATGTGGCGTCTGGAGGAGGCTACAGGGCTCAAGCTGAGGCCCGAGAGCACGGGGAATTAGAATGGCAAATGCATGTATCCGGTGGCTCAAAGCCATCATCCAGGTGTTCGATAATGGGATTGGAATGCGTGATTCGGGATGCGAACAGAGGCTGAAGGTCAGAGTACGCGCCGAAGTGTGGCTACCTGACGCCCAATTGAGCCGAGCCCGGGTCTGGCATGACTCTTCCACTCATGAGAAATTGAGCTGGTCGGGGCGGGAATCGCTCGGCACCTTCGGAAGGAAGAGATGATCAATGGACATTATCCGAGAACAACAGCCGCGGAAGAAGCGTCGAATCATAAAGGTAGTGGTCGCCGTGGTGGCCATCGGTGCGGTCACGATGGCGCTGAGGAACCTGCAACCCGCCGCCCCCAGCGTAGACCGTGCCACAGTGTGGATGGACACGGTGCAGCGGGGCACTATGGTCCGGAAAGTTCGGGGTCCGGGGACTTTGGTACCCGAGCGAAGGCGCTGGATCACCGCCGTCACCGCCGGACGCATCGAGCAACTCTACATGCTTCCGGGAACGCAGATCGATTCCAACACCGTGATCCTCCGGCTCAGCAACCCCGATGTGGAGGTGCAGCTACTTACCGCCCAGCAGGCGCTGAGCAGCGCGGAAGCGGCGCTCATCACCCTCCGCTCGAATCTTGCGATCCAGCGCCTCACCCAGGAAGGGATGGTCGCCCAGATCCGGACCCAGCATCTGGATGCGAAGCGGGTCTACGACATGAACCAGCGGCTCTTCGACACGAACCCGGATCTGGTGGCGGAGGCGGAGCTGGCCCGGTCCCGGGAGTTGGCGGAGGAGATGGAAACGAGGCTCGACCTGGAGTTGCGGCGACTAGAGGTGATGGAGGCTTCGGTGGACGAGCAGATCCAGGCCCAGGAGACCCAGATAGAACGCCTCCAGGCCATCGTCCAATTCAATACGAACCGGGTGGCTTCGATGGAGGTGACGGCGGGAGTGACCGGCGTGCTGGCCGAGCTCCCGGTGCAGGAGGGTGAGTGGGTCCAGTCCGGTGGGATTCTGGCCCGGGTGGTTCAGCCCGGCCGCCTCTTCGCCGAGGTTCGGATTCCCCAGACCCAGGCGCAGGACGTGACTGTGGGGCAGGTGGCCTTCATCGACACCAGAAACGACACAATCGAGGGCCGGGTCAGGAGGATCGACCCCGCCGTGCGGAACGCCACCATCACCATCGACGTGGCGTTGCCGGATGATCTACCCAACAGCGCCCGGCCGGACCTGACGGTTGACGGAACAGTAATAATAGACCGCCTGGACGACGTGGTCTACATGGGGCGCCCGGCATACGGCCAGTCGAACTCTACCGTCGGCATATTCAAGCTGGTGGACGGCGGCGACTATGCGGAGCGGATCAACGTCCGCCTGGGGCTGAGCTCCGTAAACGAGATCGAGATCCGAGAGGGGTTGCAACCCGGAGAGGTGGTGATCCTGTCGGATATGTCACAGTGGGACGGCTTCGACCGGGTCCGACTCCGGTAGAAGCGTTGGAACGAGAATGAACGAAGTCCGGGTTGAAACCCGGGTGGCAGATGATTCGTAGGGGCCGGGAACGCAGAGGAGAGCACCTCCGCGCCCGGATGGGATTCCTAACCCAGGGAGTAAAGACGATGGCAGCCGACTCGCATCCTTTGATCAATCTCGAAGGTCTCAGCAAGGTGTTCTACACCGAGGAAGTCGAGACCCACGCACTCTCGGACATCCACCTCGACATTCAGCGGGGAGAATTCGTCTCCATCGCTGGACCCTCGGGGTGTGGCAAGACGACCCTTCTTTCGATTCTAGGACTGCTCGACTCTCCCACCGCCGGGCAATACCTCCTGGACGGGGAGCCGGTGGAGAACCTGTCCGCATCCACCCGGGCCAAGATCCGTAACCAGGCGATCGGCTTCATCTTCCAGGCCTTCAACCTGATCGGGGACCTGACCGTCTACGAGAACGTGGAGCTCCCCCTCACCTACCGGGGCATGCCCGGGAGCGAGAGGAAAGCGCGGGTGCAGGAGTCTCTGGAGCGGGTCGGAATGGCCCACCGGATCAACCACTATCCTTCCCAGCTCTCAGGAGGTCAGCAGCAGAGAGTCGCCGTGGCCCGGGCCATCGTGGGGAAGCCGTTGATCCTGCTGGCGGACGAGCCGACGGGTAATCTGGACTCGAAGAACGGACACGCGGTCATGGATCTCATGTTAGAGCTCCACCAGGAGGGCGCCACTATCTGTATGGTGACGCACGATCCCCGTTACTCCCAGGTGGCCGAGCGCGCCGTGCATCTCTTCGACGGACAGATCGTGGACGAGGAGGATGCCCGCCGGGCCCAAGAGCTCGAGGAGAGCGGTTTCGACCTCTGATTCCGGCTACAGCCGGATGAGGATGCTATCGTAGCTGGGGGTGGAGAGCACAGTGCGTCTCTCCACTCCCGGTGTCGTATCGGGCCCGAATACAGAGTATCTTCTCCATAGCACTCCAACTAGCCCACAGGGAATCAACGGGATGATCAGGCTCAAGAACGTAGAGAAGTCGTACAGATCCGGTGCGGGCGAGACCTTCGTCCTTCGCAGGATCTCCGGGGACGTCGCGCAAGGGGAGTTCCTCACCATCATGGGTCCGTCGGGGGCGGGGAAGACCACGCTCCTCAGCATTCTGGGGATGCTGGACGGTGATTGGCGTGGGGAATTCTACCTCTACGACCATCCCGTACATGCCATGAAGCCTCGGGACCGGATCGAGCTCAACAAGCAGTACATCGGGTTCGTCTTCCAGCAGTATCACCTGCTGGATGATCTGACCGTATACGAGAACCTGGAGATCCCCCTCTCGTACAGGAACGTGAAGCGGAAGGAACGACAGGCGACGGTTGCGGATTCCCTGGACCGGTTCAACATCGTGGGGAAGAAGGATCTCTACCCGAACCAGCTCTCGGGCGGACAGCAACAACTCGTGGCCGTTGCCAGAGCCGTCATCGCCGAACCGAAGCTCATACTGGCAGACGAGCCCACAGGGAGCCTTCATTCGATTCAGGGCAAGATGATCATGGATCTCCTGAAGGAGTTGAACGATCAGGGCACCACTATCATCCAGGTCACCCACAATGAGACGTGGGCCGGGTACGGGAATCGGGTCATGAATCTGCGCGACGGCTGGCTCGTGGAGGGATAGATCGGTGAGCGCAGCCCAGAAGAAGTCGGTGGTCCTCGTTGCTGATGATCAGGCAGACGTTCTCGAAGCCGTCCGTCTCCTGCTCAAGGGCGAAGGGTTCGAGACCGAGACCGCCAGCTCGCCCCACGGAATCCTGGCTCTCATCGAGAAGCGGGACTTCGACGCCATCCTGATGGATCTCAACTATACCCGGGACACGACTTCGGGGAGAGAAGGACTGGATCTGCTGACCCGCATTCGTGGCCTGGACAGCACGCTGCCCGTGATCGTGATGACGGCATGGGGAAGTGTGGACGGTGCTGTGGAGGCGATGCGGCGGGGAGCCAGGGACTACATCGAGAAGCCGTGGAATAACGACCGTCTCGTCCAGACCCTGCGCACCCAGGTGGAGTTGGGCCGCGCCCTCAGGCGCTCCCAGGCCCTGGAGGACGAGAACCGGCTCCTCCGGGATGACTTGCCGGAGCTCATCGCCGAGTCCAGGACGATGGAGCCGGTGCTGACGATCATGGAGCGGGTCGGACCCTCCGACGCCAATGTCCTGATCACCGGCGAGCACGGGACGGGCAAGGAGGTCGTGGCCCGCTGGCTCCATGCATCCTCGTCCCGGGGGAAGGCGCCTCTGGTGGCGGTGAATGCCGGAGGCTTCTCCGAAGGCATCTTCGAGAGCGAGCTCTTCGGACACGTGAAGGGTGCTTTCACCGACGCCAAGACGGACCGGGTGGGCTGCTTCGAGCTGGCCAACGGAGGGACTCTTTTCCTTGACGAGATCGCCAACATCTCCCTTCAGCAGCAAGCGAAGCTACTACGGGTCCTGGAGACAGGGGAGATCCAGCGCGTCGGATCGTCCAAGATCCGCACGGTGGACGTTCGAGTCATTTCCGCCACCAACGCGAAGCTGGAAACGACCGTGGCGGCGGGCGACTTCCGGGAAGACCTCCTATACCGTTTGAATACGGTAGAGATCGCCCTCCCCCCGCTCCGGGATCGCCTGGAGGACATCCCGGCCCTTGCCATGTACTTTCTCGCCATGCAGACGGACCGGTACGGAAAGAACATGGATGGCTTCCGAACGGAGGCCATGGATGCCCTCCTCCAGCACCCGTGGCCCGGGAATGTCCGGGAGCTGGAGCACGCTGTCGAGCGGGCGGTGTTGATGGCCCAGGGTGACGAGATCGAGATCGACGACCTGGGTCTCAGACGCCGAGGAGAGGGCGCGGCCCACCTGGACGAGCTCACCCTGGAGGAGGCGGAGCGGATGCTCATCCAACGGGCTTTGGAGCGATCGGGTGGGAATGTGAGCCGGGCAGCGGACTCCCTGGGATTGAGCCGGAGCGCCCTCTATCGCCGTCTCCAGCGTTTTGGGATGTGAGCAGATGAGCGCTTGGGGACCGAAGCGGTCATGACCCCCCGGGAATCCGGATGGTGGGGACGCCGGAGCTATGATCTACGGATTCTGATCCTCGCTTTGTGCGTTGGTCTGCCGGGGGTGCTCCTCTCTCTCGGCTTCCTCTGGCTGGGACCATACACCCCGAAAATCCAATGGACCGTCACGGTGCTACTCACCGGGGCCTGGCTCGGCGCCACAGTTGCCCTGAGGGAGAGGGTGGTTCGACCCCTGCAAACGCTTTCCAACATGCTGGCCGCCCTGCGTGAGGGGGACTTCTCCATGCGGGTGCGGGGAGCCGGCACCGGCGACTCCCTGGCGTTGGCGTTCCTGGAGGCCAATGCGCTGGAGGAGATCCTGCGGGAGCAGCGGTTGGGAGCGGTGGAGGCGACGGCGATCCTCCGAAAGGTGCTGGGGGAGATCGATGTCGCCGTCTTCGCCTTCGATGATCGCCAGCACCTCCGCCTGCTGAATCGGGCCGGGGAACGCCTCCTCGGACGTCCGTCGGCTCGACTCGTGGGGCAGAGCGCTGAGGCTATAGGGCTGAGCGAGGCCCTGGGGGGCGTCGCGCCACGCACCCTGGAGATTTCCCTCCCCGGGGGAACTGGACGGTGGGAGCTGCGACGAAGCGTGGTGAGACAGGAGGGTCTGCCCTTGCAGCTTCTGGTCCTCTCTGACCTGAGTCGGGCGCTGCGGGAGGAAGAGCGTCAGGCGTGGAAGCGGATCATTCGGGTACTGGGACACGAGATCAACAACTCCCTGGCACCGATCAAGTCGATATCCGGCAGCCTGCACAGCCAATTCCTGCGGGACCCCCGCCCGCCGGAGTGGGACGAGGACCTGGACCGAGGGCTCCAAGTGATATCTGAGCGAGCCGAGGGGCTGGGACGCTTCATGTCTTCGTACGCGAAGCTGGCCAGACTACCGAAGCCCGAGCTCGCACCGGTTCGGGTTGAGGAGTGGATCCAGCGCGTGGTCGCCCTGGAGACCCGCCTGGATGTGACGGTCACGCCGGGACCGGACCTGTCGATTCTGGCGGATGAAGACCAGCTGGATCAGCTCCTGATCAACGTGATTCGAAACGCCGTGGACGCGAGCTCGGAGGTGAATGGGGGTGTAGAGGTTCACTGGGCGAGGGCCAACGGCACTCTTCACGTTCTGGTGGAGGACGAGGGAGTCGGGCTGGTGGAGACCTCGAACCTCTTTGTGCCCTTCTACACCACGAAGCAGGGTGGCTCCGGAATCGGACTCGTCCTCAGCCGACAGATCGCAGAGGGGCACGGGGGGGCGCTCACTCTGGAGAACCGGCCTGATCGAACCGGCGCCAGGGCTCGCCTCACTCTTCCCCTGGATCCCGCGGCTCCGTGACGGGCTGAAGCGGCCTGCGCCGGAGAAGCCACCACGCCAGAATGGCCAGGGGCAGCAGTGACAGGAGGAGCACCACCAGCGGATTCTCCAGCGGCCCCCACTCCATAGCCTCGATCTGGAATGTCACCACACCCTCGCCGCCCGGACCCGCCACGCGCACCGCCACACCCCACTCCCCCACTCCCCCCAGGTGGAATTTGGCCGCATAGTATCTGGGATCGTCCGCGGCCTCCTTGGTGGCTCTCCGGCTCTGCGAGGGGGCAGTATGCCCGATGGGCGTAAGGGCTACCCGCACATCGAGGCCCTCCACGGGTTCGCTGCGACCCACTTCTATCACCAGCACGCTCACGTCCACGGTGTCGGGGGGAACCGGGGTGGGGGAGGTGAAAACGCTTACCCGGTAATCACCGATGGGCGCCTCGGCCACCCACAGACGGCCCCCATTGACCACGGTTGCTGCCGGGACGAGGAGGAGGAGCGCCAGGGTCAGGAGTCCGGAGCATGTCACAGGGTTATCCCCCTCATCTCCATCGGTTGCAGGAGAATCCAGAGTCCGGCAAGGGAGAGGCCGAGCACCAGGATCGCCCAGGGTAGGAATGCTCGTACGGCACGACTGCCACGGCCATGCTCCCTGGAGGCGATTCTATACGCCACCACGAGGGAGAGGAGCATGCCCAGCTCCACGGACGCCACCTCCACCAGTTGGATCCACCCCTCTCCCAGGAGCGCGCTCCACGACCAGCGGGGCGAGCCGAGCACGCCGATCCCCAGGTCGGAGATTCGGGATTGGGCTACCGGCACGATAGCGAGCCCCCCCAGGAGGAAGTGGTAGAGGTAGTGGGCGATCCAGACGCCGAATCCCACCGGTACCAGAGAGTAGGAGTACTTTGTGGCCAGGGAGCGAACTGAGTCCCGCCCTCCCGTCAGAAGCCGTGTGCACACTGCCGCTCCCCCCACTGCGAGCGCGGGAATCACTACGAGTCCGGCGAGGAAGAGAATCCCCAGGACCAGGGGCTCGGAGCGGGTGCCCAGATTCGAGGCGATCCACTCCTCCACGGCGTAAACCGGCGCTACCATTCCGAAGGCGTTGACGAGAGCGCCAAAAGTCAGGACCACCGCCAGAGCCGCTAGATCCGGCCTTCGACTGAAACGTCCTAGCGTGGAGCGACGGCTGTCATCCCAGAGCTCGGAGCCGGGGCTACGGGAGATGACTCCGACGTTGTCGTGTGGGCAGGCGTGGACGCAGTCGAGACAGAAGGTGCAGTCCATGTTCCCCACCTTCTGCTCCTGAAAGAGCCACAACTCGCATCCGTTCTGGGCAGGTCTCCCCCAACTCCCGGGTGGCCGGGGTGAGGCCGGCGTTTCTCCAAGCTGAGCCAGAGCCAGGGGCGTCCGCACCCTCCCCTCGTACCGACCCGTGATGCAGTCCTTGGTGTCGCAACTCGCGCACACCTGCGTCTGCCGGACCTTCACCTCGAAGGGTGACACCATCGAGTTCACGAAGTGGAAGTGACCGATTGGGCAGAGGTGCTTGCAGAAGGTCGCGCCTCTGAAGACAGCATCGATGACGAAGGCCGCCACGAAGTACCCAACCGCTACCCAGGCGGTGAGCCAGGGGGAGCTCCACAGGTCGAACGCTTCGTAGAACCAGAACCAGAGGACGAGGAGGATCGCCGCAAGCCACTTCGTCCTGAGACGTCGGGGCCAGTTACGGAGGGCCGGGAAGAGCCACTTCGCCAGCCGTCGGGGCAGCATGAAGGGGCAGGCGAAGCAGAACGCATTTCCCACCACGAGGAGCGCCACCGCCACGAAGCCCCGCCAATGAACCCAGGGGAGGTAACCCGCCGCATTGCGAGGCGCGAGCTCGGGTCCCATGAAGCCGTCGAGGATGACCAGCCCACCCACGGCCAGGAGGAGGATCTGCAGAGACGAACGGGCATGTCTCCAGCGCAGGAATCGGCCGAGGATGGGGAGTGTCAGGAGGTCCATCCGGTTGCGGGCAGCCGGAGAGGGGTGTGGTCCTGACGGGCTCATGAGTCTCCAGAGATCGTATCGTCTCTCGCGGTCATGCTCACCGCATTCGTCCGGTGCTCGTACGAGCCCTGTCTTCCGTCCGCCAAGGTCACCCGCACGGTGAGGATCCAGTCACCCGCCATGGTGAAGCGGAATCCCGGAACCACGTACATCCCGCCACCCTCCTCCTGGGCCGTCCCAAACACGGGAGCCATACCCGCGTGGGTCATGTTCCCGTCAACCTGGACCTCTGCCCCCTCCACCGGGGCACCGGCGGAGTCGGAGAGGGAGATCAGCAGACGCGTGGGGCCCACCAGGGGAGGGGTCGGGGAGATACCCACGTCCACGGTCAGCCCCAGCCCACTCTCCTCGGATGGGGCGCATCCCGTCATGACCATCGCCCCGATACAGGAGACAGCCACCACGGCGGCGGCGGACCTCCACAGCCTCGTCAGCAATCGGTTGCTCGCTCTGGTCATCACGGTCGACGTACCTCCACGGTAGTGCTCAGCGAATCCCCGCCGGCGAAGAGGACAAGAAGGGGGAAGCGATCTCCCGGAGCCAGGTCCTGTGTCACGCCAATCAGCATGCCGTGGATTCCACCTGGTCTGAGCTCCACGGTCTGGCCGGGCGGGAGGCGGATGCTCGCGACCCGTCGCATACGGGCGATGTCTCCCTCCATTCGGGTCTCGTGGATCTCAGAGCGGGAAGCCACCGGTGTCTCGAGTCCCACCAACTGACGCTCCCGGGAGGTTCCGTTGCGGAGAGAGAGGTAGACGACACCGACGCCGGGTGCCTGGGCCACCGACACGGGACGAGACCAGGCATTGTCCACCTCCAGGAACCCAGGCGTGCCACCATCGGCACCGCATCCACCGCAGGTGAACACAGCCGCCAGGAGAAGCGCCGACTCCGTTCCAGCACGGGAATGGCGGCGTCCACTCTCGACGACCCCGCTCATCGTTCCTCCAAAATGGCTGACAGATCCCGCACGACATCATCTGTGTTAACAAATGCCGGAAAAGTCAGGCCGATTTGGCCATCGCGTCCCACCACGAAGGTGCGAGCGGAGTGATCCACCAGGTAGTCCTCTCCCTCCCCGGCCTTGGCGAAGAAGACGCCGTAGGCGTCGGCCATCGACCGGATCTCCTCTTCACTCCCCGTCAGGGCCAGAAAGGAGGGGTGAAAGGACCGAAGGAAGGCGTCCAGGCGCTCCGGGGTGTCCCGCTCCGGATCCACAGTGACGAAGATGGGTTGGAAGTGTGACGCTCGCGAAGCCAGCCTGTCCAACGCCTGGGTGATGACCGCCATCGTCGTCGGGCAGACATCCGGGCAGTGGGTGTATCCGAAAAAGACCACCAGAGTGCGATCGCTCAGCTCCGAAAGTGAGACTTGCTCACCCGCATGCGTTCGGAGTGAAAAATCCGGTGCGGAGGTCGGGTAGGGGAGGAAGTTACTGGCCACGCCGTCCGACTCGACGCTTCGCGTCCATTGCCAGACGATGACAGAGGTCACGACCAGGCCGAGAAGGACGCCAGAGGTTACTTGGAAGGCTCGTCTCATGCTGGGAGCGATTCCCGGTTTGGATCTCCAGATAGGGCGCTGTGACGCCAGGCGGCCGCTCTCCAAGGGTAGGGAGTCTGCGGGTCCGGGGCAATCGGGGATCTTTCAGAGTGCTACGGGGATAGAGGTCTGTCCGGGAACCGAGCGTAGCGAGACGACCGAGCGCTCGCAGGTCAAAGGGAGCGAGGCTCCTCTCTCCTTTACCGGGGAAACCAGCAGCACCACGGCGCGCTCCCCCCGCGTGGGGTCAAGAGGGATGTTCTTCAGCTGTTCGCCTCGGACCGAGTCTGGGGGAAATTCGGCTCGAGCGACCGGCTATGGGTGGGGATCGTGGCGCACTGCAAGGCCCGCGGTTACCTTTTGTTTGCGGGAATCGTCCCGCGTGGCAACCCCGAATAGGGGTTTCTTTGCGCACCGGGCCGCGATTCCAGGTCCGTTCCTCTTAATCTGATGACGCCAGCTTCTCCGGGTACAATGAGTGAGACAAGTCCAAGACCTCTGAACGTCCTTCTGGTGGAGAAGGATCCGGAAGACTTCGAAGCTCTCAAAGAGCTCTTCGCCCAGATCGAGGACCTTCAGATCGAGTTGGAGTGGCTCGGCGACCTGGCGTCGGCGCTCAAACGCCTCTCCCGAGGTGGAATAGACGTCGTCCTCCTCGACCTTTTGCTGCCGGACAGTGAGGGAATTTCGACCTTCGAGCGGACCTTTGCGTTCGCGCCCGACGTGCCCATCATCGTACTCACCGGTGTGGACGACGAGACAGTGGCCGTGAGCACGGTACAGGGTGGGGCGCAGGATTACCTGGTAAAGGACGAAGTCGACGGCCCAATCCTGATTCGGTCCGTACGGTACGCCGTGGAGCGCCACCGGCTCCTTTCGGCCCTTCGCTCGCTCTCGCTCATCGACGATCTCACGGGACTGTACAACCGCAGGGGATTCGCCGACCTGGGCGAGCAACATCTGAAGCTCGCCCGCAGGCAGGCAAGGGGGGTCCTGTTGGTGTACCTCGATCTCGATCGCCTGAAAACCATCAACGATACCCTCGGCCACCATGTGGGCGATCGGGCCCTTCTGAAGGTGGCCGACATGCTGAGGGACACCTTCCGCCGGTCCGACATCATCGCTCGCATGGGTGGAGACGAGTTCGCCGTGCTGGCGCTGGAGGCCACGGAGGACAACGAGATACAGTTGGTGGCCCGCTTCAGGGCGAAGGTTCAACAATTCAACGAGAGGGGAAAGGAGCCGTACCAGCTGTCCATCAGCCTGGGAACGGCCCGATTCGATGGGGAAGGGCGCACCCGCCTGGACGAGCTCCTCGCCACAGCGGATTCCGTGATGTACGAGGAGAAACGAGGAAAACGGAGGGATTTCAGCTCCTAGTGTGGGCGCTGCGGCCCCACTGGCTTTCTCCCTTCGTGGATCCTGAGCAAACGATAGGCTTTGAACGAGACTTCCGACGTTCCCGAGACTGAGGCCACCGAGCCCGAGGCCGCCGAGGCTGAGGCCACCGAGCCCGAGGCCGCCGAGACTGAGGCCACCGAGCCCGAGGCCGCCGAGACTGAGGCCACCGAGCCCCAGGCCACCGAGCCCGAGGCCACCGAGCCCGAGGCCACCGAGCCCCAGGCCACCGAGAC
>SDBT01007709.1_pt1 | contig 17675 bp, 31 predicted proteins | sample 2277101 | NCBI WGS metagenome assembly SDBT01 (sample SAMN10404973, study PRJNA504765) | marine sediment metagenome | isolation source: marine sediment core GS10_PC15, 103 cmbsf | place: Arctic Ocean: Southern Knipovich Ridge | collected 2010 | reverse complement strand
CGATTCAGCGTTTTCATCGCCTCGTCGAGAGCCGCCTGCGGGAGATCATTCAGCGTTTCTGCGTCCGCTACCAGAATCCCTGCCGCATGCGTCGCCGTGGAGAGATCGAACTCTTCGCCAAGAAGGTTCTTCTTGACATTGCTTCGAATCGCATCACACAGCTCTGAAGTCGTAGTGTACTCCTTGATCTTCGCGAGACCGAACACCAAGTTGCCGGAGTTCAACACGCTCTCGTAGTCTGCCTTGTCGAAACTAGCGAACTGGCTGACATTGGCCGAGATGATATTGAAGATGTCAAACAGACCACAAAGGTTCGAGTTGGCGATCTGCCAGAACTGAGCCACGCCTGCGCGCGGGAAGCGCTTGTTGATGAGTTCGTTGTCTACTACGACGACGGGGCTCACCTTGCCTGCCTTCTCCAGTTTCTTCAGATCCACCATGAGGTCAGCGAAGTTATCCTGAACCTGCGCACCTTCAGAAGCCTTGGGCTTGCTAACGATGAGACCTACCGATCTGGGGTCCTTGCCGTGATCGGACATAAACTGCCGGGCAATCTCCACCAGACCAACGGCGCACCCTGAACCGGTTCCGCCACCCCCCCCTACGGTGATGAGAATTCGGTCCACGTCCTCGCCGATATAGTCCCGGATGGCGTCTCGGACACATTCACCATTCCGAGCGATTGCCGCACGAGCAACCGACGGGTCTTTTCCTGCGCCAGAAGCCTCACCCTCACCTGTGGGCAGAACGACCTTCTTGGAGGCGGTCTGGCCACGAAAGTCGGCCTCGGTGGTATTCACGAGAACAACTCTTCGGTGCCCTAGAGACCAGAACTGGCTGGCAATCCTGCCGCCGCCCTGTCCCGCACCTATAATGCCGAAGCGTACTGCGTACTTCGTGGCATCGTCTTCAAGGCTGGGCAGTTCCGCGTCTAGTTGCACATCCTGTATATCCGGCAAGTCGATGGCGTCGAAAGCTTCGCCTTCGATTGTAGCGCCCTCTTCCGGCATGATTTCGTCTTCGCCCATGTCAATCTCCTCACCCTAAAGATAAGTGTCCTCAGGGACTTTAGTCTAAGAACAGGTCCCGGCGGGGACCTACTCAGAGATCTTTGTTTTCACGCTCTCGAACGTTTGTTTTCACGCTCTCGAACGTCTGAAGCGCTTCCGCCCGCTCTGCGTCCGTGGCGTCTCGGGTAGCTACAGGCTCTATGCCCTGCGGCCTCCAGAAAGGATCACAGAACTCCACCGGGAAGAACCAGTCTTCCCCCTGCGCGAAGGCTTGCATCTGCGGGCAGCGCCGCATCAACTCATCCTCTGTCACGACCCAGAACTTGCCGCGCTGTGTATTCTGGTCTCCAGGCAGCGTTCCGCGCATTTCGTCCTCTACGATTTCGCCGGTCTTGGTCTTGAACTCCAAGTTGACCAGCGAAAAGCCGCGCGTCGTCTCGTTCGGATCGGTCAAGATACGGATCCACTGAACCCAGTCTCTCTGATTATTCATTTGAACTCCTTGCGATTACTGTATTCTTACTCTCCGGCTTTTTTACTTTGGAACGGTCGAAGACACCAATCTCCTTCAGGGCTCGATACTTAATAGCCCTACGTTGCTTCGGCGTAGTGATGCCAGAGAACCTCAGAGCCAACTCTCGCCACTCTTTGTAATGGTTGACATAGAGATCGTTCTCGTCCTTTCCAATTTCCTTCATGACGTACTCTTCAAACTCGGGCACATCATCTACTTCAAGACGGAGATAGTTAAAAAATTTGGCCTCGTCCTCACCAATCCTTCTTGCCAAATCCTGAACCTCAAGGCTTCTGTCTTCAGGCTCACCCAGTGTCTTCTGAATATGCAGCCACTCGTCATCCACAGGGGAGTCCATAGAGATGGTCGTGATCTGGTACAGCCTTTGTTCGGTGTCCACCTTAGCGAGCCGCCTGTAGTCATCCGAGGTATTCTGCCTAATTAGCAGAAAGGCGGCATTCCACATAGATCTCTTGGTGTAGTTCAAGCACTTCTCAAAAGCAAACTCGCCATCCAGCATCTCCCAGTCATACTTGAGCGCCACCCGATAAGCAATGATTCGGAGAAAACTGATGAGATCCTCTCTCTCGTAGCAAGGATCGTACTGATAAATAAATCGTAACTTCGAGTTAACGATTGACTTCATCGCCTTCTCGCACGCCTCGACTACTTTATGAACACCTTCCTCATTGGGAAGATGCACATATTTGGTCTTTCTCACCCATCTACGTATCTTCTTTCGTATCTCTGGGGTCAGTGAGTCCAAGCACATTTGCACGTCTACACCGGCCACGCCATAGGGAGCAAGGCCCACATTCTTGAACGAGGTAACGCGGTAGACAGCTCGCCAAAGACGGCCCATCACGTAATAGTTGGACTCCAGATGCTCTTTTCTAAACTCCGATAGAATACCCTCATAACCGTAACGACGATCAATCTTTCTAAAAGTTCGACCGTCGTTGAAACCAAGAACGTAATCCACCAAGGTCTTCAAAACCTCGTCATTTAGAGGCTCCGGCGGACCTTCTCGATCTCTGTGAATCAGTTTCGCCAGAACTACCAGCTTGTTCTTGAACACTGGTTCTACTTTCTTGGAAACAAGCATGCGCCCTCTGGGACGAATCTCGCCACCCGCCCGCCTGACTGCTTTTGTCAAGACCGTGCGGCTATGGCCAAAGTCATTCCGCATTTCTTCCAACGTTACTTTCCGCTCGTACCGTTTCCTAATGGCTTCGCATTCAGAATCAGAAAATTTTACCAATTTCGGCATTAGCTCCGCCTCTTCACAGCTTCTATTTTAACCAACATAAAGCCCCCATCTAGCTCCTCGTAGGAACAGATGAAGCGCTTACCAAGTTTCTTACCGTAGGAGTAGACCATAGAGCCAATCGAGGATTTCGGAATTTCCGTCCGAATCTCCGCTCCAATCCCGCTAGCAAAAAATTGCTTCCAGGGAGTTAGTCCTCCACCTGTAGTTCTCTTCCTCCTCCTTCTTTTAGACGCTAGATCTCGAACCCGTTTCATGTACTTCTGTTCCGCTATGCGCCTCTTGGGTTGTTTAGCCATTGTCATACTTCTTCAGAGGTATCAACACAACGCGGAACCCGTCCTCTGTGTCCGTGATGGTCAAACCAGTCTCGACTCCTAGAGTTCGCTCCCAATTAGCTATCAACTCCCTGAGGTCGTCCTCAATACAAATCCTCGCGTACTCGCGCTCATTACGGCCCTCAAATATTTCTTCAAGAGCGTCACGGGCTATATCCGCGAGATTGATGCCCGGCATCCCCTCCAGCATCTTCTGATGGCGTGGCTTCAACCAGACTGTATTAGGTTTACGATCATCGCCCATAAAGAGGGCCTCTCAGCTTTTACACCTTGAACTTCGTCCTCCGCCTCTTCCAGAGTTTCGTAGTCCGTAGTGTCCAACTCTTCTTCTTCGATTCTTCGTTCCTTGCTGCGAATCATACGACCCACAACGTGTTGTACCTCGTCTTCGAATTTGCCTTGTGGCATAGTGTCCAGCAAGGCCACAAACCACAACAGACCTTCCATGTCGTCCAACCCGGATATCCGAACATCCTGACCCGGCTCCCAGGGTTCAACATGGGCAAAAAACCCCGCTTCGTCAAGTACCGACTGAAAAGCCGCAGCACGTTCTTCTGGACTATCCCGAATCTCGGCGGGAACTTGGCTATTCCAGCCGTCACCCTGAACGATCAGGTAAACAAAGGTCTGCGCGATCTGCTCCAGACGTGTCACCGGTTAATACGGACTTCCGGCTGAGAAAATGTCTCCGAAACCAGATTGCCGCACTCATCGTGGACAAGATAGACTGTCCGATTGAAGTCACCAAATTGACGACGTTCCCGGGTAACGGTAACAGAGTCACCGCAATCTGCAAACAGTTCGGCGAAAGTCTCGATCGTGTTCGGTACTTCCGCCGCAGGAATCGTGATCTCCGGCGTTCGCGGAAAGTCGCGCGGGTATTCGGGGACGTTCACGGTAACGACCGTCAGGATATCCTCGAACTCGCCCTCAAGAACGAGCTTCTCGGCCACATCCTTGTAAGCCGCCGGAATTCTCTTCACATCATCCGTAAAGGACATTGCCCCCCAGCGATCCACATATTGGAAGATCTCCCCCGCTTGGGCGGTCGTGGCCAACATCAGAATCAATACAACTGCAACTACTGTAGTACGCATATTCTACTCCTTCGGATATCTATCCAACAACACATCTGGGGTCACCGTAGAGGTGCCACGTTTGCCAACAACGATACCTGCTGCGGCGTTAGCCAGTTCGAGGGCTTCAACCCACGTAGCACCCGCCAAACGGGAAAGAACCAAGGTAACCATCGTAGTATCTCCAGCCCCAGAAACATCTACAACATCCACGGGCTGGGGGACAGCCCAGATTTCCTCATCCTCTGAAAAGAGAGACATGCCATCCCGTCCCCTAGTCACTACAATAGCTTCGGCTTGTGTGTATTTAAGCATGGAACGACCCCAACGCTCCACAAGACCCTCATGCTCCTTACCCACAATCCCAAAAGCTGACATGGCCTCTGGCAAATTGGGTTTCACAAGAGCGGCCCCTTTGAAGTGCGACCAAAGATCAGACTTCGGATCAATGAACACTGGCGTGTTGGTTTCCTTAGCCAGCTTCATCAGCTCTCTAACCAAGAAAGATGTTACAGCGCCTTTCGCGTAGTCTTGAACGATAATCCCGTCGGGGAAGTCCCAGCTCGCGCCCCAACTGTAAGGTAGAAGGTTCTTAATCCTGCCGAGGATTATCTCGGCTTCTGTTTCGGAAGCAAGCTCTGTGATCTCTCGATCAAACCGCAGTAAGTGCCTGTCCTCTGCTACGTAACGGGTCTTGGTCGTGGTCGGACGATCTAACATAAGCAAGATATCATCTATCTTGCCATACCCGACCAATCGTTGCAACTCTTGTCCTTCTGCGTCGCGTCCCACTAAACCTGTCAGACTCACAGCACGAGCACCCAAGGACATCAAATTGGCGGCTACGTTACCCGCCCCTCCGAGGGTCTTCTTCTCGTGCTCAAATTCCAACACAGGACAGGCGGGGGACTCTGGAGAGAAGCGATCCACACTACCCCAGATAAAGCGATCGAGCATTACATCCCCGATCACCAGAAGATGCTTATCGAAATTACCTATCAGCTCTTCTACTCGTGATCTAATCATCGGGTACCCGTCGCATTGCGCTGATAACGGTTATCGGTACGGAGATATCTCCCCAGAGTAATTCCGTCCACCAAGTCTCGGGCGAGCTTCTTCGGATCCTCGCCCAGCATGATTCCCATACGTCGAAAACACTGCCACGCAAGAAACGCACCTTCCAGATCGAAATCTTCATTGAAGGTGGAATCTTGTTCGCAGTTGTGCTCATCGACCAGAATAAATCTTCGGTCAGGCATAGAAACCCCTAGGGAGTCTTTAGTCTAGCGTCTGGAATTGCGCTTGGCTCGCTTCCTGGCGGCAGCCTGCTTCCGTTTCTTCTTGACGCTGGGCTTCTCGTAGTATTCGCGCTTGCGAAGCTCCTGCAAAACCCCAGACTTGTCTACAACTTTACGGAAACGCCGAAGAACGTTGTCAACACGCTCCCCGTCCTTCACTTTGATCTCGATTTTCATATACCTTGGCTACTTATGCCTTCACCTTGCCGCTTCAAGAGCGGCAATCCTGTCAACAAGCGAGCCCTCTGGTGCGGTTTGCGCCAGATGTTCTTGAGCTAGCTTTGCCCGAGTAGCCATGACGGCTGCCCTGCGCCCGGAAGGCTTCGGGGGCGCGAGGGGCGGGCGTTTTACAGCGGGTTTGGAGGGTTTGGGAGTTCTAGATCCATCGCCGTTCTTCGTTCCCCAATCGTCTTCAAACTCCGCTTTGATGATTTCCTTGACGTGCTTGCAGGACGTTCCCTGGGTTTTCCCTGCGTCTTCCTGCCACGAAGACTTCATGGAAATCATGCCTCTGCACGTACACCAGTGTCCTGTCCGATAATTGATGGTGACTCGGTAGACCTTTTTGCCGCTCTGCACATCAAAATACCGGGACTTTCCAAAACAGTGTTCAACCGTCCCAACCGTCCCCGATTGCGGTGAAAGTAGGCTGTTGTCGTCTTTTCCGCGCTTCATCACGTATCATCCCCGTGCAAGTAAGATGCCAAACCACTATCACACACTGCATCAATCACGCTATCGTATTCTGACACCGCAGAAGAGCAAATAGGACACGTTTCTTCCAGCGATTCCGGTATTACCATCTCCCGACACCGGGGGCAGAAGTACACATCCAACCGGTCCAGTGTGAACCGATCTACCTCTTGTGTGTAATTATTTACAACTTTTGAGGCTCCCATTACAGCCCCAACCTCCCCTTCAAAAAGTTCAAAGCGTCCCTAAGAGCCCAAATTTCGGATTTGGACAGCTTAGGGGTCTTTAGTCTGACTTGACGCCTGATGATATACATAGCCCCCTCATATGCTGCTAGAGGAGTCTCGAAAGGCGGGACCGGATCGGGAGGAGCCCGGCGGCGCATATCCTCTTCCTCGGCCTCAGCCGCCTCTATCGTCTCTATAGCCTCGTCCAGTACCTCAGGGGCCACCGTGGGGCTCTTGTGCTTCTCAGCCCAGGACTGCACATCGTGGCCGTCCACAGAAAGGATTTTTACGTAATTGAGCCCCCTCACGAATGCGTCGCCGTCTTTCTCGCTCGGCCTAGTTTGGCCCCTGAGACGCAAATGGACCCCTATGGGAAAGTCTCCGTCCTGATTGGCGAGCTTCAGAGCCTTCTCTCGGGTTAGAACAAAACGATAAGAAGACCCGCTCTTCGGGACTACCCTGAAACTGAACTTTCCAGTTGCCCCTTCACGGACAGACTTCAAGGTTGCTGTGATCTCTATCCTGTTACCTTGCTGTGCCATGTCTGACTCATCGGCAATCCCTTCCCAAACTTGAGCCTCAAGTTTCGCCCACGATTGCCGATAGCTGGTTCGAGGAGACAAAAAATGCAAATCGAACATATTGAGCGGGCAGCCCTGGTCGGCAATTTGGTAACAGTAAAATGCAACGAACAGGAAGGGGATGGGCAAGTAGACGTTCTATGTATTCGTTTCTACAAGGGCGGGCAGAAATTTCTTCGCCCTGTTGCCAGACTCTATAAGGATCAGTTCGAAGCCTTGAAAGAAGTCAGCCCCCCCGAGACCCATCGTGTCAACGGACTCCACTAAAGTCGTACAGATCTCCGGGTACTTCCAAAACAAGCGCTTCGCGAAAGCGCTTGAACACCTGGCCCGCGCTTACGAATCAAATCTTGCTACGGAAGCAGCTATTTTGGAGGCTCTGGTAGAAATAGGAGAGGAAGGAGAAAACTCGACACTTACCGAGCGTTCCTACTGCCGCTTTCTAAAGATGCGGGCAGGCTGCATGAAAGTCTCGGGCCGGGCCATTCAACGGATCATGCGGGCGATGTCGCGGGGCGTAACCTACAAAGAACCGGAAGAATCCTCGGAAGACTGAGGCTCGGACGAACCTGCCGTCACAACACCTTCCAACGACGCAAGTAACTTCACCAACTCCTCAATGTGGTAAATAGTCCGATGAGCTTTTCTGTCGGCGCGTCGATCCTTACTAGCAGCACGGTTCTGCGCCATCAGGATGATTGGTGCCGTGAATGCTGCTTGGAAAGAAAGGCAGAGATTGAGTAAGATGAAGGGATACGGATCAAAAGCACTTATCAGCATCCACGCATTAAGACCCATGTAGCCAAGAAAGAAGGTAACCAACCCCAACAAAAATTTCCAACTGCCTACAATGCCTGCCACACGATCGGCGGCACGGTCCGCCAGGGACTCCAGGGGTCGGCCCGCGTCCTCTCGTAGACTAACAACGAGTCGCTCGATAGTCTCAAGCCTCGCCGCCTCTTCGGGGCCAAGGTTCTGATTCATTTTATCTCTCTAAGGAACCCACCAGCACTTCTATTAGTGATAGGGTCGTTACCCGGATGACTTCTCGGCCACCACCGTTTTCGCGGCGGTCTTCGACACTAGCCAGAACTGCATCGCACGCGCCTTCAATGTCTCCAGAAGGATTCTCGGGGGGAGCACACTCCACGCAAATCACATCAGGGGCGTGACTTGCACATGAAATAACACGCTTTGTACGAAACATCTATTGGCCTCCCCGCTGGATATACGCTTTCACAAATTCTTCTGCGTTCTCTTGCAGTACCTCGTCAATCTCGTCCATGAGATTATCCATTTCCTCTTTCAGATCCTCACCCTTACCTTTTAGATACTTTGCTTTTTTCTCGGGCTGGGCTTCCTCTGTCTTAGCCTTTTCCTTCTGGGTCTGCTTTGCCATACGATCTCCTAGACGATCGGGCTTTTATCTTCCTTCTGATAGAAGTCTTCGGCACCGGGCTCGCCCGACTCTCTCTTCCCTGCCTTCTCGTAACCACCACCAACCTTGGGACCATTCATCAGTAGGCTTCTCACGGCGTCGGCGTCTTCAGACGACTTGGGATTAGCGGCACGATGCTCCAGAATCTCTCGGGCCTGATTGATATGCCACACATCTTGATTCCAGAACTGGTGGTAATCTTCAGGTCTAAGATTTTGGTCTCGGCCAATACGAGTAGCTGTGCGCTGGTCTTTCTTATCCTGCACAGCTTTCTCCTCCGACGCCTTCTTTCCAACCCTCTCCTCTTCCTTCATGGTCTCTTTTAGGGGAGCCTCTTCTTCTGGCTCTGTCAAGAACTCTTCCCAGTCTCCGCCCTCGGGGTCAAGGCTAGGATCTCCCATATCTACTTCTTGGTAACCTTCGGGAACATCGCTGGCAGGTTCGTCGTCGTAATCTCCACCCTCTTCCGCACTTCGCTGTCGATTCTGCTCTCTGACAGCATCACGACTCTCGTCCGTTATATGCGTGCCGCCGTGTCCTTCCTCCAGATCGCAGCCGGGGCTTGTACAATCGGGGGTATCGTCGTGGTAGCCGCCACCACCACCCTCGTCAGTGCATTTCTGGTCATCCCCTCTCGGACCGTATTGACTGTCATCGTCACCTTCTGTACAAGGTCGAGCCTCCGCATCACCCCAGCTAAGAAGTTTGCCGCGCTTGGCGGCGTCTTCAAGCTGCTTGAGTGTGATGAAACCAGTAGCTTTCTTCTGACAGGTTGCGTACTCGGCGCAGGCGTCTGTGCATTCGGACATCGCTAGTCCGCAGGGGGCCGCTGATGCCGTAGCTTTCTTCTGACAGGTTGCGTACTCGGCGCAGGCGTCTGTGCATTCGGACATCGCTAGTCCGCAGGGGGCCGCTGATGCCGTAGCTTTCTTCTGACAGGTTGCATACTCGGCGCAGGCGTCTGTGCAATCGGACATGGCGAGGCCGCAGGGGGCTGCTGATGCCGAAACTCGCTTCCCACAAGTCGCGTACTCAGCACAAGCTGCGTCCGAGCAGTCTGACATGGCGAGGCCACAAGGGGCTACAGATCCCAAAGTTTTCTTACGAGACATAATTACCTCCCAAACAACCCACGCTTCTTGGGCGCGGCTTTAGGCGTGTGAACCAAAAATTGATTTGTGTACTGACCACGATCACCAGATGGACCGGTCTGCATAGTGATGTTGGCACCACCCTTGCTCCATGTGGTTCTATTACCTATGTCACTGGTTTCCCGCCAACCAGACTGCTCCATCGTATGTCGAGCATCGTCATACTGCTGGCGTGCTATATTCTCTGCCATCGGTTGACTTGCGCCACCCATACCCTTGGGAGTCTGCTTAACAGCACTTCCCCCGAACATCTTGTTAAGAGCCCAAGACGTGCGCTTGGGATCTTTAGGGTCAGAGTTCTTCATTACCTGAATGTGCGTGGCTGTGCGAGATTTTCTCTGAGGATCGTCTTGCATCTCCAGCCCAACACCCTTGGGAGGTGCCGGAGGCTTGCCGCCCGGAGGAGCCATCTTCCTCAGAACCTTTGGATCGTCAGACATAGGACCGGCGGGGCTCGACGGACCACCGGGACCCTTGCAGTGTCCGCGCTCGGGATCTTCTCCATCCCCACACGGGCGACCCTCAGCGGAGTCACCAGGCAACGGAGGCAGGGCTGCGTCCAGAGCCAGAAGATCTTCCTCTGATTGGTAATCGGGATCTCCGGGTTTAGGATCTGCACGATCCATCATGATCTTTGACTCAGCAGACCAATTCATGTCGGAGGCTAGAGTCGATGCCGCCTCCTGGGAACTTTCCTTCTGCTTGGTATGCTCAATAGCTTCCCTACGACGCGGCGGCTTGTCTCGGCCCGATCGTGCCTTGTCAATCAAATCTCGAAACACAGACATTCCAGGGGCCTTGGGAACATGAACAGGGACGCCGTGCTCGGGTGCCTCGAAAGTGATGGGCTGGTCTCCAACCTTAGGACGAGACATGTCACGAGGGCCTATGCCAGGGTCGGGCCGGTTATCCTCGTGATCTCGACCCGGTAGATACTTCTTAGCGGCACGTTGATCCATTTGTCCAGCGTACTCTCTGGCTGTGTCTCGGATAGCCTTCTCGGCCAACTCGTACATCAACTTCTTACCGTGTTCCGAATCCCAATCCAGCCTCTCGCCGTAGTTCTCCTGAGCCATGTCCATGTAATCGTTCAGAGTATCCTCGGCGAAGTTAGCAGCTCGCTCGGGCGTAAAGCCTTCGCCGTGCTCCTGCCTTCCCGACTCCTTCTTTTTAGCCTTCTTGGTAACCTCGCGACGATCGCGGGAGCCGTCTTCAGATTTTCCTTTGCCTCCAGAATCCTCACTCGGGGGACCCTTACGTCCACCCTGCCAGTATGGGTTATTGCCCGGATCGGGACGATGAGCATCTCCTTCGTGACACTCCAAATCTTTGTCAATGTAGTGGTCTCCGCACTTCTTATCGTCAGGGCTTTCCGGGTCTTGGTCACCTGCCGTTACAGCCCACCGGAATTTGGGAATAGAAACGCTGCCGAAGGCCCAACTCCAATTACCCATTTCGTTCTCCTACCAGTGACTCAAGAAGACGTTTACGAGAAACCAAGCCCGTTCCGATCTCCGCACGATCCTCTGGGCTGAACCTAGCAGCGTCTACTAAATCAAGCATAAACTCGTCCTCTACACGCCCCAGGTATTCGGTGATTGCAGAGGTGATGGCTTGATCTGATAAACCTCCGAAAATAGAAGCGGCCTGCCAGTTGATCTCTGGAGACCGCAGCGTTTCAAGTTCGACAAGTCTATCGGGGGACATGCCATCTGTACGTCGCTTACCAAGGTCCGTCCACAACAAGGTCCCACCAAAATGTAGTACCATAATGCGTCCATCTCGGCGCATCACCATGTTGTTAAAGTCGTGACCTATAACGGAATCGTGTCGAGTCAAAACAGCATGAACAAAATATCCAGCTACCTCAGGATTAGTCCGAGCCAGTCTCTTGAGTTGCCATTCGTCTAACTCAGTAAAAGGTAAAATCTTGTGACCAACACCTATACGCCGACTGATCGGAGTATTTCGGAATAGGTAATCCTCGGGAGAAGCCAATCCCATAACCGCAGCAATAGCACTGGAGACGTATAGTGCCTGCGCCTGATCCACTACGCGGGGGAAGTAGATGCGATGCTGATTGCTGGCCGCGCCAATAGCGTACACTCCGTCCTCTCCGTTCTGTAGATACCCTTCCCCGATCAACTGGCCTTTCCCCCCTTCAGGAGAGTTCACCCATCGAGGTTTCTTGTCTCTCTTCTCCCGCAATTTCGGAACAGGGGGGAGTTCGCTCTTCTGAGGCTTCACGCCCTTGGGCTTAACTGTCTGAGTCCTAGGCTTCTTCTTTGCCTTGGGCTCTTTTTCGTGTCCCTTCTTCGGTTTGTCCACATCGCCAATATGACACTCGTCCTCGTGCGCGATGTAGGACTTACCGCAACGCTTTCCTTTTTCTTCTACCCCGCCGGGCTTACTTCGTCCAGCGTACCTATCTTCAGTGCGCTCGTGCTCAATCTGAGAGCGACCCTTCTTCGCTTTCTTGCCAGGAGTATGCTTCTCCTTCAGCAGTTCTTCTTTTTCTTCCTTGGTAGTCTTCCGTCCCCACTTCGGAGGTTTCTTAGCTTCAACCCTCCAAGAAAGAGGCAAGACCATACCCATCAGAACGCACTCCCGCACCGGCAAGTTAAAATTCGCCTATATGACAGAGATAATGCTCTTTTTAGGTCTCTGGGAGGGAAATGTTGAGGGGCAGGGAGTTGCACATGAACTGCGCAGATGTTGCGTAGCGTATGCAGAAATAAGGTCTAAATAGGCGATTCTAAACGAATCTTGCCGTATCAGGAGCAGCGTGGCGGATCGCAACCTTTTTTGCTGCGTCCTCGCTGGGGAAGATGCCCACTGAAACCAGCTTAATTCCGTCCCTCTTGAAGAGTTCGTAGCCCTTGGGCTCGCACAGGAGCCCCTCTTCTTTCAGGCCGTGAACAGGGACTTGAACCGGCAATATGCGATATTCTAGTATCATGCGTCTTCTTTAGTCTAGGGCTCAAGTTTGAGATTGATATGCCGATAGGGGGGCATGAGCAAAAGAAATTACGTAGAAAGACCCCGGACAGCCGAGGAAGACGCCGCTTTTGCTGTATTCTGCGACCGAATAGGCGAGCCCCCCAGCGACCCAGAATGGGCCGCAGCGATGGAAGACGGGGAAATTGATTTCTTCAACAACGATCCGTTCGTCGGGGTGAAGCTGCACCCTTGTTGAGGGTTTAAGCTTCGAACTTGTCTAAAGAGTCTTTATGCGCTGGATTGTGTTGGCGAAGCTGCCACCGGAAAACCTGAAGTCCGATCCCGCTTTCGATTGGGCTATTCACCCACGGTTCTGTCGGGTCGAGTGGGTGAACGAGGAGAGCAGGCTTTTATGGTCCGTCAGTCTTTCACACCGCCACTGTGACAATTCCCTTAACCTAGGCGACTCCTCTTCCGATATGGTTAACTGCAAACTCAGCAATCGGGAACAGGTCGTGAACAACAAGCCCAGAGCCTTCCCGGAATACGAATGCGGCAAATGTGGTAAAGAAGTACCCAAAAATATTGTAGAGGAAAAAATAGAACGCCGACGCTCCCTGAAGGGCATTGATCCCAGAAACGACCGCCGTGGCGCAGTTCTTGCAACACGAAGGAGCAGTCTCACAGATCCTACGAAGGAATCGTAAATGTCCGATAATTATGATGAGCTAGATGATTTCAACGACCGAGTAGGCGGCGAGGGTCCCAACGGTGGCCGTTCCCGTCCTATCTCTACCCCCCAGGATAGCGAAGAAGAAGTCACCAAGGAAGCCAAGGACGCCAGTATGTGGGCCGTCCAGGGTTGCAATTTCTTCCCGTGTGACGAAGCAGTCAAGACCCTCGCACCCGGTCAGTATGAAGTACAGCACTCTCAGTCATCGGGTTACTTCTTCCAGAGGAAGGAAGCACATTTCGATGAACTAATGCGTCTCCCGGACAGTGCCTCCGAGGATATCTACGAGAACCTCGAAACCTTCTGGACCAAAGAAGAGCACTTCCGCAGCTTCGGCTTCCTGTGGAAGCGCGGCATCTTGCTCTGGGGACCGGCGGGCTCGGGTAAGACGAGCACTCTTCAACTCATCTCCCAGAGTATCGTGGATAAGGGCGGACTGTCAGTTTACGTCAATCACCCCGCCGTCACTGCTCAGGGCCTCGCGATCTTCCGGCGCATCGAGCCCGACCGGCCCTGCGTTGTCATGTTGGAGGATCTGGACGCTATGATCTCCACCCACGGAGAACACGAGGTTCTAGCCCTTCTGGACGGCGAGCTTCAGATCGACAACGTGGTATTCATCGCAACTACGAACTACCCCGAGAGGCTGGACAAGAGAATCGTGAACCGTCCCAGCCGCTTCGACATCGTGAAGCTCATCGGGATGCCTAACGAGCCTGCTCGCGAAATGTATCTCGGCCGCAAGAACAAACGACTATTGGAAGCTACCCTCCCGTGCAGGTTTTGCGGCAACACTGGAGTCAAGGAAATCGTCGTTACGCCCAAGGTCCCCGAGATACCCGCAGTCCCCGAGGTTCCGGCAGTTGAAGAGATTCGGAACGTCAATCGCGATGTTGTCGCTGAAGCTGTGGCCGCAGTCCCCGCAGTCCCCGCAGTCCCCTCAGTCCCCGCAGTGATGGGCGAAGAACCCTGCGACTTCTGCGACGGTACCGGTAGTACGCCAGAGATGGACCTTTGGGTTAAGGAGTCCGAGGGATTCTCCATTGCTCACCTAAAAGAGTTGATCGTCTCTGTCGAGGTATTTGAAGTCACGCTGTCTCACGCTGTCAAGAGACTCAAAAAGATGATGGATCATCCGCCGAAATCCACGGACGCCGACAACAGTAATACCGGACAATACTCATAAGGAGAGGGCATGCCGTACATTACGGAAGACAGGCGAAGAGCACTCGATCCCCACATCGAGGGCCTTCAAAAAGCACTTCACGTCCTCGATGGAGACGAAGGCGATCTGAACTACACGATCACCCGTCTCCTTGGGGCTGCGTTCCTAAACGAAACTCGTTATCGCACTCTTGCCCGACTCAGAGGTGTGCTGGGCACTGTGTGGGACGAATTCTATGCTCGGCTCGGTCTCCCCTACGAGAAGATAGCCAGAGAGAAAAACGGGGACATACCCGAGTTTGTAAAAATCGACGCTATTGCAGAAAAGAATCATCGAGAGACGGTAGCGGAGGTAGTAACTGGGCGATAGACGGGAGTAGACATGGCAGACGACGAAATCCGAGAACCGACCAGAAAGTCCAACGAAGCAACGCCGCCCAGAAGGTACGTGTACCTTGCTGGGCCTGTTGAGCTTACGGACACTTGGAGGGACCGTGCGGCTAGGTCTCTGACCAAGATGGGTCTGGAGCCGGTTGACCCTCTCAGGGGTCAATCCCACAAGACTGTAGCGAATCAGACATCAAAGCACATCAAAGCAAGCGTGCCCGATTCCCTTCTAGTCATGCGCGACCTCAACGACATGCAGCGAATCAAAAACTCAGCAGGATTCGTTCTTATGAACCTCTCCACCACAGCAGAGGGTCGCAAGCCAATCGGTACTTTATTTGAGTTGAACTGGTGCTGGACTAACCGTGTTCCGGTCATTGCCGTAATGGGTAGAGAATGTGACGCGAGCTACAAACACCATCCCTGGATCAAAGAAATGGTTTCGTATGAAGCAACTTCAGTCACAGATGCTCTCAATCTAATCGAAGACTACTTCGTGTAAAATGGCCTACTTCATCCTGTGCCAAGAGTGTGGTGAGATTTACGATACAGGGGACGATAATACCCACTATTGCGGGACGGGTGGGATGACAAGCCCCGGGTTCTGCGATAATTGCGGCCAGCACGGGAACGACTTGTGTCTTAACCCCGCAGAGGGCAAGTATTCTCACAAAGACATGCGCGAGTGCATCGTGAATCTACGAGACGAGATCAACCGCTGCGAGGGCCACAACATAGAAAACGACTCCCGATTCTGCGAAATCGAGAAGAAGCTGTCGGAATTTATGGAAGGGAGACGAGCGGCCGTAGAGGCCACCAAAGAAAAGCTATTTCAAACCCGAGGAGAAGACAAGTGAGTTTCAGCGTTTCTAGAACAGTATGGCTGGGTAACGGCTACGGTGTAGAGTTTATCATCACAGATTCGTTCTCGATAGCCTTCAACGTCGTTACAGAAAAGGATCCAACCCTGGTTTCAGACGAGAATATCTGCGTAGGATCAGATCATTGTATTCGTAAAGGAGATGAGGAATCCCTGAAGGACTTCGCTATTCGTGCTCGTGAAGCAGGCATCGCCTTTGCTGAAGAGACAATTATCGAGCACAAAGAAACTCTTGACCTTATCACGACCCTCAACGTAGTGCTAAGCGCTTCGGAATGAGCCGTGGAAAGTGAAGATGAACTAGCGCTGTTACAAGAACAACTCACCGGCCTGGCCAAGGCCGTAGAGGCCGACGACAATCTGCCTGCGAACATGGAAGATTATCTCGTCACCCTCAACTCGTTGAAAAGACGAATAGAGGCAGCCAAGCAGTCATCGGATGATCTTGAGATCGGAGGCACCATGACTGGTCGCACGTCTTCCATGAATCCCAACGTCGCTACGGTTCCGAGAACAGCTATTGAGGAGGCCAGTGACCAGGCCATTAAAGCAATGAACCCCCACCTCCACCCCCCTAAGACCGACAGGCGTGCTGCGATAGAACATACTAGGAAACTGAATGAACTCAGCAACGGTAGCTGAAATTCTAAAAGATCTCTGGCTGGACTATTCTGACCGAGCGAGTTGGTGCGAGGTTGACGAAGCACACATCTACTGCTGCGTTCGTCCCGAAGCTATAATGCACACACCCGTTAAGGGAATGCTATTCCGCGTAAACGAACGTACCTATGAAGCCTGCATGGTGGATTATGCGAACGTCAACGTGGGCGAGAACTGGGAACTGGTCTACGCGCACCCCCTAGAAGACGATGTTGAGGATATGACTGAGGAAGAGTGGCATGAACTTTATGGAGATGCTTCAGGATAGAAAGAAATGATGATCGCGCAACTCTACAGAGAGCAGCAAAGTATCTCGCAGCCTCCCCGCTTTTCGACGATATTATCTCTTATTAGCGGTGCGTGGTTACAGATTGTGGACTAAACATGACGTAGAAGGTGATCGCAGCCGTCTAGGAGGATAGCTGCATGAAGCGACTTCTTTGTTTCACCTTTCTTTTAGCGCTTTTCTTAGCGCTTCCCGCCGCCACCCAAGACGTTCTTCCCCCCGAGCCTATTGTTTGCCGAGACGACTCGGATACATACACAATCAGAACACCGGACATGGACTACTACGACTTCCTGCGCGCCGCAGACGCAATGGTTCTAGCTGCGGTTCCTGACTGGTACGTTGTTGGCACTCCCGAAATGCCGGTCATCATGCATGCTTCCCCAAACCTTCTACGAAAATTCGGAGAAGCTGGGGTTGACGATCGGGGCGTCTACCACGTCGTTATAGGCCGTTTAGGGCTAATGCTAGCTACCGTTGAAGATTTGGCGACCGTCGTACTTCACGAATTCGTACACGTTATTTTGTGGGAAGAAATAAATGCCCGGGACTGGAGCGAGAATTGCAAAAATGCCCGTCAGGAACTTATCGCGAACAAAGTGGTCATAGAGCATTACTTCAAACTCGGATACACCTCACACATGTTGGGCAACTCCCGTAGATTGTACGCCAAAGCCAAGGCTTCGGCCTTGTTGAACCAATGTCCAGCAGAAGTCATGAGCGGCATGCCCGAGGTTCCAATGCCGATTCCCACAGAGGACTCAAGTTTCAACCCCAAATAGACGATATACACGGTAGTCAAAACGTAGATGAGCCTAAATTAGAAGGCAACTAATATGCAACTATCACGTCTAAGTATTCTAGTCCTAATAGCTTTCCTGGCGGGCTGCGCAAGTCCTACCCTCTCTGGAGAAGAGGCGGACGCTGCTGCGATCCTATCGGGATCTGCCGAAATTGCCGGTGAAACACAGACGGCCGAGGAAATAGCAGAAGAGGCCCAAAGGGTCCGCACGCGCGCTAATGCTCTAGGAG
>SDBT01007708.1_pt1 | contig 17679 bp, 13 predicted proteins | sample 2277101 | NCBI WGS metagenome assembly SDBT01 (sample SAMN10404973, study PRJNA504765) | marine sediment metagenome | isolation source: marine sediment core GS10_PC15, 103 cmbsf | place: Arctic Ocean: Southern Knipovich Ridge | collected 2010 | reverse complement strand
TTTCCTCCTCAAAAAATCTCTACCTGTTTATCTCAAATACTTTCTAAAGCTGGAAAAAGGCAACTTCATTTAGCAGAAACAGAAAAATATGCCCATATTACATATTTTTTCGACGGATTTAAAGAAAAACCATTTCCGGGTGAATATTGGGTAATTATCCCTTCTATAAAAACCTTGCACCTCGAGAATTATCCGGAATTAAGGGCTCTAGAAATTACTACGCGCCTTCTTCAGTCTTTTGATGAAAATATTTATGATTTCATATTAGTAAATTACGCTAACCCTGATCTAATAAGCCATACAGGCAATATAAAAGCAGGAATTCAATGTGCAAAAATTATTGACCAGGAAGTGGCAAAAATAATTCAGAAAAGCCAAGCATTAAACTATACTACTATTATCACTGCTGACCATGGCAATTTAGAAAGAATGATAAATCCTTTAACTGGAGAAATAGAAACCAAGCATGACGCCAGCCTTGTTCCTTTCTATTTAATAGATAAAAGGTGGAAATTTTCCTCACCTCGTTCAATGAAAGAAATTTTGGATGTAGAAAAATGGGCCGGAGGAATGCTTGCCGACGTTACACCCACAATTTTAGAATTATTCGGTTTACCAATCCCTTCAGAAATGACGGGACAAAGTTTAATCCCATTACTTGGAATTAAGAAATAAACTTCTACTTTTGACTTTTCGTCCTTATTAATATATAATACTTAATATTAACTCAATGATGCGTTTTTTAAAGAGACTTTTTTTCGGTGTTATTTTTAATGTTGCAGCGATTTTTCTTTGCCAGAGATTATTAAATTATTTATTTAATGATTTCTATTTTAATGGCGCATTAGAACAACTGGTTATTCTCGCTTTAATTCTTTCGCTTCTCAATTTACTAATAAAACCTATTTTACGAATTCTTTTCTTGCCGCTTATTTGGATAACCTTAGGCCTTTTTGCTCTTATTATTAATATTGTTCTGTTAAAGGCTGCTACCATTTTTATGCCGGTATTAGTAATTCAATATCCCATGACTTGGTTAGCTGCATCTATTATAATTAGTATTTTTAATTCTTTTTTGCATCGGATTAAGTGATGATAAAAAATTAAACAATTATAACAACTTTTCGCTTCACCACGTTAAACGTGGCTTCGCTCAAGAGAACCTTGTTTCTCGCTTTGCTCAAAATAAATATATTTTAATTATGAATCAATTTAATTTAGCTATTACTCAAATCGTTATTGGTATTCTTCTTATAATTCTTGTGCTTTTGCAACAGCGGGGAGGAGGAATGGGAGTATTGGGAGGAATATCTTCTCAATTCTATGGCACGAGAAGAGGTCTGGAAAAAACAATTTTTGTATTTACTATTATATTAGGGGTTTTATTTATCTCTCTATCAATTATTTGTTTTCTGATTTAATCTTTTTGTTTATTTATCTTGATGAAAACCATTTTTAGTTCTTTATTTCGAGCGAAACGAGAAACAAGGTACCCCTTATTTCGAGCGAAACGAGAAACAAGGTACCCCTTATTTCGAGCAAAGCAAAAAACAAGGTACTCCTTATTTGAAAAGTGGTTAAAATTGCCATCAAAAAAGAAATCTCTCGGTTTTTTATTTTTATGCTTTTTGCTTACCGGCATTTTTCTTCTAATTTTTAATTTTATTTGCAGATTTACAACACTTGAACCAGAAAAAGGAGGAGTTTTACATTTAGGCATCATTGGCCGCCCATCTTATATTAACCCTGTTTTAGCACAATCCAACGACTATGATAAAGATCTGATAGAATTAATTTATGACGGCTTATATTCTATTGATGGACAAGGAAAATTAATCACTGATTTAGCAGAAAAAACAGAAGTTAGTGAAGACGGCAAGACCTATATCATATTTCTTCAGGACAATGTTTTTTGGCATGATGGAATGGCTTTCACGGCAGATGATGTAATTTTTACAATTGAGACAATCCAAGATCCAAGCATAAGAAGCCCATTGAGATTAAATTGGGGAGGAGTTGTTGTAGAAAAATTAGGAACACATGTTATACGTTTTAATCTTAAAAACCCTTATAAGCCATTCCTACAAAACCTTACTTTAAAAATAATCCCAAAACATATCTGGGAAAATATTGAATCAAGAAATTTCTTATCAGCAGATTATAATCTGAAACCAATTGGAACAGGGCCATATCTTTTTGACAGTTTAGAAAAAAACAAACCAGGAAAAATTATTAGTTATTCTCTGGTAGCTAATGAAAATTATTTCAAAAAAGAACCTTATATTTCCAAATTAATCTTCCGTTCTTACGATAATTATGATTTAGCTAAAAGCGGATTATTAAAAAAAGAAATCGACGGATTTTCTCCTGTTTTAATCGAGGATGTAGATTTTTTTGAAAGTAAAAAGAACATCCAAATGGCTTCTTTGTATCTTTCCCGCTATTATGCAGTATTTTTAAACCTAAAAAAACCTTTATTTAATCAAAAAGAAATTCGACAGGCATTAGATTTAGCAATACCGCGGCAAAAATTAATAACAGAAATATTAAAAGAACAAGCCTTTCCTTTGGGAGGTCCTTTTACTCCCGGATTTTTAGAAGAAGAATTCAATTTCTCGCCAGAATATTCGCTACAAAAGGCAAAAGAAATCATTGAGCAGTCAAAACCAGACCAAAGAACTTTTATCCTTTCACTTCCTGATAATTTAGAATTAATCAGAGTGGCGAATTATTTAACAACTTACTGGGAAAAAATAGGAATTTCTGTAGAACTACAAATTCTTCCATTAGCTACTTTGGAAAAAGAAATTATTCAGACTAGATCTTATGACGCATTGCTTTTCGGAGAAATTATAGGACAAGACCCTGATTTATTTTCTTTTTGGCACTCTTCACAAACAACTGATCCGGGCCTTAACCTTTCTGCCTATCAAAACAAGGACTTAGACGAACTTTTAGAAAAAACGAGACAAACATTTGATGAAGAACAACGAACAAATGACTTAAAAACAATTCAAAGCATACTTTTTGAAGACAAACCTGCCCTTTTTCTTTATAATCCATTCTATCTATATATCCTTCCGCAAAAAATAAAAGGTTATAATATTCAATATGCCAATCTGCCATCAGAAAAATTCGCTGACATTGAGAATTGGTATATATACACTAAACGTACAATAATAAATAAATAAATAAGAACCTGCTCGCTTCACTTCAAAACCTTGTTTCTCGCTTCGCTCGAAATAAATTAAATTGCCGCGGTGGCGGAACTGGCAGACGCGCACGGTTCAGAACCGTGTCCCGAAATTTCGGGATGTGGGTTCAAATCCCACCCGCGGCACTAAAATAAAAAATATGGAACGTAAAAGATTTTATAGCAAAACAAAAACATCTACAACCCCATTAAAAATTATCCCCTTGGGTGGATTGGAAGAAGTTGGTCGCAATATGACTCTTTTTGAATACGAGAATCAGATCCTAATTGTTGATATGGGGCTACAGTTTCCTGACGAAGATATGCCAGGTATTGATTTTATTATTCCTAATATAGAATATTTAACAAGCCATCCAGAGAAAAAAATATTAGGAATTTTTATTACTCATGCTCATTATGATCACATAGGAGCCATACCCTATTTAATTGATAAATTAAATTATCCTACTATTTATACTGCTCCTCTTAGTCGGGGAATAATTTTAAAGAGGCAAGAGGATTTTCCTAATTTGAAAAAACTTAATATTGAAGAAATAAATTCAAATAAATCTATCACCTTAGGTCCTTTTAAAATTTCCCCATTCCATTTAAACCACAATATACCTGATACTTTGGGATTAGCGATTGATACACCACATGGATTAATTATGTATGCAACTGATTTTAAATTTGATCTTCAACCAATGGGTGATAAACCAGCTGATTTATCGCGTATCGTTGCTCTTGCTTCTCCAGGGGTTAATCTTTTATTATCAGATTCAACCGGGGTAGAAAATACAGGACATTCTATTTCAGAGAAAACAATTATGGATAATTTGGACTCTGTTTTTAGGTCTGCTGACGGAAGAATTATTTTGGCTACATTCGCTTCAATGATCAATCGCCTTCAGCAGGCTATCTGGTTATCAGAAAAATATAATCGTAAAATTATTATTCAAGGTTATGCTGTTAGAACCAATATCGCTATTGCGGAAAAACTAAAATACATAAGTATTAAAAAAGAAACTTTAGTTAACTGGAAAGAGGCAAGTCGACTTGACCCGCAAAAATTAACAATATTATGCACTGGGGCCCAGGGTGAAACTGAAGCCGCCTTAATGAGAATAGTAAATAAAGAACATAAATATTTGAGGATACAAAAAAAAGATACTGTTATTTTTTCTTCTTCTGTTATTCCTGGAAATGAATTAGCGATCCAAAACTTAAAAGATAATTTGGCAAAACAAGGAGCTAAAGTCTATCACTATAAAATGCTTGATATCCATGCCTCGGGGCATGGTTATCAGGAAGATTTAAAAATGATGATTAATCTTACTAAGCCGCGCTTTTTTATGCCCGTCCTTGGCAATTTTTCCATGCTAAAACTTCATGGAGAATTAGCAGAATCTTTGGGCATTCCAAAACAAAATATTATAACAGGAACAAACGGCCAAATAATTGAATTAACTAAAAATAACATAACGGCCACAGAAAAATTTGTGCCTACAAACTATATAATGGTTGACGGATTAGGCGTGGGAGATATTAAAGAAGTTGTTCTTCGAGCAAGACAAACTCTTTCCAAAGATGGAATTTTTATCATCATTGCCTTAGTTGATAGAAAAACAGGACTACTTTATAATAATCCTGAAATTGTTTCTCAAGGATTTGTTTATATGAAAGAATCAAAAGAGCTAATAAATCAAGTAAAAAAATTAGTGAGGGAAATTGTAAGCCGTTCAACCAAGGGCCATACATTTAATGAAGGCTATATCCGCGATAATTTAAGAAATGAGATAGGTTTATTTCTGTTTAAAAAAACACAGCGCCGCCCAATGGTATTGCCAGTTGTTATTGAAGTCTAAAAAGTCGAAGGGTGTTTTTAAATGTAGCTTCCTCTATTTCTTTTAGAGGAAGTCTTTTTATCTGAGCGATTTTTTTAGCCACTTCTTTTACATAAATTGGCTCATTTCTATTGCCGCGATAAGGAACCGGCGCTACGTAAGGAGCGTCTGTTTCTATCAATATTTTTTCAAGAGGTGTATCCTTAATTACCCCATTCATTGTTTCAGAATATGTGATAATACCTGAAAAACCTAAATAAAATCCCCTTTCTAAAATCTTCTGTGCTTCATTCACTTTACCAGTAAAAAAATGGAATACTGCCTCGCCTTTATATTTTTCTTCTTCCAAAATTATCAAAGCTTTTTCATATAAATCACGCACATGTAAAGACAAAGGTAAATTATATTTTTTGGCAACCTGAATTTGTTTTCTAAACTCTTCCTCTTCCATCTTTTTATACTTTATTTGATCCTTTTCAGAAAAATCTTTCAAATAACTATAATCCAATCCGCACTCACCAATAGCTATTACTTTTGATTCTTTTAAAAGTGATTCAAATTTTTCATTAAAAACTTCTGCTTCAAATATATTTTCCTTGGTATTTATTACTAATTCACTTTTATCAATTTTCATTGGTATTGTATGGCTAGGATGTAACCCTACTGTAGCCCAACAATTTTCATATTGTTGAGCAATTTCTACTGCTTTTTTAGAAGTTTTATAGCAAGTTCCTATATTAATTACAAAAATACCCTGTTCCAGGGTTTTTTGTATTATTTCTCCTCTGTCTTTATCAAAAGCAGCTAAATTTAAATGCGTATGAGAGTCAAAAAACATAATTAATTTAAAGCTTAGTAAGATTATCTCAAAAACACGCTAATCGCTATGATTTTTTCAACAATCTACTTTCGCTTTTTTTATCAATTTTATGATTCCTTTTTTGGAAATAAAGGTGATTGTTTTTTAAGTAAAACTTCCTGTGACAACCAATCTTCTTTTGATATATTTTGCAATCTAAGAGATTTAAGTATTCCTTCGGATGTTTTTGGCATTACAGGAGAAAGCATTAAAGAAATATTGCCTAATAGATATATTAATGTGCCTAAAATCTTTTGAAATTCTTCTTCGTCATTTATTTTCTCCCATGGTTTTGTATCACTAATATATTTATCGCAATAAGAAATTAAATTCCAAATAGTCGCTAAGGCATCATTAAAATGGAATTCCCTCATTTGTTTTTTGTAATCATTAAAATATTTAATAGTCAAATCAGAATCTGGACATTGAATCATTATCTGCTTACCATACTGTTCCCCTAAAGCTAAAACTCGTGAAACTAAATTACCTAATCCTTGTGCCAAATCACTATTATAACGCTCTTTTAACCTTTGTTCAGAAAAATCACCGTCTTCAAAAGAAGAAATTTCCCGCAAAAGAAAATAACGAACGATTTCTGGATCATATTTCTTGGCTATTTTAAAAGGATCAATTGCCCCACCTAAGGATTTAGAAATCTTTTGGCCATTAATAGTTAAGTAACCATGGACAAAAATAGTGCTTGGCAAACGTAATTTAGCAGACAAGAGCATTGCCGGCCAATAAACTGCATGAAAACGAGTAATTCCTTTTCCAATAAAATGAATAATCTCATTACTTCTATCCCACCATCTTTCAAATAAATCTGATTTTTGTTTATGAAAATCTAAAGCAGTAATATAGTTAGCCAAAGCGTCAAACCAGACGTAAATAATCTGACTATCATCATCAGGAACAAGAATTCCCCAATCTTTTGCCCTTTCTTTTGAACGAGAAATACTAAAATCTTCTAGCCCATGCTGAATAAAACTGAGTACCTCATTTTTTCTTTTTTCCGGTACAATTTTTAATTTTCCAGAAATAATCATTTTTTCCAATTCTTTTTGATAATTGGAAAGCTTAAAAAAATAATTTTCTTCTTTTACTAATTCTGGCTTGGTTTTATGCTCTGGGCATAAACCGTTAATTAATTCTTCTGGTTTATAGAAAGCTTCGCAGCCAACACAATACAATCCTTCATATTCTTTCTTATAAATATCCCCATTATCAAAAACCTTCTTCCATAGTTTTATGACGCCTTTTTTGTGGCGTTCTTCGGTTGTACGAATAAAATCATCGTTAGAAAGACTAAATAATTCTTTTAAATCCTGAAAATATTGGCTATTTTGATTTACTAATTCCTGAGGAGAAATATTCTTTTCCCGAGCTGAAATAACATTTTTTAAGCTATTTTCATCGGAACCAGTGACAAAATAAACTTCGTTTTCTTCTAAATCAAGAAAACGTTTATAAGCATCAGCTTGAACAATTTCTAAAACAAACCCTAAATGGGGTTTGGCATTTACATAAGGAATAGCTGTTGTAAGGTAATAGCGCATAAGAAATATTACAGAAGTTTTTTCTGCGGCAAATAAGCAGTAATGCGACCAGTTTGAATATCTCTAATTAATTCTATTGCGGCTGCTGCTAATGGCAAAGCAATAATAATACCTGCAACTCCAGCTAATTTTCCACCTATTAAAATAGCCAGAATAATTACTAAAGGATTTAATTTCATTGTTTTAGCCCGCAATAATGGACCAATAAAACCTTCAATAGCTTGAATGATAATAAAAATAATTAATATTGAAATGCCCAGGAATAAACTTTGGCTTATCCCAACTAAGAACGCCATAAAACCAATAATTAAAGGACCTATATATGGAATAAAATCAAATAAAGCAGCTAATATTGCTAAAAATTCAGCTTGAGGAACTCCTAGGATTTTTAAGCTAATGAAAACCAAGCTTCCAACTATACCGCTCAGAATTAATTGGCTAAAAAACCAAGTTCCAACTTTGCGACGTGTTTTCCCCCAAAGATAAACTGCATATTCTTCATAGGCGCTTGGAAAAATTAAATGAATTGCTTTTTCTATTCCTTTCTTTTCTGTATTAATAAAGAAAGACAAAAGAAGAACAAAAAAAGCAGAAAAAGCCCCTCCCAAAATCTTGGTGAGCAAATTACCAGACTGAAGCAAAAATTCTGATAATTGGCCTTGGGACATACCTATTAAACTTAGCCAATTTTGTATTGAAAATTCTACAGATTGCCATCCTTGCCATAGTTCAAGAAAAGTCCCTTTATTCATCCATGACGGGAAAAAATCTAAAAACCCAACTATATAATTATTAAAAACTGGAATAAATAAATAAGCAATCAGCCCTAACACACTTAAAAAGATAAAATAAATAACAAAAGTCGATAACCAGCGATTTTTCCACTTTTCTTCAAAATAATCTATTGGCCTATCCAAAAGCGAAGCTACAATAAAACCAAGTAAAATAATAAAAATAACCTGCCTAAAATACCAAGCCGCAATAAAAGCGGATAAAATAATATAGAGCCGTAAAATGCTCTGCCAGGAAATATCTATACTCTGTGTTGTTTTAAACATATAATATTTTACCATTTAGAGAGTAATCTTTCTAATTTTTGTTGATTTTTGTAAGGACCTATTAAAGCTAAATTTAAAGACTGAGGTTTTAATAAATCTTTTGCCACCTTCTGAATATCATACGCGGTAATTTGTTTAATCTTTTTTAAATATTCGCCTGGTGTTTCTATTTTTCGCTTTAGCAATTCTTGAAAAGCAAAGTTTATAGCTACATTATGAACATTTTCTAGTCCTAAAGCAAGTTTACCAGTAATATAGCTTTTAGCTTTTTTAATATCTTTAATATCAACCGGTTTTGTTTTAAACTTTTTCCACTCTTCTAAAACAGACGTGATTACTTCTTCTAAACGATTATTGTCTATACCTGCTACCACTGCCCAAAAACCATGGTCAGTAGAGCGAGGAATAGTGCTGTATATATAATAAGCTACACCTAATTTTTCCCGAATAGTCTGAAAAAGAATACCAGACATACCTCCGTCAAAAATAATATCCATTACCTTTAACGCATATCGCCTCTTATCAAATGTATTTATACCCCTAACCCCTAAAATTAAATGGGTTTGATCTGTTTTTTTATTTTTTATAAACACTTGCGGTTTATTTTGTTTTTCTTTTACTAATTCTTTGATTTTACCTTGACCTGGCCTAATATCGCCAAAATAATATTTTATCTTATTAATAATCTCCTTCTCGTTAAAATTTCCACTTACTACTACTAAAGTAGACTTAGCTCTATACTGAGATTCATAATATTTAAGAAAATCCTCTCTTTTAAAATTCTTAATATTTGTTTTTGTTCCTAAGACAGAGCGCCCAACTGCTTGATTACCATATAATAACTTTTCCCAAAGATCCCAGATATAAGCCTTAGAATTATCCTTTTCCATATTAATTTCTTCAATAATAACCCCTTTCTCTTTCTCTATTTCTTTTTCAGGAAATTGAGAATTTAAATAAATATCAGAAACAATATCCAAGGCTAATTCTTTATTCTCATGGGCTACTTTAACATAATAAGCTGTACGTTCTGCACCTGTAAAAGCACTGTAAGACCCGCCAACACTATCTAACTCCTCAACAATTGCAAGATTGGAAGGACGTTTTTTGGTTCCTTTAAAACTCATATGCTCCAAAAAATGGGAGATTCCATTATTTTCTTTTGTTTCAAAATCAGCCCCAGTATTAACTAGAACCATTATTTGAAAAGAAAGCGATTCTTTCGAAGGAACAGTAAGAATCCTCAATCCATTACTTAATTTTGTAACCTTGAATTTATACATTTAGCTGTTCTTTAATCCATCCAATAAGTTCTTCAATTTTAATTCTTTGTTGTTTCATTGTGTCCCTATCACGGATTGTAACAGTGTTATCTTCTAATGTTTGATAATCCACTGTTATACACCACGGTGTTCCAATCTCATCCTGACGCCGATATCTCTTTCCTATATTACCAATGCTATCCCATATTGTCATAAATTCAGGTTTTAAAAGATTAAAAACATCTTTAGCCTTTTCAATTAAATTATCTTTATTTGCAACTAAAGGAAAAACCGCTACTTTGTATGGGGAAAGGTTTGGTTTAATTTTCAAAAACACTCTTTTTTCATTATTTACTTTTTCTTCTCTATAACCTTCCGCTAAAATAGCCAAAAATGTCCTTTGAAGGCCACCAGAACATTCAATAATATTAGGAGTAAATCTTTTTTTTCCTACAGGGTCAAAATAATCAAGTGTTTTTCCAGAAAACTTTCCTTGTTGTTTTAAATCATAATCAGAACGATCATGAATTCCTTCTAATTCCTCAAACTCATCAAAAAATTTGTACTCAATATCCCATGCATCTCTAGCATAAAAAATTCTTTCTTCAGAAGAATGCTGCCTCCAACAAAGCCTATCCTTACTTAAGCCAATTGTATCAATATACCAGTTAAATCTAATGTTTTTCCATTCTTCATATAATTTCTTTGCCTCTTTTGGTGAGCAAAAATATTCAATATCCATTTGTTCAAATTCTCTCACCTTAAACAAAAATTTGCCTAATGTAATTTCATTACGAAAAGCTTTGCCAATTTGCGCAACACCAAATGGAATTTTTGCTCCCATCGTATCCCTTATTGGCAAAAAATCAAGATAAATATTCTGGCACGATTCACCCTTAAGATACACTTTTGTCTTTTCCCCTTCAATTGAACCCACATTTGTTGTCATTAAAAGATTGAATTCTTTAACATCGGGAATTAAATTCCCATTACAATCTGGACAAATTAAACTCCCCTGATTCAAAACATTCCATTTTCCTGTTTGATTATCTTTTTCTAAGTTCCAACCTTCTAATTTATCTGCTCGAAATCTTTTTTTACATGATGGACATTGTATTAAAGGATCAGTAAAAGCAACGGTATGCCCGCTGGCTTCCCATGCCTTTGGATGCATCAAAATCGAGCCATCAATTAAATACATATCGTTTCGCTCTTGAACCATCTTTTTAATCCAAACATCTCGAATATTTTTAGCTAAAAGCGAACCTAATGGCCCAAAATCATAGATATTAGCAAATCCTCCATAAATCTCAGAAGAAGGATAAACAAAACCACGCCTTTTACATAAAGATATAATTCTTTCCATTAAATCATTTGCCATAACAAATTAAAAATTCAAAATTATTTATTAGGGTCTTACTATTCCATCTCCAGCAAAAACAGTCTGATCAGTTAATTGTGTAGATCTAACAGCAGGATAACTAAGTGAAATATTTTTTCCTGTGAACGCATCTGTAGCTGTAAAAATTGTATTACCAAGTAAATCAATGTTCTGATTTGCTTGAGACGATGAAGGAGTAGCTTTAATCTGAAAAATAGCTTCTGATGCTTTAGTTAAAACTCCTGAACCGGCAGGAACAGAAGGAATAGTCCACGAAACTTCTCTTATTGCAGAATCATAATATGGCGGATTTTGCCCATAATCTCCTGCAATTTGGCCAGTAAATTCCATCCAAAGAGGCAACGTAGTTCTTATGGTTATATCTTTTAGAGCATTGAAATGATTAATAATTTTCCAATGAATAGTAAAATCAGTTGATTCATCCGCTTTTAAGGGAAGGTTTCCTGTATTAGCAATTCGTGAAGAAGCATCTCGAAAATAACTACCAATTACCACTTTATTATCTGAATTAAGTTTAATCGTATTCAAAGTAGCTGCGCGCGGTAACTCAGAAACTTCTAACTGCTCCGGAATATTAGAGCTCTCAATAGTAATATGTGTTTCCAAAACTATATTTTTTTGAGCTTGGCTTTTCATTGGCCAATCTTTTTTAAGTTTTATAGAAAACTGAAGATTTCCACGCTCACCAGGATTAAGCGCGTAAAGCTGAGAAACTTTTGTTCCTTCCCAAGTTAAACTTTTTAAACGCGAGGAAAATGCGCCATTAGGCGCTTTTAGAGTAGAAAAATCAAAAACATCCCCACTAAACACTACTTTCACCACCAAATTTCTTAAAGTGGCAGAATAATTATTCTGGTAATTAACAACAAAATTTAATGTTTCGCCCAAATCAGCATTGTGAATTATTTCACTATTAACTAAAGATGAAATCAATAAAGGATTTCTTATTAAAGTTGTATAGCCTTCAGTTTTAGCCAAGGGGAGAAAAACATTATCCTTAACCATGCCTAAGTGCAAAATTATCCTTTTTGTCTCACCTGGCTGACCAGTAGTAAATCCTTTCACTATTATTTTCCCATGACTAGCTGAACTTAATTCTCCTAATACCCATCTATTATATTCTGAACTCTCAGAAAAAATCTCAGGATTAGATTCCTGAAAAACAAATCCTGATGGCCATTCTGCCCTAATTTCAACATTATCAAATGTATAGCTGGAAAGATTTTCCCAATTTATTTCTAAGGGAAAAATCTGTTCAGAAAAAACCTGATTAAGGGTTACTAATTCCAGTCGAAAAGAAGAACCAGAGATTAAAACGGTTTTTATTTCCTTTTTTTCGAAAACAGAGCTAAGCGTTTTAGGACGATAGCGAAGTATAGCCTCAATATTTTTAACTGTCTTAGGTTCACCAGTAATTAATAATTTTATTATTTTATCTTCTGAATCGCGAGGAGCCATTTCGCCTAAACTATATAAGATAGTTTTCTGGTCCGGATTGTCAACAGCTATCACTCCTTCTGGAAGATTAATCTCTGCTTCTACTTCCTGAAGACTCACCCTAGAATTATTATTTAAAACAAAATGGAATTCTTTTATCTCGCCTGACTTTGCTTCGTCTGGCCCTAAAAAAGTAAAAGTTATTCCTCCACTTTTTACAAAACTCCAAACAAAATAACTTGTAGCTAAAATAAGAATTGTAATCAATGCACCGCCCCAAAAAGTTTTAAAAAGATCTTTGATTTTCATAATATTTGTTTCTAATTTATAATAATTACTTTATATTATGTCGACAATACTACATTACATCGACAATATTACTATATTACATTAGCAATGTTACTACATTACAACGACAATGTTACTACATTACAACGACAATGTTACTACATTATATCTGATTTTATTACTAAAGTAAATTTACTAAGAAACTTTTGAAGATATCTTTTTTCTTTGAGAATTTCTCTAACAAAAATAACTTGTGAAAAATCTCGAAAAGTGGAATTAAACAAAAAATTTAGAAATCTTCTTTGTTGGCCGCTAATAGGCCCGTCATCTTTCTGATGGTGCAACTGACAAACAATTCCTTTTCTCTCAAAACTAAAAAATTTATTATTAGTTTTACTACCACATTCAATACATCCATCTAAAAATGGTGAAAAACCAAGAATTTTCAAAAACTGAGCATTAAAATATATCCATGTAAAATCAGTTATTTCAGGAAATTTATTTAAGTTCTTTTCTAAAAAATAAAAGGTATCAAAAAGTAATTTCCAAATATCAGCATCAGATTGTTTTTCTATAACTAACTCGTCAACTAAATCTGCAATCCAAAAAGCTATAGTAAGGGCTTTCTTTTTTTTCTTTATCCCCAAATAAGGAATTTCTTCCAGTGCCGTAATCAAGCGCAAATTATGCGACATTGTAAATTGAATCTGTGCCAATGTTGGTATTTCCAAGTGCCCTGCAAGCTTAGCATTAATTTTTCTTGCTCCTGAAGCTAATAAACTTAATTTTCCAAATTCTTGAGTAAAAAAAATATAGCGGCTATCATACTCTTTAATTGGTTCTTGCTTTAAAACAAAAGCTAAAGTAGAATGATATTCCATTTGTGCTTATCATAACACAAAAGAAAAAGGCATTAAAACAAAATTTCTTGAAAATATGCCTATTTCGTGATATTTTAAAAGAATGCCTTCCCCTCGTAGCTTAATTGGATAAAGCATTAACTTGCGGAGTTAGAGATTGCAGGTTCGAGTCCTGCCGAGGGGACAAATTTATATAGCACTATGCTTGAATTATCTAACTCTGTATCAGAACTAAACGGCATTGGTCCACGTTATTTAAAATACTTGGAAAAATTAGGGATTAAAACAATAAAAGATTTACTTTGGTATTTTCCTTTTCGCTATGAAGATTTTTCCAAAATTAAAAAGATAAATGAGTTAACACCAGAAGAAAAGTGCTCAATAATAGGAACTGTTAAAAAAATCAATGTAAGGCGAACATTCAGAAAGAAAATGATTATTATTGAGGCTGTAATTGAAGATGGTACTGGTGAGATTACTGTAATTTGGTTTAATCAAATTTATTTATTAAAAAATATACCTTTAGGCACAACCCTTTCTCTGTCAGGAAAAGTAAAAAGAAAAGGAAGAAAATTAATCCTTTCCAGTCCATCTTATGAAATCATCTCAAAGCAAAAGCTGAAAAAGAAATTTTATCAGGAGACCGTACATACTGGCCGTCTAGTCCCTGTATATTCAGAAACAAAAGGCTTAAGCTCCCGCGCTTTACGTTATTTCATTAAACCTCTCTTAAAATTAGCACAAAATATAAAAGACACACTTCCCGATTTTATACTTAAAAAACATGCTCTGATAGGACTTCAACAATCGCTTTACCAAATTCATTTTCCTTCTTCCTTGCTTTTGGCTAAAAGAGCAAAACAAAGATTTATTTTTGAATCTTTATTACTTTCTCAACTCTACCTCCTAAAAATTAAGAGGAAAAACGCTCTTTTAAAAACTCCGAAAATTAATCTTAATATCCCTCTCCTTCAATCATTTACCCATTCTTTACCTTTTTCTTTTACTGATTGCCAAAGAAAAACTATTTGGGAAATAGCTAAGAATCTTCATCAAAAGCCAATGAATCGGCTTTTAGAAGGAGAGGTGGGTTCAGGAAAAACTATAGTAGCTATCAGCGCCAGTTTGCTGGTAATAAAATCAGGTTATCAAGTGGCCCTAATGGCTCCCACAGAAATATTGGCAAGACAACATTTTGATAGATTTAAAACATTTCTTCAGCCTTTTCAGATAAAAATTGCTCTTTTAACTTCCTCAACGACAAAAATATATGACGATGAATTAGAAGGCAAAATTTCAAGACAATCTTTGAATAAAATTATTGTTTCTTCTGATCCTGTTATTGTAATTGGTACTCATACTCTTATTCAAAAAAATATTCGCTTTAATCGTTTAGGATTAATAATTGTTGATGAACAGCATCGTTTTGGCATAGAGCAAAGGAAAAAACTTATTTCTAAAAACGCTAATAAAAATGAAATGCCACATCTTTTATCAATGACAGCCACACCTATTCCCCGTACTTTGGCTCTGGCTTTTTACGGAGATTTAGACCTTTCTGTGTTAGATGAATTACCAAAAGGAAGAAAAAAGATAATTACTAAAGTTATTACTCCAAAGAGTAGAGAAAAGATTTATGGTTTTATTCGTGAAGAAATTAACAAAGGCAGGCAAGCTTTTATTATTTGTCCAAGAATTGAAGAAACAGAAACATCTGATATTAAAGCAAAAGACCTAATTACTTTATCAGAACGACTAAATTATGAAGTAAAAGCAGTAAAAAAAGAATATAAAAAACTGTCAGAAAAGATCTTCCCTGACTTAAAGGTTGCTATGCTACATGGAAAAATGAAACCGAAAGAAAAAGAGATTGTGATGAAAGATTTTCAAGAAAACAAAATCAACCTTTTAGTATCCACTTCTGTAATAGAAGCAGGCATTGACATTCCAAACGCATCCCTAATGATAATCGAAGGAGCAGAACATTTTGGCTTAGCGCAGTTGCATCAATTTAGAGGAAGAATAGGCAGATCTCATTATCAATCTTATTGTTTTCTCTTTTCTGGATCGCCTAATCATTCTATTACCAGTCGTCTAAGAATATTAGTTAAATGCAATGATGGATTCCGCTTAGCAGAAATGGATCTTTCTTTAAGGGGTCCTGGGGAATTTTTGGGCACTAAACAATCCGGAATCCCTGACTTAGTTATGAGTTCGCTTCTTGATAAAGAATTTATAGAAAAAATTCATAAACAAGCGCAAGAAATCCTCCAACAAGATCCAACATTAAAAAAATGGCCTTTATTTTTGACCAGTTTTCAAGAATTTACTCAAAAGACACGCCGATTTTAGAATAACTTAACGTCAATCTCTTTTTTCTCCTTTTTATTCCAATAAGTAATTTTAATTACATCGCCAATTTTATATTGTACTAATATTCGAGATAAATTAGATTGTTTAGTTACTTTTTCATTATTAATTTCTAAAATAATATCACCCTCTTTTAACCCGGCTTTCTCTGCTACGCCTTCAGAAACTATACCACTTCGTCCAGGAATTGTTTCGTAAATAATAAAAGCACCATAATCAAAAGAAAAATGATGAAGTTTTTGCATTTCTTTATCAATCAAAAAATATCTTACACCTAAACTGGGACGATACAACTTCCCATATTTTTTTATATCCTCTAAAATACTTTTAGCTTGATTAACAGGGATAGCAAAACCAATATTTTCCACACCTAAAACCACTGCTGTGCAAATACCTATAACTTTTCCTGAAAGATTAATCAAGGGCCCACCAGAATTTCCAGGATTAATAGCTGCATCTGTTTGAATCAAACCAAAAAATTCTTGAATATCTTCCCCAATTTCTGTTTTTATGTCTCGTGAAAGCCCTGAAACAATCCCACGGGAAACAGTATTTTGAAATTCTCCTAAAGCATTACCAATAGCAATAACTGTCTGCCCTAATTTTAATTGTGAAGAATTGGCAAATTTTAGATAAGGAAAATTATCGCCATCAATTTTCAACACAGCAATATCAGTTATTTTATCTCTAACCAAAATCTGGCATGAATAAGTTTTGTTTTGCCAAACTACAGTATAAAATGCCTCTTTGTCTTCAACTATATGACGGTTTGTTAAAATATAACCATCAGGAGAAACAAAGAATCCTGAACATCCGCCAATTTTAACCATGCCTTTTTCATCAACTAAATATCTTGCCGTATCTACCCCGATCTCTTCCTTAACTTTTGATAATTCTTTAGACATTAAAACAGCTACCACTGAAGGAGTAGCTGTTTTTACTGCTCTAATAGTTTGATTGGATTCTAAAAAAAACATAGAAAACTAATTTTAAATTTCCAATTTCAAGTTTTTCTTTGGCAGAAAATAATTATGAATTTACAAAGTAAATACAATTACGCTTTAGGATTTTTGATATTCCCACCCTCAATGGGGTTTAACTCTTGTTGAATTTTACTTCCTGGAACTTCTTGTTTTTCTTCCGGTTTTTGTTCAGCCGGCTTTTTTTCTTTTACTTCCTTCCCTTTCAACTTTTTCTTTTCTTCCTCCAATCTTTGTTCCACGCGCTCTGTTGCTTCCTTTGTTAAATCCTTATCAAACTCTTTCAAAAGCTCCGGTAAAATCTCAAGAATCTTTGGAAGCAGTTTAATCCCTTCTTTGAAAGCCTTTGCCAACGACTTAGCAATTTCTGGGTTAAGTTCTCCCATTGAAGGGCTTTCAATATTTCTACCTTCTTTAGTTCTACCATTCTTAAAAATGCTTTCAAAGTCACGCGAGGTAAGCCCTTCAAATTCCTTAAACAATTCGTCAATCTTTTCCTGCAAAATTTTCTCTTTTTCCTCGCGAATCATTCGCTCTTTTTCCTGTTGGCTAATAATTTCTTCTTTTTGT
>SDBT01007706.1_pt1 | contig 17685 bp, 11 predicted proteins | sample 2277101 | NCBI WGS metagenome assembly SDBT01 (sample SAMN10404973, study PRJNA504765) | marine sediment metagenome | isolation source: marine sediment core GS10_PC15, 103 cmbsf | place: Arctic Ocean: Southern Knipovich Ridge | collected 2010 | reverse complement strand
ATTTTGCTAAATTATCTAGTGCATTTGATATACCTATAGAAAAAGTAATTACTATGGGAAATGTAGTAAACGAACTAGAAAATACTACTGCCGCTTCTTCGGCTAATATTATTCCTTCTTTGAGAAGAGTAGGAGCTGCCGCATCGGCACTAGGAATTAGTTTTGAGTCTGCTTCTGCTTCTGTTGCAACATTGATTTCCGCTGGTATGGAAGCGGAACGTAGTGGTACAAGGCTTAGAGTATTATATACAGAGTTAGCTAGAAGTGCTAACGAATTTTCGAAGATAGCCGGATTTGAAACCGTTGTAGATTTTAGAGAATTATTAGGTAAAGACGCAGATGCCGCTTTTTTAGCAGTACTCGATGGTTTAAATAAAATTGAAAATGGTGGAGACAGATTAGCTAAAGCTATGGAAGTTGCAGGTAGGGCTGGTGGTTTCGCATTTATAACCTTGGCTAATAATATAGAGGATTTTAGACGTAATTTAGAAACTGCAAATATACAGGCAGAAGAAAATACTTCTATAATCAGAGAGATGCAACTTATGTTAGACCAAACAGCAGAAGAATGGAAAATATTAAAAAATGTTATTGTTGCAGATACGTCTGCGATAGGTAGTGCACTGAATGAGGGATTATTAAAACCGTTTGCAGAATTATTACTTATGTTTAGAACAGGAAAAGGGGCGTGGTCACACTATGTAGAACAATCTGATAAGTTTCATAAATCTCTTATGAGAGGAGAGATAACAATTAAACAGTATGAAGCTAGTCTAGAACTTGTTGCTGGTCTTTTAAGAGAAGAAAACTATGCAGGAGCGGCACTTGCCTTTCAAACATTGGGTGAACAGTATATAGCTTTAAATAAACTAGCTGAAGAGAGTGGAAAGGGTATAGAGACAATAATTGATAAATATAGTACAGTAGAGGAAGCTACAGAAGCTTATGGTACTGCCTTAAACGCTCTTAAAGGATTTCAAGGGGATTCTATTGAGGGATTTACGAAATTAGAAATTGCTTTAGAGAATGTTAGGTTAAAAATTATAGACTCTTTTGGTGAAGACTCATTATCTACAATACAAAGTTTTTTACAATCTATAAAGGATACTGGAGAATCGGTAGGGGATTTCATAAAGAGATTTCAAGCTGGTATCTCACTTAAATCAGAATTTGAACAAATAACGACTGTTAGACGTATGCTTCAGGATATAGATAAGTTTTTAGGAACTACTTCTGCGAAGGCTAATGAATTGTCTGTAGTCTTAGATATTAGGACTAATATTAAATCGGTATTAACAGAAATGGGAATGTTAGTCCCAGAGATTGAACGGGCTGAAGCGGCACAAGAGGAATGGGAAAACGAGACAAATAGGTTAAATACTGTATTAAAAGAGGAACAAGCAATTTTAGTAGGATTGAAGAATAATTTAAAGGATGTCAATTCTGAAATTTCAAATCTTTCAAAAGCTAGATTCACAGGTGAAACTGGTATTCAAAAGCTTATATCAAATGTAGATAGATTCTTAAAAGAACAAAAACTTGCAGATTTAGGAGTTACAGATTCGCAATCATTCCTACAAAATGCATTAGCTAAGTCTAAAGATGGATATGATGCGTTAATTACATCTATTAAAGAAACAACTAATGTAGCTAAGGACAGCCAATCAGAATTTGATGCATGGCAAACCACAATAGAAGAATTCATTAGGGAATCTATAGAAACTGGAAACGAATTGGGAGCTAATATGTCCCAAACAATCACACAGTTCCAAACGCAATTATTATCTACATCCAAATTTGGAGATGAAACTAGCGAAAATGAACAAGCTGTAAGTTTACTGAGAGATGCTTATGATGTTCATTATGGTGCTATGCATGATGATGTTAGATTTGCAATTCAGGCACACGAAGACCAAGTAAATGGTGTTTTTGCGAGTTCAGATTTAATAGTTTCAGCATTAAGAAATCAATGGGTAGAACAGAATAAATGGACAAAAGCCGTAGAAGATAGCGAACAAAAAGTTGATAATTTAAAAAAATCATTAGACGATTCAAAAGATATGTGGAATAATTATAAAAAACAAATACAACAAACAAAAGATGCATTAACAGAGTTAGTTAGAAAAATGAGTGATGTTATAGCAAAAGCAAAAGATATGCCTAAAAACATATTATCTAGAGACCAAGAGACTAGTATAAGACTGACAGAGATAGAAAAGAAGTATGAAACAGAAAGAAGAATAGCAGAAATTCAGGCTAAATTAGAAAAGTTTAGAATCCAAGAAGAAGCAAAATGGAAGGGATATGGTGGTGGCGAGAGTGGTGGTACTGGTTATACAGGTACATTTTCTAACTCTTTAAATCAGGATGTAGCAGATGGTACGAATAATTCCCCAGCCGAAGGATTTGATATAATTTCAGCAATAAAAGATTTTTTTGATAGGTTTACGCAAGTATCAACAGATAAACCAGCACAAAATTTTGATGATTTTATTTCAAGACCTGGTCAAGAACCTATAAAATTTGACCAAAATGATACTATAATGGGAGCCAAAGGTGGCGGTTTTGGTAATGATATTACCATAGGAGATATTTATCTTTCTGGAATAACTACTAATGACCCAGAAGATTTTGCTTACACATTCGCAGAACAAATCAAATTACATTTAGATGCACAATGAGGATAAAAAATGGGATATAGTACTATGACATTTGGTGGTGAAACTTTAATTATCACTAATATAACTCCACGAAAAGAGCAGAAAACTATTAAACAGGTATCTGGAAAGTCTCTTATAGAGACTAGAATAGTTGGATTAAATACTCAGCAGTGGAGGTTTGATGTCACAGGTCTTATAACTGGTGCAACAACAGGTGTAGTAGACACTAATAGAACAAATCTACAAGCTTTAGATGATTGCGACACACATGCATTAGTGGATGGAATACATGATGGAAGTTATTATATAATTCCAGGGTCATTACAATTTACTGATGACCAAAGCATTGCAGGTGGCACACATTATAAATATACTATGACTTTAGTAGAGTCTTAAATGGAAAACAAACTGAAATTTTCTATAATAGGAACAATAGTTACCGTCATTCTAATACTTTCAGGTATATCAATTGGTTGGTATTTTGATAAAGACCACACAACATTAAAGCGAGACGGCGTTATTCTGGCAGAACACAGATGGCACGTTGAAGCTGAAAGAACTTACATTTCTAAAAATAGCTGGTATAGGCGTAATATTATATGCCCTAGACTCATTTCTGAAGGTGGTTACGAAACTGCCACAAGATGCTATTATCCAGATGATACTTATGAACAATTAAGTAGAAGCTTATTGAGAACATATGTTTCTTTGTTAGAACCAGATGTTACTAGGGATACACCTTATTATAAGTATGGGACTGCTGGAGCTTATGCAGGTTATCTTACTGAAGTTTTTAAATTTATGCAAACCAAGTCTGAGTTGGATTTTCCAGATGATTATATTACAACTTGGGAACCAAAAGACACACGAAACTATAGGCTAGTTTGGAGAGTGTGGAATTTAAAAGACTTTAATTTATCAGACGGTGAATACCATGACTGTACATATCATTCTAGAAATACAAAGATTGACTTAAAAGAAGATTGTAAAGACTTAGAGAAAGCTGTCGTTAAGGGTGGTGATACAATCTGGTTCTATTTTAAACCACAAAGAGGGAAACAACTTAAAAACACAGAACTTGTAGACCCAGCCTTACCAGTTGTTAACGATTTAGAAGAAAAACAAGTAAAATTTTCAGTGGTAAAAGGAACTGATGTTATCTGGTCTATAATTAAAACAAATGCAGAAGACAATTTAGATGTAACTTACGATATTATTAACAATACTAATACTGATTTTTGTGTTGGTTTTATAGATAAACAAAAATATAATAAAACTTTGAATATTTTAGGAAGAGACATTAAAAAAGTCCCAATAACTAAAATAAAACAAACAAAAAATTTTAATATATATAAGTCAAAATTAGATTTATCAAAAATAACAAGTAATGGCAAAGAATGTTTTAGGATTAATTATCAAAAATTAGCAGAAGGGTTACAATTTAAAATTGGATGGGATAGTATTATAATTACTAGCAATACAACAGCAGGAGATGGTAGGGTACAGATGGCTAATGCAGATTGGGATACTGCCCATGATGCTACAAATGGGATTCATGCTGAATATACAACAGTATTTGAAGAAGTTTTAACAGCATTTGCTGGTGGGAACTATCATATTAAAAGAGGATTCTTCCCGATAAATACAACATTATTACCTTTAAATTCAAGCATAAACTCTGCTAATTTATCTGTTTTTGTAAGCCTTGTTATGTTAGATGATGATGATGCAGAAGCTTTTATGGTTGTAGTTGATACTACACAATTAAGTGTAAGTTCATTAGTTACAGAAGATTTTGATGAAGCTGGAAGAATTGATGACCCAAGAGAATTATCAGAGAGAATAATGCTTAGTGATATGTCTGCATATACATGGGTAGATTTCAGGTTAAATGCGGCTGGATTAAATGCTATAAAAAAAGGAGGTATTACTAGACTTGGAATAAGAGAAGGACATGATGTTTTAGATGAAATATTTGTCGGGAATGACCCTGATGAAAATACTATAGCAATAATGTTTTACGAAAATGTATCTCATGCACCTTTTTTGGCAATTAATTATGAAATAAATGAAGGGAATTTAAATGCTCAACTTTTAGAAGATGCTACGTTTGATGAAGATTCTACACTAGATGGTTCTAGTTTTTTAAGGGTAGATTTGATAGACGGAACTGGAGAACTAATTTTTTTAAAATTTGATATTTTTCCTATACCTTCAGGTAATCTAGTAACAGGTGCAAGTTTAACTTTAAATTCAATTATTGATTCTAATGAACCCCTCAATATTTGGTATGTTTCAAATCAGACATGGATAGAGGAAGAAATTGATGATTTATGTAACGATGATGTTATGTGTACAGGGGTTAGTGATATGTTTACCACATTAATTAAGGTTTATACTGGAGATGATAATCCTGCTACTCCTGATATTATAACTGGTTTAGCAAACACTATTCAAACAGAAATAGGAAATGGAAATCCCAATATTAGTTTTGCAATAATGCATAATGGCACAGATACTAATGACTTTTATTTATGGTATTCTAAAGAAGCCGCTAATGGTTCATTAATTCCTTTACTAACAATTTCCCATACTCCAGATGATGCACCAATAATAACTCTTCTCCGTAATGACAGCACAACCAATGTAAGCACAGACCTTCTATGGACTTGTTCCGAAGCCTGTAACTTCACAATAAGCCTATATAACAGTACTGAAATGGGTGCAGATAACCTAACAGCCTTTGTCTCAAACAACACTTTCATATCAACCCACCAACAAAACATTTCAGGACTAATGAACCATACAAACTATTATCTTAACCTTTCAGTATGGGATAGCACTGGCAACGAAGGTATTAATGACACTTTCAACTTTATTACTCAACAGAATGCAGTAGTAGCAGTAGCAGACACAACCAACCCCAAATCCAACTTGACAGCTAATGTCACCACCATCAAAATCAATGAATGGATGAACTTCACATTAAATGTCAGCGATGAAATAGCTTTAAGCTATTGTTGGTTTCATTCCACATTGAACGCTTCCAACTCTACCTATCTTGAATTGTCTGGGACAGAATCACAATGCTCTTATGTTACCCAAATAAACATCTCTCAGGGGAATCAGTTTAACATAACAGGCTACGTGAACGACACTTCAAATAACCTAAACTCCTCTATATTCATTATGACAGTATCCAACACCAACGCAACTGGTACAGTAATCCTTAATGCAACTGACCATCCTTTCAACTATACAACAGCCAACTTAACCTGCTACAACACTTCACAATCTGATGCTGATGGTGATTCATTGACAACAAGCTATGTTTGGTATAATGACAGTTTTAAGACAACAATAACCAATACTTTTGTCCATTCCATCAATACAACCAAAGGACAGAACTGGACTTGCGAACTTAATGTTAATGATGGCATAGATGTATTCAGGATTAATTCAACCAACCTCACTATCCAGAACACTCTACCAGTAGTTACAATCCCTATAATCAATTCCACTCCTGCCAACCGAAATAAAACAAACTCAACTCTTGGCTGTTTCAACACATCACAGTTTGATGCTGATAGTGATGTCTTGACAGTAACTTATGCGTGGCAGAATAATTCAATAGAAACAACCTTCACAGACAATTATATTGGTTTAGGTAATACTACTAAGAATCAGAATTGGAGTTGTATAGTAACTGTTACTGATGGAACTACTAGCATATCCAACAATTCAATAAATCTAACAATCCTCAATTCTCCACCGTTCCTTAATCAGACGATTCCTGACCTTGTTGCTGATAGTGACAGTTCATTAAGTGTCTCAGGAGTTAACGTCACTGATGTTGATGGTGATTCATTAACTTACTACACCAACAATTCCATTATCTCTGTGATAGGCAGTGTCATAAACGATACTGTTATACCTGAATCGGATGCAGGGATTTACTCAATAAACATAAGTATTGATGATGGTGAGGTAAATGTTTCTCAGACAATATCCTACACAATAACCGACGTTACTCTTCCAATAATAACCCTCCTACGAAATGATAGTACAACTAATGTTAGCACTGATATTTTGTGGTCTTGTGACGAAGCCTGCAACTTCACTGTTAATATATATAATGCTAGTAATATGATAGATGGTAACTTGATTGTGTTTGTATCTAATGATACTTTCTTAACGACACACATACAGAATATATCTGGATTAATAAACCATACAGACTATTACCTTAATATTAGTGTGTGGGATGATGTCGGCAATGAAAGAGTTAACGACACCTTCAATTTCACTACTTCACGGAATGCTCCTGATATAACCCCTCCCACGATAACCAATCTAAGGAATACTTCAACTCTTAATGTAAGTGTAGACATTGAATGGACTTGTGATGAAAACTGTAATTTTACCATTAACCTATACAATGCAAGTGATATGAAAGCAGGTAACTTAATAGTTTCTGTATCAAACAATACCTTCCTAACATCTCATATCCAGAACATTTCAGGACTAATCAATTTCACAACTTATTTTGTAAATCTAAGTGTTTGGGATACAACAGGCAATGAAGCCATAAATGACACTTTTAATTTTACTACTCAACAAACAGTAGGATGTGAAGATGATAGTGGCTGTCCTACGTGTGAGAAATGTGTAGATAATAGTTGTGAATTACAAACAAATGCTGAAGATTTAAAAGGAGAATGTACAGCCACAGATTGTTATACAGGCGAATGTGATGGTGGAGGAAGTTGTGACATCTACTCTGGAGGAGAAGAAGGAACATGTGCTTCATGTACTTATTGCGACGATGGAGATTCTGATTGTGATGATATGCCTGACAATGCTGAAGATAGTGCAGGCTCTAATCTTTGTGAAGGAACATGTGTAGCTTGTCAAGTAGGTTCATGTGATGTTGCAGATGTTAGTACAGACCCAGATAGTGATTGTGGTGTAAGTAATGACTGTAATACATGAGACTGTAAAGGTGTAACTGCAGAATGTGGTTGGGAAACTAGTGGAGAAGGAGCATGTCCAACATGTGGAACATGTGATAGTGCAAGTTCTCTTAGCTGTGTAAATGTTGCAGACCACAACCAAGATGCACAAGGAAGCAATCTTTGTACTAATACTTGTTATGAATGTAATGGTGCAGGAACATGTGCAGTGCAGGACGCAGATGATGATTATTTTACTGATTGTGGTGTTGTTGAGTGTGATGCAGATGCTGGGACACCATATTATGATGGATGGGCCGCATTAGTTTGTTATTATAAACTAGATGAAGCAGACGGGGCTTGTGATGGTGCAGGGGCATGTAAAGATGCCACAGATTATTGTTCAGGTAATGGTCAAGATGGCTCAACTGGAGTAGAATGTTATTGTGCAGACGCACAAAACGATTGCAGTGCTACAACTGCTGGAAGCTGTACAAATAGTACTTGTCCGCCTCCACAATTTTCAACTGACCCTTATAATTCAACTACTACAAATGAAACGGCTTTAATAGCTTGGTTTATAGATTATGCCGCTAATTATACGCTTACTTATGGTGAATGTCCAGTGTTTACTGGGACTATTATTAGTAACGACACTAAAGCTACATCTCACACAAGATGGATAGAGCCTTTAATAAACTATACTAATTATTGCGTAAATGTAACTTCTACTGATATAAATGATAATAGTAACAGCTCAAATATGTCATTTTGGACAGCCCAAAATATTCTATCAGAAGTAATAACACCACCTATATTAACAATTACAATGTTCGTTGACAATTACACTTCTACCGATTTTACTAATACTTCAAAATCAACAGCGACATTAGATACCTCTGGTAATGGTTATGCTAAGATGGTTTTTACAGTAGCTGTATTCCCTAATATTAATTCCCTTTTGAGCCCCTATGGTCCGATTCTTTATGAGATGGAGGATAACGAAGCTACAACAGTGGTTAATGACAGTTTTAGTAGTGTAAATTCTACAATACAAGGTGCAAATTCTGATGATTTACACTCAACCGCCGCAAAATTTGGTGAAGGTTCATTCGACCTTGACAATCAGTATTCTTTCATTACTCCTGACGGGTTTCTTGATGCTTCAAATGTAGGTTCTTCTTTTTTCGGTTTTCTGTTTTGGGGCAACATGACAAGTGATGAGGGTGTTATCTATGTCTCAGAAGGCCCTACTTCAAGTGAAAATTATTGGAAGATTGACTTTCTTGGTACAACAGGTGATGTTGATTTTCACTTTCTTGAGAATAATGGAGAAGTTTCACCCGATTGTGAACCTGAAATCAATTTTTCAGATAATAATTTTAACCTGTTTACTTTCTTATGGGATTTTGATGAGCAACGAATGTTATTCTATTTGGATGATACGTTGGAAGTGAATTGTTCTTACAGTACCCCTGGTCATACAAATCCCACAATCCATGTTGCTGAACATGCAAATGGTAATACTCACGAATCATATTACATGCCGATGGTAATGGATAATTTTCTTATAATGAACGATTCTGCTGGTGCTGTCAAACCCTCTTCTGAAGATATTGCCGCTCTTGCTTTGAGTGGTGTCATAGATTATGACAATTCTAGTTATTTCAGTATTGGCATTGTCCCTAATGTCACATTTTCGGGTGCTAATATTACAATATACAATATTTCTGAACCATTAACTAATATTACTGATGTGGCTATTAGTGATGTTGGTGAAGATTGGTCACTCTGCGATTATCATTCTTATATTGGTGGTCAGGGAATGAGGTTTGTTTGTTCTTCGATTGATAGTGGTACAAGTATATATTATACCTATAATCTTACTACTGCCAATGGTTCTTATCAAGTTATTGCTGATTGGGCTATCATTGACATTGAGGGAGTTCCACAAGTCTGCACTTTTAATGGTTTAGGGAATTTGACTAAGTATGAAATTGGTTCTAAGATGGAAATACAGTGTATTCAAAACACAGATATTACAATAGAACCTGAGATAGTCACATTTAGTGTTTCTGCTGGTGTCCCATATAATTATACATTAAGCTTTCTTAGATTAAATGAATTTGATGATGGGACAACTTCACAATTGAAGACGACTTCAGCAACATTTAACATAACTCTAGATAATAGGAGCGAGATAGTAAATGCCAGTGTGCATATAGAGGGCTTTCCAAACGGAGGAGAGTATCCTACTAATATATCATTAGATTACAACTCTGATGGTGTAACTGATTTGTATTTTCATGGACTACTAGTTGGTGATAAATTAGTAGTTACAGAATTCACTTATAATGGCGTAAAATATTCATCTGTTAATATGACATACGCAGAAGTACAAAATAATGTAGTATATATAGATGTTTCAAACTTTAATTATACTCAAAATATAACATTCAAACTTACTGGTGTAACTACAGATAAAGTGGGGATAGATTTCGATGAAAATTTCACTAATTCAAATCTTTTAGTTACTATAACAGATGCACACTCAAATATGTTCTATTGGATGAACTTTGAAGAACCAAATATAGAAGTTGGAGATACACCAACAACTGAATGGTATTGGGAAGATTCTTATACTTCTGGTTATTCAGGTTGCCAAGAGTTTACGGGTATTGGTTCTATTTGGAAACATAATGTAAGTTATGGAGAAAGTGATGATTATTTACTACAGGATGGTATTACTACAGGTGGATGTGTTTGTGATTATGGAGATTATTGTGACTGGACTATAGGTACTACAGGAACACATGAACTTTTAACTATAGATTTAAAGGATTATTATAAAACAACTTTCAAATATACACAATGGGAAACAGCCGCTGGAAGTGAAAGTCCAGGCTCTTGTAGTTCACATGTGGAATGGTTTGTCACAGATACTGTTTCAGACGTGAGCATGTTTAGTAAATCTGTTGGTGTTTTTAATGGAGGAGAACAAAGTAAGGATATAATTTTAGACTTTATTAGAATGGGGAGCACACTGTCACTATGGAATGTTTCATATATTGTTGGTGGTACGCCAGGTAGTGCTATTAAAGATTTAAGTGTTTTAAGTTCTAGTAGAGATTGGCATGTAAAGATAGAGAGTTATTATGCAGTTCAAAAGTATAAAGATTCTGACCAATGGGGTACTGACGGATGTGGAACTACAGGAAGGATTAAACTATATGAAATAAATACTAGTGGTATTACTGTCTCTAAAGATGTCATTACTGGTACTTATACAATAAACCAAACAGGAGTTGTTATTTCAAATGTTATATTTAACACTACAGACCCAATAACTATGGCGACAATGACATTGGATTCTACAATACCAGTAGGGACAAATATAGAACTTTTTATGAGTGTAGACAATAGTACTACATGGGAAAAAGTATTAGATGGTATACCTTATGCATTTGCTACTTCAGGAAACAATCTAACTTGGAAAGTAACTGTAAATACGACAGTATCTAACACTACCACACCAGAGATTAGGAGAGTTTCTGTAGATGTTTCATCATCGTCACCATCTAACATTTCTATAGATGTAGGAAATGATGGTATAATAGATTGGGAATATGAAGGCGTATTGAACGAATCAACATCTCCTATAAGTGTTTCTATTTATCCAAATTCGTCTAATATTTATCTAAGTATTTATGGTAGTGACACATCAAAAGTTATCAAGCCAATTTTAATATCTTCCGAAACAAGTGGTATTTTAGAAATTAGGGATTTTAATGATTCACAGACTATAACTAAAGTTTATTTAGACATAGATTATATTGAAACACATAACACCACAACACTTAACTTTACAAGTGATATATCAGGTTCATTGTTAAATGTTTCTGATGTAGAAATAGATTACGTATTTGATGGTAATTTGACCATTACAGAAGGGACATATGGTAAAATGTACTTATTACAGTTATTATATTCAAAATATACAAAAACATTACCAACTGGTGTATCTTACCTTTGGTTTTTCCCTTGGGCTAGTAATGCACAAGGAGTTTCAGCATTTAGACAGACTAATAGCAAACCTATTTTAAATATAACCATGCAAAATCTATTAGACCCAATGAATTTTTCAATACATTTAAACGAGACAATATCATGTGTAAACTTGACTATTTCCACTACAAGCACCAAAGGAGATGGACAAGTTATGGAAAATAGTACATGGTATGACTTCACTACAAATAAAGTCTTTGATTATAGTACTGGTATTTGGATGTGGTTAGATTATGGTTGCACAACTTCTGGAGGATGGAGAACTTGGTATCCTCAACTTAGCTATAGGGGATGTGCTGTAGAAGCCATTTGTGACGAGGATTTAACATAAAATGGCAGTTAAAAACTTTAAGAGTGATATGCCTGTAATAATTATTCCAGGTAGTCCACAGGTTTATAGTAAAATAATCATCACAGGAGATGATAGTACTGATTATACCGTTCATAATTCTTACTCTGGTAGTACAAGTGAAAACTTTTTAGTTGGAAATGCTACTATTAACAGAACAGCCACAGATAAACTTGGTACATTTAAATTAAGAATAGTCAACGACAATGGGAGATTTCTAGACTATTTCAATGGTGGAGAACTAGTTAGATTCTACTCAGATACCACAGATGGTACTACGTTTATATTTGCAGGTAAGATAGATAATGTTTTATATGGTTATGATTTTGGTAATGGTTTTTATATAGACCTAAATGGTAGAGGCTATCCAGAGCTTACAGATATGACAATTACTGGTCAAGAAGCGGCGGCTACAGCAGATGTTAGCATTGGTGGCATACTATATGAATTCTATAGTGATGTAGCGTTATTGTTTTGGAATGGTAGTTCTTGGTCTGAGGCTACTTACGATTCTGACGCAGATACTGTAGATTGGAGTCCAGCCGCACCATCATTTCCAAGTACATTAATAAATATGTCATATCAGAACAAAAAAGGCTTATCAGTAATATCAGAAATATGTAAAAAGGCTGGATTGGATTCTTATATAGAATACGATGATGCAGGCTCACGCTGGACATTAAGAGTATTAATAGAAGGGAGTATAGAGAATGAAGCATGTGGTGTGACTTATGGTGGAAATTTAGCCACATGTAATAATTTAGGCATAGATAATACTAAAGTCTTTAATAGAGCAATTGTCTATGGTAAGCAAGAATCATCTAATATAGTTATAATAAAGACTGAAAATGATACAGAGTCACAGTCTAATCTTTGGGTAAAAGATAAAGTGTTTAATGCTCCTACTTTAACTACTATGGATGAGGTTCAAGATAAAGCTGACAGTGAGTTAGTAGGGGGTATAATTACTAGTATTGGTGGCCGTGTGTCAGCACTTGGTTTGCCCTCTTTAAGACCAGGTGATAATATAGCAATAAACATTCCTTATTGTAATATAAATGGTTATTATAAAGCCAAGCAATTCACACATAATATAGGTGGTAGAGGATTTATTACTACTATAGATATGACGCAAAAACAGAATAAAATAGAAGATTTATTTGTAGAAAAGGCTAATCCAGACGAGATAAATATAGCCAATACAAATATAAATAATATGAAAGATAGTTATACAGTCTTTTTTGATGAAAGTCCTAGTATATTAGTTCACGATGGTACATTAGAATCATCTGGACAATTAAGATTAGGTAGCAATGAGACTAGTGGTAAGGCTTATGCTGTGCCTATTACAGCAGATTATACTGTAACTCAATGTGAGTTACGAAGATATGAGAATTTTCAAACAGAAGATGATGTTTATGAAGTGACAGCAGATGGTGGCGTAAATTGGGAAATATATTCTACAGCAAGTGGAAATGTACACATTTTTGCTAATACAGGAACTAGACCTACATTTAGATTAACTCTAAATAGAAATAGTACGAGTGCTCCAAGCCCAGCATATGAGTCTGTAGCTTTATTAATAAAATGAGGAAAAAAATGGATATAAAAACGACTAATGGTTTAGACAGAAATGGTAAAGTAAAACTTGCTGTAATAGCTAAGGATTTAGAATATATAAAAGAAGATGTTAAACAAATTCTTGAAAAGCTGGAATTAAATTACGTTACTCAAATAGAATTTAAGCCCGTTAGACTAGTAGTATATAGCATTGTGGGATTACTATTAACGACTATTATTGGGGCATTAGTAAGGTTTGTGTTTATATCATGAAAAACACTAGAATTCTTGTTATTGATTAAAATATAATATCTTCTCACCTTATTTTAGTGAGAAGAAAAAAAATTATTTTCAAGCTTATTTCTTAATTCTTGCTAAGTCCAGGTCGATACTAAATGCATGTTTAAACAAGTTCTTTATACCTGCTACAACACCAATTCCAGCACCATAAATTAGTGCTGTTCTATATTCGACTCCTTCACCTATTAGTTGTATTGCAATAGTACTTACTGTACCAAGTACGCCATAGGTTATGGCTTTTAACAAATTAATCAAAAAGCTATACTTTTTATCGTATGTTTTTGTTGTCATTTTTTTTATACCTCAAAATAAAAAATAAACCGTATATTTAATATACGGTCAGTGAAGCTTCTAACTCCTCTTCTGGTATTGATATATCAGCTTTTTCGTCTTCTACAGAATCTTCTGGGTTGTCAATTGTTATACCATAGGTTGTTAGGTAATCTTCATCTTCAGAGCTTATAGGATTACCATCAGCAAATATGCTGTCCAATCCTTCTCTTATCCATAGATTGTTAATTACTAACCACGTTTGTAGATAAGTTGTTGTATCTAAGGTCAATGACAATCCTGTGTCACCCAATTCAATTTCTGTGTTACTAATTAAGTCTAGGTCTGAGTCATAAATACCACTTGAATCTATGTAGATTTTTGTGTAGTCTTCAATTCCACTAAGGAAATTACCTTTTGCTTTAACATAGCCACTCTTGGAACCTGTTCCCAAGTCGAAATCATATTTTTCAACATCTTCTTCTGACACACCATTATATTCAATGGTTATATAGTCATTAGGTAGAGATAGTTTCTCTCCAGGTGCTAAAGCCATATAATCGTCGTCTGTGTCTCTGCCTAGATACTCTTCACTTAATACTAGAGATAACGATTTTGATGTAATCGCATATTCCCAGATAGAGTCTTTTTCATATGGTTCTCCGTCTTTTACTGTGTTCTTTACATCTGAACCATATTTTAGTGTTACTTCGCTGTTTCCATCGCTATAAAGAAGTTCTTCGACATATATTTCCAATCCATAAACATCTCCTTGTTCTCCTGTATTTATAATTGTTGTTTGTGAACCGTCTTCGTCTGCTACTTTTACACTTACTCCATCTTTACCAATAACTCTCACTGTAATAGTTTTGTCTTCAAATGGTTTTGTTTCGCCTTCTTTGAATGTTTCTTTTGTTCCTCTTGTAAATGTTATCTTATCTGTATCCCAGTCACTAACTTCTACTTCTCCTCCCAAGAATTTAAACTTTAAAGTTTCATCTTCTTCGATGTCTGAAGTATCTAGGTCGTTAGCAAGTGAATATGTGTACTTAACACTTTCTGCTGGTATTTCCAGATATGCTTTTCCATTGAAATCTTCCTTGTTAATAGCGATTGTTAAATCAATGAGTGAGAATGTCTCCTCAGCGTCATATTCTTCGCCATCAAATTTGATTTCTCCGTCAAACAGCTTTTCAACATCTCTATCCGATATTACTTCTGATACATCTATTGCACCAAGTTGTAATCCATCTATAAGATATCCTTTGTTTATTTCTTCTTCTTTTGCTTTCTCTTCTGTCACTACTGCTAGTTTCTTCTCTAGTTCAGATTTCTCTGTAGCTAAAGTGTCTTTCTCTGTACCTAATGTTTCTGTTATTGTTTTTAAGTCATCTATACTCTTTTGTAGGTCTGCTATGTCGCCATCTTTTTCCGTTTTTAATGTATCTATTGCGGAATTTATTGCAACAGCAGACTTGTCTTGTTCAGTCTTAACAGCGTCACCTACAGCATCTGTAAGCTGTAAATCTAATTCTTCTTGTGTGTACTTTACTTGACATCCGCCTAGTAAAAGCATACCCACCAAAATTGTTGCTATCAAGGCTGAAAGTTTGCCTTTTTTCATTTTTTTCTTTTCACCTATATTATATACCCGTTTACACTATAATCCAAAAATAAATGCGAAAAAGTGTAGAATTTAGCGGGTTTTGTTCATAGATTTTATAGTTAATCTTTATCTATACTAGTATTAATGTAACTTCTACTATATAAAGCTTTCGATTTATTTGCCATTGAAGGCCTCAGGATGTAGCGGTTCATAGCCAAAATACTGCAATATAACGCTATCCAGAAGCCTTTCTTCTCTTTTAGTTCTTTTTTGCTTCATTTTTACACTCTGTTATATCAAATCCTTTTATATAATCAAATTTAACCCATATTTCGTATCTAACACATCTACTACCATGAGATTTCCCGAACTCTACGTATGGTATCTTCCATTTCTGTCCCCTAAGATTAGTTTTTGCTTGTATGAATAGATGGGTTTTACCACGAATGGCTAACAAATCCCATAGATTCCATAGGTCTTTCTCTTTTATAAACCTACCGCTCTTCTCTAAATTGGCTACAATATAGCCTTTATTTTTTAGGGACTTTCTTATTAGGGACACTGTTCTGTATCCCTTTTGTCTGCTTTTTGATACCATATTCTTCTTTCAGTACTTCAACTGGTTTTGTTGTGAACATTAAAGACTTAATAAACAGCCTTCCACTTTGAAATTCATTTACATAGCCATTCCATACTATAGTTTCCTTGTATGGATTAACTGATTCTATGAATTCTATAAGTTCATACCAGTTATTTACTTGTATTGTTCGTTCTTTTTGTGTCATACTTTACCTCTTTTCATCCAATATAACTTGTTTGTTTTTGTGTTGGAGGAGTTTGAGGTGGTGTATTTGGTGAGGGCATAAATGGTGGTGGATGTAATCCGCTCATACCTTTTACCATGTTTTGCATTTCTGGTGGCAATTGGCTTATGGGTACTTTTACTTTTAATATGGATTTCGCTAGGTCATCTGGTGATGGAAAGCTCTGTACTTCTTTTTCTAGAACTTCCATTCCTCTCCATAGTTGTTTAAATTTCCATTGTAAATATGTTACATAAGAACCTATAGCAGTACTAAGTGCTATAATTCCTATCAAAGCTAAATCAGTTTTCATTTTTTTTTACCTCATACTCTAACGTGAATGTCGAATCTATCCCCTTTTATTGTTGCTTTTGCACATCCTATTTTTAGTGGAGAATAGTTTTTAGATTCTGCGTAACTCCCTTTCCATTTTAAATATCCACCAGTTAGAATAAAATGTCTCTTTTTTGTAATTATAGTCTTATCTTTTAGGCTTACATCATAAAAAACTTGTGAATAATCAGCTAAACTATGTGTGTGTCCCATTGCAAAAATATCTGCATTTGCATAATTAGCATATTTCATGCAAGAATTTAATGAACCACCAGGTGTTATGCTTCCTGAGCTTCCATGTGCAGTAAAGACTATGTATGTTATCTTCCCAAGTCTTATATAATGAAAGCAGGTATCTCCTAGATATGGTACACCAACAGCGTGTGCAATCATCTTTTCTGGACTCATGCTAGTTTCATTATACATTCTACTACCATGATTACCATTATGTATACCTATTATCTTATCTTTTATTGGTGTTAATATTTCTATAGCTGTATCTATTTGTTGTTCTGGATTTAAAGTGTCATCAAAACTTCCAGCCCCTACAGACCTCTTTAATGCACAATTGACTGTATCTCCCATCAAGACAGCCATCGTGTTTTTGGTATTCTTAATCCATTCTATTTGTTTTTTAATCGCAACCATATCAGAATCTTTACTTCCTATATGTTGGTCTCCAAAAAATATTAATTGAAGTTCATTACCTTTTATATGGCTTGTATTCACCCTATTTACATTAATTTTCATAACCTTTGTTTGTTTTTCTTCACTTATTTAAATAAAT
>SDBT01007705.1_pt1 | contig 17686 bp, 10 predicted proteins | sample 2277101 | NCBI WGS metagenome assembly SDBT01 (sample SAMN10404973, study PRJNA504765) | marine sediment metagenome | isolation source: marine sediment core GS10_PC15, 103 cmbsf | place: Arctic Ocean: Southern Knipovich Ridge | collected 2010 | reverse complement strand
CCGTTTTGCGGAAATCGGCCCCTTGAGGTATACTCTCGTGCTGGAATTCACGCCGCCGGGCCTTCTGGGAGTTGTTGATATGAATCCGATCGCGAAGATTATTCCGCTGGGGCTACTGGCCGTGCTGCTCGTTTCATCCATGTCGGCAGCCGAAGTGCCGGAAAAGCCGAATATCATCATCATCTTCGCCGACGACCTCGGCTACGGCGATCTGAGTTGCTATGGCCACCCGACGATCCATACGCCGAACCTCGATCGCATGGCGGCCGAAGGGCAGAAGTGGACCAACTTCTACGCGGCCGCGCCGGTCTGTACCCCGAGTCGGGCCGCACTGCTGACCGGCCGGCTGCCGATCCGTACCGGCATGTGCGACGACAGCCGCCGTGTGTTGTTCCCCAATTCGGCCGGAGGGCTGCCGCCGGAGGAGATTACCATCGCCGATGCCCTGAAGGAGGTCGGCTATGCGACGGCCTGTATCGGCAAGTGGCACTTGGGCCATCTGCCCGAGTTTCTGCCGACGCGACAAGGGTTCGACTCGTATTTCGGCATCCCCTACAGCAACGACATGGATCGTCTGGCCGACGCACCTCGCGGTCGGGCGTCGTTCCTGAAGCCGAAGACCCGATATTGGAACGTCCCGCTGATGCGAGATGAACAGATCGTCGAGCGGCCGGCCGATCAGACGACCATTACCAAACGCTATAGCCAAGCGGCCGTCGATTTCATCCGAACCAACAAAGACCGGCCGTTCTTCTGCTATCTGGCCCATAGCCTGCCGCATGTGCCGCTGTTCGCATCGAAGGAGTTTCAAGGCCGCAGCATGCGAGGGCTGTTCGGCGACGTGATCGAGGAGATCGACGCGGGCGTCGGCCAAATTACCGAGACCTTAAAAGAACTCGACCTCGACCGCCGGACCTTGGTCGTCTTCACTTCCGACAACGGCCCCTGGCTGACCTTCAACGAACACGGCGGATCGGCCGGGCTGTTGCGCGACGGCAAGGGGAGTACGTTCGAGGGCGGGATGCGCGAGCCGGCCGTCTTCTGGTGGCCCGGCACCATCGAGCCGGATATGGTCAAGCAGATCGGCTCGACGCTCGACCTATTGCCGACGTGTGCGAAGTTAGCGGGCGCGAAGTTGCCCGACGACTTGGTGCTCGACGGCGTCGACCTTTCCCCCGTCCTATTGGGCACCGGGCCGAGTCCCCGCCGGACGATGTTCTTCTATCGCGGCACGAAGCTGTACGCCGTACGATATGGGCCGTATAAGGCCCATTTCTTTACGAAAGATGCCTACGGAAGTCCTGACGTGGAAGAGCATGACCCGCCGCTACTATACAACCTGGGCACCGACCCGGGCGAGCAATACAACGTCGCGGAGGGGCATCCCGAGGTGATCGCCGCAATCCGCCAAGTGGCCGATTCCCACCGGAAAGCAATGGTCCCCGGCGAGCCACAGTTGAAGAGGACGATTGAACGTTAGCTGCCGCTTGGGGTGCCATGGCCACGCTTGTCGTGGCCATGCTCGAAAGCGGCAAGCATGCCCACGCAAGCGTGGAGCATGGCACCCGATTTGAAAACCTTCCCCCCAGGAGAACCCCGATGAGCTACATGAAGATTCGATGCACGACACTGGCCACACTACTTTTCCTTGCCATGACTGCCATCACCGGCCTAGCTCGGGCCGACGATCCCCAGGGCGTGGCGTTGCTGGTCGCCGAGGATTCGCCGTTGAAACAGGGCGAGGCCATTGCTTTCTTCGGCGATTCGATCACGCAAGCGGGCGCTCGGCCCGACGGTTATTGCCGGCTGATCGATAATGCGATCCAGAAGAACCGCCCCGAGCTCGAGGCCAAGGTCATCTACGCAGGCATCAGCGGCCACAAGGTTCCCGACCTGCAGAAGCGGCTCGACCGCGACGTCCTCTCGAAGAAGCCGACGGTCGTGTTCATCTACATCGGCATCAACGACGTTTGGCACAGCGCGCAAGGCCGTGGGACGCCGAAAGACCAGTTCGAGGCCGGGCTGCGCGACCTGATCAAAAAGATCGGCGAGACGGGGGCCACCGTCGTCCTGGCCACGCCGAGTATGATCGGCGAGAAGACCGATGGAACCAACCCGTTGGACAAGATGCTCGAGGAATATGCCGCAATCAGCCGCAAGGTGGCCGCGGAGACCAAGACGCAACTGTGCGATCTGCGAGTCGAGTTCGTCAAGTATCTCAAGAAGCACAACCCGAAGAACGAACCCCGAGGCATCCTGACCGGCGACGGCGTTCATCTGAACGCGGCGGGTAACCAGTTCGTCGCCGACCAGGCAGCCGGGGCGATTGCCAAGGCACTGGCTGCCCGTTGAGAAGGAGAATCGGGTGGCTGGGGTATAGTTCAGCGGTGCCCCAGAGCCCGTACGATGGCGCTGCGAGGCCGTCGTGAAAGCTGGCAGCGACGGCCTCGCATCGCCCTCGTACAAGTATCCCGGGCCATTTGACCATTGCCCCGGGGCCCTGCTAGAATATCCCGTCATGGGCCGAGGGGCCCGCCCGATTCTTTGACCTATACGATTCCACGGACCAAGTTCAGGAGGATCAGACCCATGTTGCGTATCACCCGAGTAGTTTCCTTCGTGCTGACCGGCCTGTTGCTGAGCAGTATCGGCGTAGCCAATGCGGCCGACGAGGAGGGCTTCAAGCCGATCTTCGACGGCAAGACGCTCGACGGCTGGGACGGTAATCCCAAGTTCTGGAGCGTCGAAGACGGGGCCTTGACCGGCCAAACATCCGCCGAGAATCCCACCAAGGGCAACACCTTCCTCATCTGGCGCGGGGGGGAACCGGCCGACTTCGAGCTGAAACTCGAATATCGCCTGCAAAACCACAACTCGGGTATCCAGGTCCGCAGCTTCGAGGACCCCGACAAATGGGGAAAATGGGTCATCGGCGGATACCAGGCCGATATCGCCGAGAACACCACGTTCGACGGGATCCTCTACGGCGAGAAGTATCGCGGAATCCTGGCCTACCGTGGCGAGAAGGCCCTGATCGACGAGGCCGGTAAGCGAACCGTCGTCGGCAAGATCGGAGAAGCCGATGAACTGCTTAAGGCCATCAAACGCGACGGTTGGAACGAGTATCACATCGTTGCCCGGGGTAATCGGCTCATCCATTCGGTCAACGGCCAACAGTTGATCGAGTTGGTCGACAACCACAAAGACGTGGCCCGAAAGGACGGCCTGATCGCCTTTCAACTACACGCGGGTCCGCCGATGAAAGTCCAATTTCGCAACGTCCGCCTGAAGACCTTCGGCGAAACGGCCGCCAAGCCCGCGAAGTCGGCCAAGTCGGCCAAAGTCGACAAGAAAATCGTCCTGATTGCCGGCCGCAAGAGCCACGGCTACGCCAGCCACGAGCATTACGCGGGCTGTCTGCTGCTGGCCAAGGGGCTCGAGGAAGGTGTCCCGGGCGTCAAGACGGTCGTCTATAAGGACGGTTGGCCCAAGGAAGCGGGTGCCCTGGACGGCGCCGATGCGATCGTCATCTTCTCCGACGGCGGCGGCGGACACCCGATCAACGCCCATCTCGACGAGGTCGAGAAGCTCATGAAGAAGGGCGTCGGATTGGCCTGCCTGCACTATGGCGTCGAGGTACCCAAAGGTCGCTCGGGTGATCTGCTGAAAGCGTGGACCGGCGGCTATTTCGAGGTCTTCTGGTCGGTCAATCCGCATTGGAAGGCCGACTTCAAGAAGCTGCCCGACCATCCGGTCGCTCGAGGCGTGAAGCCCTTCTTCATGGACGACGAGTGGTACTACCACATGCGTTTCATCGACAACATGGAAGGCGTGACCCCGATCCTCTCGGATGTCCCGCCGGAGAGCACTCGCCAGCGTGGCGACGGGGCCCATAGCGGCAACCCGACGGTTCGAGCCCGCACGGGCCAGACGGAACATGTTGCCTGGGCAACCGAGCGACCCGACGGCGGACGCGGCTTCGGGTTCACCGGCGGCCACTGGCATTGGAGCTGGGGCTGTGACAGCTTCCGTACGGTTGTGATCAACGGCATCGCCTGGACCGCGAAGATCGAGATCCCCGAGGGGGGCGTTCCCACGACCCGGCCCACGCTCGAACAGCTCGAAGCCAATCAGGACTATACCCAGCCGGGCAATTTCGATCGTGGGCGGATCGAGAACCAGATCAAAGAGTGGAACGAATAGGCCGCTCGCAATCCGTTGAAGAAGAGATGATAGACGGACATGTGTGCCACTTTTTCAACGGGCTGCTAGGACACATGGGCGTTCTCGATGCTAAGATAGAGTATGGTTCAGGCCCGGAACGGTTCCGAGCCGTACTCGAATGGGAAATGTCGGTCCAACGATGACTATCACCACAGGACGCACGCTTCTGCTGGCGATCCTTCTTCTGCTTTGCCCGGGGGCGAAGGCATCGGAGCCGACAGCATCCGGGCCAACGACATCCGGGCGCATCTGGACCGACCGGTCCGGAGAGCATACGGTCGAAGCCCAATTCGTTCAGTTCAAGGACGGGGTCGTGCAGATGCGCACGACCGACGGCCGGGTTCTTACGGTCCGCATCACCGCGCTGAGCACGGCCGATCAGCAATACGTGCGAGAGATGCTGAAACAGCAAAACGTCTCGCCGACCGAGAAACCGGCCGCCGCTTCGCAAAAGCCCGTCGGCGCCGATGCCAACGTCGGCTGCCGGGACAATCCCAAAAAGGTTCAGCGGCTCTCGATCAAGGAACCGGGGGTTTACGAGAACTACCTCGTCGACGGCGAGTGGGTCGACCGAATTCTGGTCAAGATTCAGACCGACAACGTCACGCTGCGAAACTGCGAGATCCGCAACGGCCGCCATAACGGCATCAGCATCTACGCCAAGAACGTCCTGATCGAGAACTGCAAGATCCATCATCTGCTCGCCGGAACGTTTCGCGACCAGGAGGACGCTCATGGGATTGACGGGCAACCGACCAATCTAGTGATTCGCAACTGCGAGATCTACTACGTCTCGGGCGACTGCTTGCAATTCGACCCGTCGCGCAATCCCTGGGATAACGTGCTGATAGAGAACTGCACGATGTGGACGGGCCCTTTGCCGGCAGACGCCGCCGGTTTCCGCCGAGGCGAACGTCCTGGCGAGAACGCCGTCGACACGAAGCAGCGGAAGTCCAATCCTCGCAGTCGAATCACGATCAAGAATTGCCTGATGGTCGGCTGGGGCGACGGACAAATCTCGAACCAGGCCGCGCTCAACTTGAAGAACCACGTCCAGGTCGACGTGATCGGCTGTGTCTTGGCCGACAACGATATCTGCTTCCGGCTCCGCGGCGACACGGGCGAGTACGGCGGCGCTCTGGTCAACGTGCAAGACTGTGCCGTCTATCGCTCCAAGACCGCCGTGCGTCTGGAAGATGCGCTCGAGAACCTCAAGATTACCCGACTGGGCATCGGCGAAGGTATCCAGCGGAAGTACCAAGTGGTTGCCGGTGAGCCTCGCGGCTACGTCAATCAGGGCGAATTCACACCGCCGCCGTATGCCACGGCGATTCGCACCGGCGTTGGGCCATAGCCGGGTATGCCTCCTCCCTTGCCGCCGGGGATCCTTCTTCCTTGGGTTCGCCACGGAGCCAAAAAAAGGGCCACCCGAGATGGGTGACCCTTGGAAAGTCGGCCGGGAGTCGTCTTAGGCAGCTCGGCGGCGGCGGATCAGCAGCAGTCCGAGCAGACCGCCGACCAACATCGCCAAGGTCCCCGGCTCGGGTACTTGGCCGCCGGCTTCCGGTGCTGGGTTGGCGACGGAGGTGAACTTCGCCGTGTTCCAGACGTTGAAATCGCGAACATCGGTTGTCCCATTGCCGTCGAAATCACCCGACGCCCAATCGGTCCCCGTCGTGAACTTGTTCGTGTTCCACACATTGAAGTCACGAACGTCCGTTACGGTGTTAAGGTCGGCATCGCCGGGATGCAGATCGAAGTCGATCGTCAACGTCAGATTCGTTATCACGCCCGCGTCATCGACGTAGGCGAGCCCTTCATTCGCACCGACGTAATCCCCGAGACTCTGAGCCAACTCGAGGGTCCCGATGATCCCCTCTTCGCCGTCGGAGTGGATCAACGTGTAGGTTCCGGCCTTGAACATGGCGTCTCCGCCGCTAATATCCAGATCGAGGGTGGCGTGCCACTCCTCCTCAGCCCCCACATCACTACCAACGACGACATTGCCGCCGGTGGCGTTGATCGAGTCGGCGATTCCTTCGCCCAACTCGTCGGCGCCGAAGGAGACCGAGTAGGTCGAACCCTCGATCATCGAGACATCATTGCCGAAGTTGATCGTGGCCGGCAGATCGGCCGCGGCCAAGGTGTCACGCACGACAACGTCGCCGTTGATGGTAGCCCCATTGCCGGCGGAGATGTTGTTGAAACTGGCCGACGACATATTGGCCAGCGTGAACGTTGCGCCTTCGGCGACCGTCAGGTTGCCGAGAGTCGCGTTTTCGAACATCTCGGTTCGGAAGGTCGAATCGGCGGTGACTATGATGTCGGTCATCGGCTGGTCGATCGGCATGGCATATGCCCCGGCAAGTCCCACCTCGTAAAGCGCCGTCACGTCGTCGAGTCCGATCGAGCGATTGAAGAGCCAGACATCGTCCAACAGGCCGACATAATGGTCGTCGTTGCTCCAACCCCTTCTGCCGAGAAAGAAATCGCCCGTCCCGTTGAACGAGTCTCCCGTATTGGCGGCAACTTCCACGCCGTCGCGATAGAACTTCCTCTCCCGAGTCACGGCGTCGTAGGTACCCACAATGTGGTGGAACTCACTGGTATCCGTCAGGCTGGCATCGGTCCAATCGAGCGTGTTGCCGTAGAAGTCGAACCGGTACTGGTCGTCATTCTGCCAACCGACGTGCAGCGAGTTGTTGCCTCCAGAGGGACCTTGCCCGAGGTAGATCATTCGGTGGCCGGGCCATGCATCTCGCTTGGCCCAGAGGCTGAAGCTGAACGACTCGCCGCTAATGTCGATGCCGCTACCGGCGTTGACATAATCATCGCCGTCGAAGTACAGCGCTCCGCCGATCATGCCTCCATCGGGTTGCCATTGCGGATTGCCGTTGAGTGCCCCGTCGTGTCCGCCAACGAGATCGGCGGCGGTCGTCCCGGAGTCCTCATCGAAGTCCCAGTGGCTGATCGCACCTGCCATTGCGGAACCGCCGCCGCCGGCGGTTATGGTGACGATGCCGCCGCTGAGCGTCATTCCCGCGCCGCTGCCCGAGAGGTCGGCACGATTCAATGCGAACGTTCCCGTATCAATGGCGTACTTATGCGAATCCAATTGCAGTGTGCCGCTGACGAGCATTCCGTCGCCGCCAGTGGTCAGGACGGCCGATGCGCCGACGTTGACGTTCGCAGCCGTTCCGCCGCCGGATAGCATGACGTTGCCGTCGGGAATGCTGAGATCGCCGCCGCCGATGCTGCCGACGATGTCCAACGTATACTCATCTCGCGCCTGCAGAGTCAACGTGCCGCTGTTGACGGTCACGCCATTGGTCTCGCTACCGAGCGTGGCGGTCAGTGGCCCAACAGCACCCACGCCGCCGGAGCCAGCAGTGATCGTGCTGCTGCCGTCGATCGCGACGGCCGTGTCGATGGTGATGTCGCCTTCGGGGCTAGCTAGCGTCAGGTCGCCGCCGTTGAGGTTGATCGCGGCGCCGCCGAGCGAGTCGGTCCCACCCAACGGGATCAGGCTGCCTTGGCGGACATCGAAGTTCGCGCCGGCAAGCCCGGTGCTCGGCTGGTCGAGGACCAGTGCGGCGGGGCCCGTCTTCGCGATGGTCGCGCCGGTTCCTCCGCCGGTGATCGGGCCGGGTATCGCGTTGACCTGCGTATTGAACCCGATGACGCCGCCGGCCACCGTAATGGTCGTGCCGTCAAACCGGATGCCACTGCCGGCACCGGCCGTTGTCAAGATGCCGCCCTCGATGGTCAATGGACCGGCCAGAGCTTCCGCCACGGTCGGTAAATCAAGCGTCGAATCGGAAGCCAAGGTTAGCGGAACGCTCGATATGTCGAACGTTGGCACTTGAGCCATTTCGGCGACGTCGCTGGCGTCGAGAGCAAACGGATAGACGTAAACTTCGTCGATCGAGCCGTCAAAGGGCCCGGTATCACTGTAACCTTGCCGGCCGATGTAGAGGTTGCCGGTGCCCGTGAACTGTCCGGCGCCACTGTCCTTGCGGCCGATCTGGACGCCGTCGTAGTAGACGGTCCGCACGAGGTTTTCGTGATCCCAGACGCCTACGAGATGATGCCACTCGGATGTATCCGAGAAATCGACGGTGGGGTCGATGGCCAAGACATCGACTTCGTTGACATACAAGTCGTCGCCATAGAAGTTGAAGAGTATCTGGGTATCGCTGCCATAGCCGAAGTGCATGGCAGTCCCGGTCCCGCCGTTATCGCCCTGTCCGATAAGGATGTCGCGGCCGGTGCCCGACCCTCGCTTCACCCAGGCACTGACGGAGAAAGACCGCCTGGCCAAGTCGACCGAGGTGGTGGCCACCGCGCCGTTGTCATCGTGGAATGTAAATGCATTGCCGACCACACCCTCGACGCCCTTGGTAACCGTGGCGCCGACTAGCCCGTGATTCTCGTTCCCGGAAGTATCCATCGCGATGCCGCCGGTCTCTTCGAAGGCCCACTGGACCTCGGCGCCCTCGGGCATGGGTCCGAGCCCGGGAGTGAACGACGGGGGAAGAACTCGGAGTGTCCCGCCATCGAGTCGGACGGGAAGCCCGGATAGGGCGTCCGGGCCGTTGTTCAGCGCGAGCAGGCCGCCTTCAACGGACCAGCTCGACTCGGGGCCGAGATTCGCGATCGGTGCGTCGAGGATCATCGTGCTGGAACCGACCTTGGCGATCACGGCATTCGCCCCGCCGCCGTCAATTCCGCCGGGTCCGAAATCCGTGGGGACCAGGAGATTCAACCCGACCCATTTTGCGTTCGCGTCAATCTTCGCGCTGCTGAAACTCATCGAGGGCGTGGTTCCCGAGGTCGTCAAGGCACCGCCGTTGTAGAGCGTCAACGGGCCGAACGCGGTGGGAGTCGCATCCATCGAAGTGAGTTTCGAGGGGCCGATTACGTCGATCGCCAGCCCGCTGACGTTCATCGGCTGGGCGGCGCCGGCCAACCCGGCAACGTCCGTCTCGCTGAGCACGCGGTCGTAGATATAGATATCGTCCAGTTTGCCGTTGAAATAGTTTTGGATATCGCCGTTCGCCCGGTGTCGAGCCCCGAAGAAGAGCGACTCGGACGAGTCGCGGATGCCGAAGTCGCCACCGTTCTGTGTTTCAGACCGTTGCGTGTCGAAGACGCCGTCGACATAGATCTTCTTATCGAACCCGATGCCGTCGAAGTCGACGGTCATGACCACATGATGCCACTCGCCGTCGGAAACGGCCGTCGTGGAGCCCTCCATGTCGCCGTTATTCGGTTCGGTTCCCCGGGTGGTGAAGTCGAGCGTACCATTGCCGCCGTGTCGGCGCATTTGCCAACCGGACTCTTCGCCGTTCTTGGAGATGAAGGGGCTCCAGTTGCCCGGCCAACCCTTGACCCAGGCGGCCACGGACATGGTGTCCAGGTTGAAGACGAAATTGTCTCCGAAGTCCGTGGTAACGTCCACATAGGCATCTCCGCCGGTTAGATCCAGCGACTGGCCGACACCCCAGGGTGTGTCGGCGTTGTTGATCGCGCCGCCGGCGCCCAGAAGGTCGCCGTGATAGAGATTGCCGGACGAATCGCCGGCGGATCCGTCGTCGAAGGTCCACGCGCCGAGCGGTGTACTCGGGACGCTCACGGTCGCGGACGGTCGAACGACCAGTTGGCCGCCAGCCAATTGAACGAGGCTCGCTCCGCCGAGTGGATCGCTTCCCATGAAATCGAGTGTCCCGGCGGCGATCTGGAAGGTCGTGGCAGCGGTGGAGACGGCCGTGCCGTCGGAGTTGTTCAACTTGAGCGTTCCATTTCCCTGTTTGGTCAGCGTGCCGACGATTCCGCCATCGCTGAGGCCCGCAACGATGATGTCGCCTGAATTGGTCAGCATGGCGTTTCCGTCGGTTGTTACCGAGCCGATGGACCCCGATCGGGCCGAGAAGCCGGCGCCGGCGCCCAACGACAGGGTCGTGCCCTCGGCAAACGTGGTCTTACCCACCTCGAGGCTTTTCCCGCCGGCGATCGTGATCCCACCGCCGTCGACGGTAAGACTCTTGGCCGCCTGATTCTCGGCGACGTTGACCGATCCGGTTGGAACGACCACTCGCACGCCGGCGTCGGGAAACGCGGGCGACGTCGCGGGACCTCCGCCGTCGAGCCAATTCGAGGTACCCCAGTTGGCGCCGCTGGGCCCGTTCCAACTGTAGGTGGGGATGGTGACTTGGGTGAAGGTGAACTTCCCGATCTTCTGCTCGGCATTCGCGCCGCCCGTGCCGCCGGTGAAGCCGACGTAGGCCATGTTGCCCATCGTCAGAGCGGGAATGTCGATGTCCATTGCCGTCTCATAGGTATTCAACACGGAGTCCGGGTTGAGGATGTCTCGCTCTTCGAGGGAGATGATTGCCGTCTCGCCGTCATAGTCGATCGTGGTGCGGATAATGTTGCCGCTGGTCACGTCGACCGGAAGGGTCGAGATGTTGCCGCTTGTCCAACTGCCGTTTCCCCCGAACTTGATACTGGGGGCCTGCTGGCCATCGTAGATATTGATGAGTACCGCGACACTGTTGGGGATATTGAGATAACCACCCGCTCCACCGTTGGCGCCTAGGGCAAATGACCCGGTGACCGTATCGTTCTGGATGACGAAGGCCACGCCGTCGGCCTCGGCGTTATTTGCCGGGTCGGGCCAGACGTTGACGTAGTCGAACTGGGCCGAGAAGGCGCTAATGTCTTGCTGCTGCCAAAAGAAAAGGCTCGTTGCGATGCTGTTCTCTCGGACGGTCATGGTGACTTCATCATTCAAGGTGTCAATCAACGGAACGTTTGCAGAAAACCCTTCCGCGTTGTTGTTGATACTCCAGTCGAGGGCGTCGGTGAAGCCGGTGATGTCGGCCTGCACGGCCGCCGCCGACGCCAACACGGCCGCCACGACAAAGAAACACCAGATCCACGGTTTCACGGTTGCTGATCGGTTGATTTGCATGAATCTTCCTCTACTAGATAGGAGAGAGATGAATAGTGCAGCCCCGAGAACCGGGACATTGCACGAGAAACTAGCCTTACCCGCCAAATCGTTTCAGGCCATTAGATTGGCCGATTCCAAACAATCGTTAGACTCTACTATCCTCATTGTAAACAATCCCGCGAAGAACGCAACTATTCGGAAGCTGAAACTGCGAGGCGGGCGAATTCCCCCTGGAAGAGGGGAATGGATGGCACTGGCGTCTCGCCAGTGTAGGGCGGCAGCACGGGCAAGATGTCCGCGGCACCCGACTCGGGCATTGCCCACCCTACGAAGCTTCCCAGCACCCCCCCTCATGGTGCAATGCCTATTACGGGCAAAAGACCGCGGCCACGGTGGTCCAGCAGACCGCGGCCAGAATCGCGGCAACCGATGCTTGGGGGAGTTGCGTTCGCACATGGTCCATCAGATCGCAGCCGGTACACATCGAGCTGAGCACCGTGGTGTCGGAGATCGGCGAGCACTGATCGCCCGAGACACTGCCGTCCATCACGGCGGCGAAACAGATCGTCATGAAGAGCATCGGGTGTCCGAGTTCGTTTGCCTGGGCCACCTTCCAGGCCAGCGGCATGGCCAGCGGAAAGGCCACGGCGTAGGTCCCCCAACTGGTACCCGTCGAAAAGGAGATGATGATGGTCAAGACTTGCAGCATGACGGGCAGAGCCCAAAAGGGGATGTCGTTGCCGAGCAATTCGACCAGATAGAGCCCTCCGCCGGCGTTCTTGCTGATGTCGCCGATCGTGATGGCCAACAGGAGGATGACCGATCCGAGCACGACGCCTTTGAGCCCCTCGCCGAATCCCTCCATGACGTTCTTCAGCGACATGCCACGCAGCAGGGCCATGACAATGGCCAGCAGCAGGGCGCCGCCGAAGGCCCAATGGACCATCGGCTCGCCCAGGACGACGAACGTGCCGATGGCCGTCCCGATCAAGACAGCCAGGGGCAGGAAGAACTCGAGCACATTGGACGTATAGCCCTCGGGTACCCGGATGGACTGAAGTTCCTTGGCGCTAAGGGGTTCGGCGTCGGGGTGATCGAGTTCTCCGGTCTCGCGCGACCGCTTGATCGCCGCTCGCATCTTCTTCCCCAAGAAGGGTGACTTCTCGATGCTCAAGAGGAAGGTGAAAAAGACCGCGAAGATCGCATAGAAACAGAAGGGTACGCTACGGAAGAAGAATTGGATTCGATCCGTCTGCGTCGCCAGAAAGGGCACGCCGGCGACAAAGATTAGCCCTTGCACATAGCCGGGCCAGGCGTTGAACGCCAACTGCGAGGCGATCGGCGAAGCGGTCGAATCGACAATGTAGGCAAGCTCCTCGTGGCTGACCTTTTGCTTATCGGCCACCGGTTTGACCGTGCTGCCGACCAGGACCGTGCTGACCGTACCGCCCTGAAAGAAGATGACGCCCAGGCACCAGGCCACCAGCTTGGCCGATCGGGGCCCGCGCACGAACTTTCGGGTCATCAGGTCGGCAAAGGCCTGCGCGGCTCCCGTGCGAGACCAGACGCCCAACAATCCGCCGAGCAGCCAAAGATACAACAGCAAGACCTTGGCCGATTTGGGCGTTGCCAGACTCTCGATCAATACGGCCCCGGTCAGGTCATAGGAACCCATCAACAATGCGCCGACGACGATCCCACCAAACAGCGAGACCAGCGGCTCGCGAGTCAGCCAACAGAGCCCGACCGCGGTCAGCGCCGGCAGAAGCGACCAGAACTCCCAATGGCGCACCGGCGTGACTTCGTAGTAGCGCGTCGTGAGCTTTCCCTTATCGTCCTTCTCCTTCTCGACGACATATTTGGGATTCGTGTCGGGCTTGCCGCCCTTTTCGTTCAATTCCGCGATGCTCTCTTCGTCGAGCAGGGCGTCTTCAATGGACACGAACTGGGACAGGGGGACGAGAACACGTTCATCCTCGCGGACAAAGTAGTCTTGGCCTTGGTCGTCTCGCTGCATGTCGAGCTCGACCTTCTCGACGCTCCAAGTGGGCGACCAGAAGAGGCCCACCAGCAACCCGCCCAGCAGCGCCAGAAGCAGGAACAACAGCGGCGGACGGCCATATCGCCGCAAAATGCCTCCGATGCGGAGATTCCTACCGGTCGACCGTTCGGATGAATTCATGACACTCTTTCCTTCTTTCCTTCTTTCCTTACTTCCTTCTTTCCTTTATCCGTGTTCATCCGTGGTTCCATTTCTTCTTGGCCAAAAACGAACACTGATAAGAACCCCAGCATCTCCGTGACAACGTATCAGGTCAGCCCGGGCATGATAGGGCGGCTCGGCCCGTTTGGCAAGAAGCCGCGACGAACTTGCCATCCGGAGCGAATACTGAGAGAATGGGAAGGATAGGACGAGACGGCAGAGGCATTTCGTAGCGGGGCGTGATATGAGGCGACCGGTGGGCTTCCTACTACTGTGGGGCGGATTCGTCGTTGGAGTTGCCGACGGCCCCGGCCGGGCATACGCCGACGAGGCGATCTATCGCCGGATCGACCAATTGCGCCAGGCTGCTTCTCGGATTCTCGTCGACGGACTGGACCGCGATTGGGTCGCCATTCCCCAGATGACCGATCCCCGAGACGACGCAATGGACGATGGCAGCCGGGATATCGTGGCCGTGGCCATCGCGCCGACCAAGAAGGACCTCTGCATCATGGTCCGAACTGCCCAGCGGCCTTCGACCGAGCGTTGGGCTTTCTATCTCGACTTGGATCTCTGGGGGGGCGTGGGCGACGATGTCCGTATCGAGACCGATCCCTCGCGGCGGGGGACTCTCGTCCGGTTCTACGGCGCCCGGCAGGAATTGACCGATCCGGTCTCTCTGCGAGGTATGACCCTGATCGTCCGCCGTGCGATCGAGATCCGCATCAATTACCGCGACCTCTTGGCCGCCAGGCCGCCGGAAATCGCGAAGCTGCCCGGCAGCGGCCAAATGGGCCCTTGGGTCCGCATGAGAACGCTCTCTTGGAACGCCCAAGAGCGACGCATCGTCGACATCGGGCCGGCCGTGGCGAGCTTCCGGCTGCTCGAAACGCCCTATCCGCTCGATCCGCCGCTACCGAAACGCCCACGCTCGCCCCTTCCGATCGGTCTGCCGGTTCGTGGGCAGTGGTTCCTCTTGCAAGGTCCCTTCGGTTCTCGGACCCACCCGGACATTTGGGCCTACGATCTGGTAAAACTCGGCCGCGACGGCCACGAATCGAATCCTCCGAGCAGCAAGAAGAACGAGGACTACCTCGCTTGGGGCCAACCGGTATACTCGCCGGTCGAGGGCCGCGTTATTCGAGCCCGATCCGACGCCGAGGACTCACCTGCCCAAGGGACCCCCCGGCCGAAAGCCCCGACCAACGAGGTCTATATGAGCCTCGGCGGCGGCCTGGGACTTGGGATGATCCATCTCCGCAAAGGAAGCGTCGATGCGCGCCCGGGAGAGAAGATCATCCCGGGCCGCCAAGTCGGTCTGGTCGGCAACTCGGGCGAGAGCTTTGCCCCCCATTTGCATCTGGCCATCTGGGGCGGCTATCGCACGCGCCAGACCATGCCGATCGTGTTGCGAAACGTTCGGGTCGGGCTCAACCCGGTCAAGAATGACCCCTGGGTACGTGAATTGCCCGAGTGGGAGCCGAGGGAGGGTTACTTCGTCGAGCAAGTGGGGCGGCCGTGAAAAGGTGCCATGCTCCACGCTTGCGTGGGCATGCCGGAAGCCCCGATCAACATGCCCACGCAAGCGTGGGCATGGCACCCGAAACTACCGGTCAACCGATCACTCGCCAGGCAACGACCGCCACTCCCAGGGGGATTACCCACCAGGCGAAGTAGTGCAGCCAGCCCTCTTGCAGCAGGAGGACGAGCCCCCAGAGCGAGGCCAATCCGACGAAGAAGCTGACCGCGGTGCCTGCGGCCAGGGCCCCCCATGGGGCGGTCCCGGGACCGTCCTGGACCAGTTTGATCGCTTCGAGCAATCCGGCCCCTCCAATGGCGGGTATCGCCAGCAGGAAGGAGAACGTGGCCGCCTCATCGCGACGCAGCCCGCACGCCAATCCGACCACGATGGTCGAGCCGCTCCGCGAGATACCCGGCAGAATGGCAAACGCTTGGGCGACGCCGATCAACAGTGCCGAGCCATATCCAAGGTCCCTGCACGCGATTTCACCCGGCTCGCGTCGGGCCGTCCAGAGCAGCATCAGGCCGGTCACCGGAAACATCAGTCCGGCGGTAAGCGGGTCGACGAGCGTCTCTTCAAAGAGTCGTTTGAGCACGAGTCCGGCGATAGCGGCGGGCACGCTTCCCAGGACGATCAGCCCGATTACCCGACGATCTTGGCCCAGCAGCCGCAGGATCCGCCGCCGATAGAAGACGAGGATTGCCAGCAGCGTGCCGAAATGGAGCACGACGTTCACGGTCAGCTTGTCCTCATCCGACATGGAATCGCCGAAGAGCGACAGCCCGACCACCACATGGCCCGACGAACTGATCGGCAGAAACTCGGCCACTCCCTGAACGACGGCCAGCAGGATAATGACGAGCCAGATCATGAAGCATTCACCATGAGGGGGTTTGGACTGACAAACATAGCTTTTCCACTGGGAATTGTCGCCAAAGAGGCCTTTCGAGCCTAGTACCCCCTTGGAGGCGGCGAACCGATTTGCCATACTACGGGATTCACCGGTCGATGGCAGCGTCGGCTAGTCGGCCCCTTTTGGAATCTAATGGAGTGTCTCGATGTTCAAGAATCTAAGTCCCTCGGCCCTGGGTGTTACCGGTCACCAGAGCGAAATCATCGAATTAGTTCTGACTTTTGGGTACGATGGGCTGGATCTGGACGTGGTCGACTTCGCTACGCGCGCCAAGCTCAAGGGGATGCCCTACGCCTGTCGTCTATTCGAGAGCGCGAAGACCCGACTGGGGACGTTCCAGTTGCCGCTGGATTGGGACGTGGACGACGAGCCGTTCAACAAGGAGCTCGAGAATCTGCCCGAATATGCCGCTGCGGCGGCCGAGGCCGGCTGTAGCCGGTGTGTCGCCACGTTGAGTCCCGCTGGCGATCGGCTCCCCTATCACGAGAACTTCGAGTTCCATCGCGGCCGATTCGAGGCCATCTGCGCCGCGTTGCAGCCCTCGGACGTGCGACTGGGGATCGGTTTCCAGGCGGCCGAATACCTCCGAAAGAACCAAACTTTCCAGTTCATTCACGATTTCGACGCCCTGACGCTGCTGTTGAACATGGTCAACGCACCGAATTTGGGCATACTGCTGGACATCTGGGACCTGTTCGCCTGCGGCGGGACGATCGAGACGATTCGCAAGATCCCGGTCGAGCAGATCGTGGCGGTCCAGATCGCCGATATGGCGGCGGACCAGCACATGGACGACCTGACCGAGGATTCCCGCCTGTTACCCGGGGCCGCGAACAGCCAAATCAACACACCCGCCGTATTGGAAGTTCTCCGCGAGATGGGCTACGAAGGCCCGGTGACGGTCAAGCCGTCGCGCTGCGTCTTCACCACGCGGCGTCGCGATCTGGTCGTGCGTCAAGCGGCCGAGGCGTTGAAGAGGGTCTGGGACCCGTCGTTCACACCGCCCGTCGTAGAGGCACCCGCCGCCGAAACGCCGGCCAAGGAAGCACCGGCCGCCGAAGCACCGGCCAAGGAAGCACCCGCCAAGGAAGCACCCGCCGCCGAAGCGCCTGCTGCCGACACGCCGGCCGAGCCGACTCCCGAGGCCGGTTGATTCGAGCACCGTTGCCGCGTGGAGTGTCTCCTTGAGCAGTCCATTCACCACCGTCGAGCCGCCATCGTTGCGGTCGCCACGTACGGCGCATGCGGTAGTTTGGGGCTCGTCGTGGGATCTCTGCTACTCGTGATTTCTTCGATGGCTGGATTCTCTGGCCGATATGACTGGGAGTCTGGGATAGGTGCCGTCCTTGCCGGCATCGTCGCCCTAGCCGCTTGCTTCTTCTGGATCTTCCCATCGAGTCTCGTGCTCTTTCTGTTGATCAAACATCTGCCGGGATTTTCCGTCGCACAGCCGCCGCTGTATAATTCCGCGTGTGATACGGTTGTCGACCAATCGGCCGAGGCGGATGGGTGACTTGGAGGCTCGTAACGGTTAGGCAAAAATAAGTCGCAAGGAGTTGGCACTTAGCGGGTTGCGCCGTTGGGCCACAATCGTGTGTCGACGAGGCTGCAAGGGAACTTGAAGTTTTTTCCAAATTCCCTAAACCCTTACGGCCGCAAGAGTAAAGTGCGGCTAGAAGACGCCCGACGAGCCTCCGCCATTTGCCGAAGTCCCATTTGTCTGGCACACTCACTTGGAGGAGTCTACCGCCGATGTTTGTTCTCGCGACGTTGCGAGCCAAGCTCCGGCAGAGACACCATTGGCCCATGAACCACGAAGTGTCCGGTCCGGAATCGGCCGGCGAGGTGAATCAAAAATGAGCGCGCCTG
>SDBT01007704.1_pt1 | contig 17686 bp, 13 predicted proteins | sample 2277101 | NCBI WGS metagenome assembly SDBT01 (sample SAMN10404973, study PRJNA504765) | marine sediment metagenome | isolation source: marine sediment core GS10_PC15, 103 cmbsf | place: Arctic Ocean: Southern Knipovich Ridge | collected 2010 | reverse complement strand
CTATAAAACTTAATCCCAAAATAAGTCTCTGTGCGGCTGTCAGTATCCACCCCTGTTTCTTTTCTGTAACCTTTGGCTGATTCTCCCCCGATCATGGATTCCGTATATTGTCCCCTGATCACATTGCCGGACAGGTCCTGCTTGCTTAAAGGACGCAGGGATTCCAAAACCTTCACGATCTCATTTCGAATGGAACTCGAATCTGCCCATACCGGGGGCTCCATGGCTACCAGGGCGACCAGCTGTAACATATGGTTCTGGAACATATCACGCAAAGCCCCGGACCCCTCGTAGTATCCACCCCGGTCCCCCACCCCTATGCTTTCAGCAGCAGTGATTTCAACATGGTGTACATAATTCCTGTTCCAAATGGGTTCGTAAATGGCATTTGAAAACCGGGTGACCATGATATTTTGTACCGTTTCCTTGCCCAGGTAATGATCAATCCGGTAGATCTGTTCCTCCTCAAAGACCTCCCTGAACTGCTGGTTCAATTCCCTGCTCGATGCAAGATCATATCCAAATGGTTTTTCCACGATGATCCTTCGCCAGCCGGTTTTATTCCTTGCCAGTCCCTGGCCAGCCAGGCTGTGCGCCACCTTTGCATAAAGACTCGGAGGAGTTGCGAGATAAAAAATATGCTTATCTCCGGTATCCAGTAACTGACCCAGTTCATCCAGTTTGTTTTTCAGCCTGGTGTATTCAGCCTGATCCGCTGTATCAATGGATACATAATACAGGTAATCCAGGAATTGGGTAACCCTGGCAGGATCTGCATCATCCCCAGAAAAAGTTTCCAGGGCCTCTCTCATATGATCCCGGAATGATTCATCGGTAAACTCCTTCCTGCCTGTTCCCAGCAGGGCAAAGTGTTCGGGCAACAGATCCTGGAGGTACAGATCGTAGATGGATGGGATCAGCTTCCGCCGGGCAAGGTCTCCTGACGCTCCAAAAATCGTCAGGATATGTGAGTCTGGTTTTTGCATATTACAGTGCCTCCAGCACCCGGTTCACTTTCTCTGTAATGGTCTGGCTGATCTCCAGCATTTCACCCTCCATGAGTTTAGACATGGTTTCATGTGGATCCATGGCCAGGACCTCTGTCCCGCCTTCCACTTCCTGCACAACAAAGTTGCAGGGGAGAAGGGTTCCTATCTTATCATCAACGGTCAGTGCCTGGTGAGCGTATTCCGGATTGCATGCCCCCAGGATGAGGTAAGGCCTGAAATCTACATCCAGTTTCTTTTTAAGGGTTTCCCGGACATCGATCCGGGTAAGGACACCAAATCCTTCCTTCTGAAGCTCTTCGACAACCTTATCAACTGCGTCCGTAAATTCCAGACTGATCTTCTTTGCTAAATAATATGCCATATTGACTAATTTATCTATCTATATCGATATAAAGATACACATTTTTTGCATATTATGGTTTGCCACCATTGACTATATCCGCTGTCGCAATGGTACTGCTGTACTGTACTGAATATGCTTCAAAGAATCCAATGGCACCATTATCGAAATTGGTGCGGATATTGGCCGGCGGACCGCTAAAAAGGGGTGTTTGTGGAAAGACCTGGCTCTGTGCTTCAATCACATAGCCATAATATTCCTCTGTAATCCCGTTTATCTCAAAGGTGATGGTATCCCCCACTTCGACTACTTCTTCTGGTTTATCGGTACTCAGGAACTGTGACGGGATCCCGTAGGTGTAATTCCCGTTAAAGAATTCGTCGTTCTGTACGATCAGCTCATACAAAGTATCGGTGACCAGAACTCCGTTCTTCCAAACCTTGAATGCATACCAGTCCGGATCGGGAGAGTCCCATGCCCATACCCTTACCTGGTATCCGCTGAAAAAAGTATCGAACCATTCAATTTTGATTGAATCGATAGGGTTCACTGGTTTCATCGTTGATGAAGCCGTATATTCCTCCAATTCCCCATCGTTGTCAATATCCACATTCCTGATAACCAGGGTATAGGTCCTGCCGGGCATCCCGTGATAATCCGGGCTTGTGAGATACCATCCTGGCAGGGTATCAGATTCTGTCAGTATGTGTACCTGCTCTCCGTCATCAAGGACTACCTCCGCACCCGTAACAGCCGGTGCAGTCTCGTTGTGGAAATAATCGCTGGTTTCGCTTAACCTGACCCAGTGTGCAGTGGTATCATTGGTTATAAAGCCCTCAACTACCAGCCTCGTATAGGTAGAATCCAGTTCTATATCAATCCTCTCAGTACAATTCCACAGGGATATTGAAATGGCGAATATGAGGATGATGGTTTTTAATGTTGTTATACTCTTCATTTTCCAGTGCATTAAAAGCGAAAGTTCCAGGTTAGTGCCGGTATGATCGGGAAGAGATAGGTCATCTCCGCATGGGTTGTATTCGGATCCTTTTCATCCTGGACAAAATTGATGGTCCATGCATTTTTCCTTCCGTATGCGTTGTATGCCGACAGGTTCAGGTCCCAATGCCACTTGCGGTCCGGCTTAGGCTTTGACCCGAATGATACCGATACGTCCAGGCGGTGGTAGTCGGGCATACGGTAAGTATTCCTGTTGGAATAAACCGGTGCTATATTCCCCATATATTCGAACCTGCCTGTTGGAAAGGTTACGGGTAAACCTGTGCTGTAGACCCAGTTGGCAGAGACCCATATCCTGTTGGATATTTCAAAATTCCCGACAATGGCAATATCATGGGGTCTGTCATAAGGGGCTGCATAGGGATTGCCGTTATTGATCTCCGGCACCTCCCTGGTGGTTTTCGAATAGGTATAGCTGATCCATCCGTTCAACCTTCCGTCGTTCTTACGAAGCAGGAATTCAAGCCCATATGAGGTAGCCTCACCGATCCTGATCTCACCCTCCATAAAACGGTTCAATAAGAGGTTGGCGTGGTCCTTGAAATCAATGGAGTTCCTTATTTCTTTATAATATGCCTCTAAAGATACCTCCAACCGGTTGTTGAAAAGGTTCCTGAAGTAGCCAATGGCAACCTGGTCGGAGATCTGGGGATTGACATTCGGAGTAGAAGGAAACCATACATCGAGGGGTGTTCCGGCCGTTGAGTTCTGGGCAAGATGGACATACTGACGGGTCCGGGAATAACTTGATTTGACTGATGAAACATCATTGATCATAAAAGAGACGGCAACCCTGGGTTCGAGTCCCATAAAATGATGATAAACCTCTCCGCTTCCGTGAACAGTTGAATCGATTGGCTGGTAGTCATCATCAAAGTTATAGACGGTACCCGGTCCCACATTGTGAAAACTGCTGAATCTCAATCCATAACGCAGGTTCCATCGCTCTCCGGCGGATTGTTCGGCAGATACGTATACCCCGTTTTCAAGGGCATAATTGGTTGGCAGGATGAACTCTGTAAACAGGCTTCCCTCTCCCGTACCAAATGCACTGCCGGGTTCAAAGTCATGGAATGTGCTGATCAATCCAAACTTCAGGGTATACTCAGGGCTGATGTAAAAATTCAGATCAGCCCTGGCGCTGTAATCTTTCATTTTGGAATGCCAGACAAAGGAATTTGCATCCCCTTCCGGTGTTCCAAGCTCATACTGATACCTGCTGTGGAGCAATGTGAAATTGCTGAAAATCCTGGCAGAAAACAGATGGTTCCAGCGTAGGGTGTAGGTCTGGTTTCCAAAAGCCATCTTGGCAAAGGGATTGGCATATACATCCCGTCCCATGTAACTGGACAGAAACAGCCTGTTCTTTTCATTAAAAATATGATTCAGCTTCAGGTTCAGATCATAGAAAAACAAGGTGTTGTCCCTGACATCCGGATCCTTGGCAAATGGAAGAAACAGATCTGCATAAGTCCTTCTTCCAGCCACCAGGAAAGAGGTCTTATCCTTAATAATGGGGCCTTCCAGGGTAAGCCGGCTGGAGATGGTACCGATACCCCCTGAACCGGAGAACTTCTTCAGGTTGCCTTCCTTCATCCTCACATCCAGGAGGGAGGAAAGCCTTCCTCCATAATCTGCAGGGATATCACCCTTGTACAATGTGACATCCTTGATGGCATCATTATTAAAAATCGAGAAGAACCCCATGAGGTGGGAAGCATTGTAAACAGTTGCCTCATCCAGCAGGATCAGGTTCTGGTCAGGATTTCCACCCCTGACTGAAAAGCCCGATGCCCCCTCACTGGATGCCTGTACACCGGGCAGCAGTTGTATGGCCTTTATCACATCCACTTCCCCCATCAATGTGGGAATTCTTTTAATGGATTTGATGGGCAGTTTATTCACACCCATCTCAGGCTTCCTGACATGCGCCTGCCTGCCTTCCGACCGGATGGTTACTTCTGCTAGTTCCTGGATATCCTCCTTCAATTCGAGATTATAGGTCCGGTTCTCATTCAGGTTGACCGCCAGTTCCTGCAATTCATATCCAATATAGGAGATTTTAAGATGGTAGAATCCCGGGCTAAGGCTCAGTGAATAAAATCCGTAAACATTGGTGACCGTTCCCCTGTTCAGTTCCTCCACCATTACGGCTGCACCGATAAGATTCTCACCGGTCCCTGCATCCCTGATGTGGCCGCTGATGGTATAGCGTGGACCCTTTTCTTCTTCTTCACCATCCGCCATTAGTGGTAAAATGGAAAATAGTAAGTACAGGGTTATAATAAGTGGTTTTCTCATTGCATTTAACGGATTTACTTACATAGACAAATACCACACCAAAAAGTTGTATTGAACATCAAAGTTTATGTTAAGAAATCATTAAATAAATTATTTCTAGATGAACAGGGGAAATTCACCGGTGAATGGAAGTAAGGCGGGAATGAATGGCAAAACTTCAATCCAGTCACCCCGGGGTCCGCATTATGATATGATCAGACCGGCCGGAAACTTGATTCTCCAATCGACTGATGCAACCTGTCCCTGACCCAGTCCCCCACTTCCGAAGTACGTTTAGGATCCTTGGGCTTGATATCTCCTGTCACCATACCTGATTCCAACGCAGCTGAAACAATATTTCGTATGTCTTCTGCCGATTTTCCCAGTCCGAAATGATCCATCATCATCGCAAGGCTGAGTATCGTAGCCATGGGATTGGCAATATCCTTTCCGGCAATCTGGGGGGCAGATCCATGGATGGGCTCAAATAGGGCTGTACCCTCTCCAACAGATGCCGAAGGCAGCATACCGATGGAACCCGTGATTACCGATGCTTCATCGGTAATAATGTCCCCGAACATGTTCTCGGTAAGTACCACATCAAAATTTGATGGTTGCAGGATGATCTGCATGGCCGCATTATCAACAAACATAAAATCAAGGGTGATATCAGGATAATCAGGTGCCATCTTTTGCACAGTTTCCCTCCACAGCCGTGAAGTCTCCAGCACATTGGCCTTGTCCACCAGGGTGACTTTCCCGCGTCGTTTGCCGGCAGTTTCAAAAGCCATCCTTGCGATTCGTTCAATCTCAGGGGCAGTGTAATTGCAATGATCCCAGGCTTCCGTCCTATCGGCATTGCGCCCTTTGTCCCCAAAGTATATGCCACCGGTCAGCTCCCTGAATACTATAAAATCCACTCCCTTCAGGAGGTGATCCTTGAGGGGGGAAATAGGATCCAGTACAGGAAATGTTTTTACAGGACGGATGTTGGCAAACAAACCAAGTGATTTCCTGATCTTCAGCAGTCCCTGCTCGGGCCTCACCTCTGCGGTCGGATCGAGATCATATTTCGGGTGCCCTACCGCTCCCAGTAAAACTGCATCAGAGGTCTTGCACTTTTCAATGGTATCATCAGGCAGGGCATTGCCCGTTTGATCAATGGCGGTGGCACCGATCAGGCCTTCTTCAAAACTGAAACTTACTTTTTCCTTTTGTTCTATTACGGGAATTAATTTCAATGCCTGTGCGACAACTTCCGGTCCGATCCCGTCTCCGGGCAATACGGTAATTTTATAATCCATTCTATTTGAAATGATTTCTTTCTATTATATTCAGCATTTTTTCAGTGGCCTTGATAGCGGCTTCGGTCTGGTCAGCCTCCAGCGCCTTGGTTTTGAATTCCCTTTCATTGAATTCCCAGGTGATCACGGCTTCCACAAGGGCATCCGTTTTTCCTCCGGGAGGAATGGTCACGATGTAATCAGTCAGGATGGGGCGTTCCCTGCCCAACTGTTCTGTGTATATTTTCCAGAGGGCCTTCATGAAGGCATCATACTGTCCGTCGCCTATGCTGCTTTCCTCATAATTCTCTCCGTTAATCTCGATGATGATATTGGCAATGGGGCGCATTCCGTTGGCCAGGGTCAGGGCATAGCTCTTCACCTTTATGGGCTGGTGAAGGTCAATGCCTCCCAGGACATCGGATATGATGTATGGAAGGTCCTCCGTGGTTACCGTTTCTTTTTTGTCACCCAGTTCAATGATCCGCTGGGTGACTTTTTTGGTAGCCTCCAGATCGAGGTTGAGTCCCAGTTCCTCCAGGTTCTTCTTGATATTGGCCTTGCCTGAGGTTTTACCCAGCGCATATTTCCTTGTCCGGCCAAAACGCTCCGGTATCAAGTCATTGAAATATAAATCGTTTTTTGAGTCCCCGTCTGCATGTACTCCGCAGGTCTGGGTATAGACATTTTCTCCTATGAGAGGTTTGTTCTCGGGGACCCTGATCCCGGAGAAGGATTCCACCAGCCGGCTGATCTTGGTCAGTTTGGACTCGTCCACATTATGCTCCACTTTCAGGTGATCATTGAGGATGCCCATTACGCTGGATATAGGCACATTGCCTGCCCTTTCCCCCAGGCCGTTCACAGTCGTATGGATGCCCTGCACACCAGCCCTTACAGAGGCATATACATTGGCTGTAGAGAGATCATAATCATTGTGGGCATGAAAATCAATATGCAGGTCCGGATACCTCTCCAGCATCTTGCTGCAAAATTCATAGGTCTGCTCATGGTTCAGTATACCCAGTGTATCTGGCAACATAAGCCTTTTAAGGTTCATGTCTTTCAGGGCATCTGCCAGGAAATAAACATACTCAGGTGAATGGATCATGCCATTGGACCAGTCCTCAAGATAAAGATTGCAGATGATCCCTTTTGATGTGGCATATTCAATAGCCGCTTCCAGGTCAGCCAGGTGTTCTTCAGGTGTTTTCCGCAACTGCTCTGTTACATGCTTCAGGGAGCCCTTGGCGAGTAGATTTACTACTTTTGCCCCGGCATCACTGATCCAGTCCAGCGAGGCATTCTTATCAATGAAACCAAGGATCTCAATTCTTTCACTTAAGTTATACTGATTGGCCCACTCCAATATCTTCTGGACTGCCTCAAACTCCCCTTCCGAGACACGGGCAGAGGCGATCTCTATCCTGTCCACCTTCACTTCACACAGCAATATCTTGGCGATATTTAGCTTTTCAAGTGCATTGAAGGATACGCCGGAGGTTTGTTCCCCGTCACGCAGGGTGGTATCCATTATTTCCAGTTTCATGTCCTCAGGGTTTTAGATTCATATTCGGCAACCTTATCCAGGATGCTTAGCAGGTAATCGATATCATCATAGCCATTTTGAAGGCATTGCTTTTTATAGGGATTGATCTCGAATTGTTCCGAATCACCGGAACTCAGCAGTCTGATCTCCTGCACATCCAGGTTCACCAGAACCTCCTCATGTGGGTTGGAAGATATTCTTTCAAGCAGCAATGACAGAAAAGCATCGGAGACCTTTATGGGCAGAAGGCCATTATTCAGGGCATTGTTTTTAAAAATATCCGCGAAAAAACTGGATACAACTACACGGAATCCAAAATCGGCCAGGGCCCATGCAGCATGTTCCCTGCTTGAACCTGAACCAAAATTCTTCCCGGCGACCAGGATTGATCCCCGGTATTTGTTGTCATTTAGTACAAAACCCTGCTTGGGCCGTCCATTCTCATCATATCGCCAGTCCCTGAACAGGTTGTCTCCGAAACCCTCCCTGTCTGTAGCTTTTAAATACCTTGCCGGGATGATCTGATCTGTGTCAATATTTTCAATCTGAATCGGGACAGCTGTTGATGTTATCGTTTTAAATTTTTCCATGATCTCTTAAACTAGGTTCCTGACATCTGTTATCTTTCCATTAAGGGCTGTGGCTGCAGCCGTAAGCGGACTGGCCAGGATGGTCCGGGATTCAGGTCCCTGCCGTCCTTCAAAATTCCGGTTGGACGTAGATACACAATATTCTCCTTTGGGTACCTTATCCTCATTCATACCGAGGCAGGCCGAGCAGCCGGGTTGCCTGATCTCAAAACCGGCATCTTCAAATACTCCCCTGAGTCCCTCCTCATCAATCTGCCTTTCCACCAGCTTTGATCCAGGGACAAGGTAGGCCCTGATATTCCCTGCCTTTTGTTTTCCCCTGATAAGGTCTGCCACCGCCCTGAAATCTTCGATACGGGCATTGGTACAGCTACCGATAAAAATATAATTCACCGGCTTGTCAAGCAGCATCTCACCCTGTTTTAGTCCCATGTATTCCAGGGCCTTCTCCTCTCCTGCCCTGCCGGGAACAGGCTGGTCAACCGGGATGCCCATACCGGGATTGGTTCCATACGTTAACATGGGTGGAATGTCCTCAGCCTTGATTTTCATCTCCTTATCAAACACTGCATCAGGGTCAGAAAACAATTCTTTCCATTGCTCAACATGCTCATCATACTGAGCACCCTGTGGAACAAACTTTCGACCCTTCAGGTATTCAAAGGTCTTCTCATCCGGGGCGATCAATCCTCCCCTGGCACCCATCTCAATACTCATATTACAGACAGTCATCCGGGCTTCCATAGACATATTCCTGAAGGCAGATCCGGCATATTCAACAAAATAGCCGGTCCCACCGCCTGCTCCTAGCCGGGCAATGATATACAGAATGACATCCTTGGAAACAACTCCCTGTCCCAGTTCACCGTCCACCGTGATCCTCATTTTCTTCGGCTTATACTGTAGCAGGCACTGGCTGGTAAAGACCATTTCCACTTCGCTGGTACCAATGCCGAATGCGATGGTTCCAAAGGCACCATGTGTGGCAGTATGGCTGTCACCACAGACAATGGTCTGTCCCGGTTGGGTGATCCCTAGCTCGGGACCGATAATATGTACGATGCCATGATTCTCGTGGGTCAGGTGGAATAGCTTGACACCATGTGCCTGGCAGTTTTCCGTGAGTTTTTCAACCTGCAGCCTGGATAGTTTATCCTGTATGGGAAGATGCTGGTTAATGGTAGGCACATTATGATCCGGGGAAGCAAACACCCGCTCGGGACGAAAAACCCTGATCCCTCTTTTATTGAGTCCTGTAAATGCCTGGGGACTGGTAACCTCGTGGATAAAGTGCCTGTCAATATATAATACATCCGGGCCATCGGGTATAGAGTCCACCACATGTTTTTCCCAGATTTTATCAAAAAGCGTTTTGGACATGCTGTTAATAAAAGATTTAAAGATATGAATATTTCAAATTACAAATATATGGTAAAAAATGCTTGAAAATTACGGAACCGGGATAAATCCTCAGTATCCCGATCAGACGATCTGTGCCAGGGCATCAACGAAGGCTTCGACCGATGCTGTGACAATATCAGTATTGGCTGAAAAACCATAATAAGTACTTCCCTTGTGTTGTACCTGTACATGGACTTTTCCAAGGTCGTCACTTCCCCGGGTTATTGCCTGGATAAGGAATTCCTCGAGGCGCACTTTCTTATTCACCATTTTCTTCACAGCTGAGAATGCAGCATCTATGGGGCCGTTTCCTGTGGCCGTTTCCAGTAATGATTCACCCTGTATTTGAAGTCCCACAGTAGCAGACGGGATTGAGTTTAATCCACAGGTAACCTGGAGGACCTCAATTTCAATGATCCTGGGACCGCGTTTTTCTTTTCCAACCAGAACCTTCAGGTCCTCGTCATTAACCTCTTTCTTTTTATCTGCTACATCCAGAAACTCTTCATATAAATGATCCAGCTTTGCCTTGCTGAGTTTGTAGCCAAGTTTTTCCACACGGTGTTTCAATGCAGCACGACCGCTTCTGGCGGTCAGCAAAATAGAGGATTCATTGATCCCGACAGTCCTCGGGTTAATGATCTCATAATTCTCCCTCTTTTTTAAAACCCCGTCCTGATGGATCCCGGATGAATGAGCAAATGCATTCCGTCCCACAATAGCCTTATTGGCCTGAACAGGCATACGCATAAGTGTGGATACCAGGCGGGAGGTCCTGTATATTCGTTTGGGATTAATTTCTGTATATAATTTCAGGTGTTTGCGGCTCTTGATGATCATCACCACCTCTTCAAGGGAGGTATTCCCGGCTCTTTCACCAATTCCGTTCATGGTTACTTCGACCTGCCTGGCTCCATTTATCACACCTGTCATGGTGTTGGCAGTTGCCATCCCCAGGTCATTATGGCAATGTGTGGAAATGATGGCATCATCAATATTTTCCACGTGCTCTTTCAGGTATTTTATCTTGGCACCAAATTCTTCAGGCAGCGTATAACCTGTGGTATCCGGAATATTAACAACCGTAGCGCCGGCTGCGATCACTGCCTGGATCACCTTTGCCAGGTACTTGTTATCTGTCCGGCCTGCATCTTCCGCGTAGAATTCAATATCTTCCACAAAACTTTTAGCATACTTCACGGCTTCAACAGCTCTCTCAAGGATCTCATCCGGATTTGAGTTGAGTTTATAGTTGATATGGTAATAGGAAGTCCCAATACCAGTGTGAATTCTTGGACGGGTGGCATATTGGAGTGCTTCGGCCGCCACTTCTATGTCTTTCTTTACGGCCCGTGTCAGGCCGCATATTACCGGTTCCTTCACTACCTTTGAAATTTCCACTACTGAGTTGAAATCACCGGGACTTGAAATCGGAAATCCTGCTTCAATAACATCCACACCCAGGCTTTCTAGTTCCTTTGCAACTTCAAGCTTCTCAATTGTATTTAACTGGCATCCAGGAACTTGTTCCCCGTCCCTGAGGGTGGTATCAAAAACATATACCTTTTCCTTATTCATGACCAATTCATTTTGTATGGAAACAATTGTATTTTGAAAATACAAAAGAAGTAAATAATATTGAGATATGCCATACAACATAAACATATTTAGCATAATGGAAGAAATAAGGATCTTTCTATTCCATTCATTCCGTATATATTTCAGCCTCAGGATAAAATGCTCCTATGGAAAACCAGTATGCCATGAAAGATTTGACGGATTTCAGCTGCTCGCCCTTCCTGGGACCCGAGACAGCCGTTCCGAATAAGTTCCATTCATTGCCTTCCTGGTCCATAAGTGTTCCTCCATCCGTCCCGGCCGAGAATTCAAGGATCTTACCATCCCATGTCTTTGCATTGAAAGCTACCATGTATTCATCCCTGATACCGGCAATAAGCAGGTTTGTACCCAAAAATTCATCCTGAATAACTGATAGTCCCGCGTTAAAGTTTTCAAACCGGTATACCCTTGCTGAACCTCCCTGGACGACAGACAGGACCCTTTCTTTGGGATGGAGACGATCATCGGCAGGATTGGCTGGGAATATGAGTGAATTACTCGTTTTATAACTGCCATACGGATATGACCCGTAGCTCCTGCTATGCCCTGTTGAGGTGGATATGACCATGGACTCCGGAAAGAGCTTCTTCCAGGTTTTCCAGGGCATCTCAATCAGAGGTAGAATGACTGCCTCCACACCGATCAGTGATCCGTTCACACATTCCAGGCGGATCTGGGACCAGTTTGAGCCGGTTTTCCGGTCATAGGGGATGAGGTTGGAATTGTAGAGGAGTCCGGATACACCAAACGTTGTCTCCTCTTCCTCGAGGATCCTTCCCCAACCAATCCCGGTGCCTGTCAGGGGACAATAAGTCACGGCAATGCCCTGTCCCCCGACCTCGTCATTAATGATCTCATGCCAGTCAAGGATGGCATGGGGATAGGCAACGACCTCTCCCCCGTAGTAATATCCCAGGACCAGGTCATTATCCTCCAGGTAATGGTTGGTAGGATCGTCGACACTGACGCGCTGCGGATCTTGCAAGGCTGGTATGCCATCTTTACCGGGACCGCCATCCCTCACCTCATTCTTCGGAATCAACCAGTCTCCTCCTGCATTGCTGTTATTATTTCCTCCACCAGGTGTGCGGTTATCAGTTTCACAGCTGCTGCTGCTGATCGTTAATGCCAGTATGAATGGTAAAAAAATATTTGTTTTCATTTTGCTTAATTTTTAAAATGTTATGGAAGAACCCTTTTTGCCGGCCAGTCGGTAATATATCCCTGCCGTAATTCGAAAGCTGGTGGTTAGCTGTATCCCTTGCAGGTTGGCATAGATGGGGATCTCCCCTGCCAGCCGTACATGAAAAACCGGCGACGGATGGTATACCAGTCCCGGTACAATATAGACCCACGTCCCCCCTGTATTCGGGAGGGTGTTGCCTCCGAGGAGGTCCGGACCGGCGGTGCGGAAACGCATGAGCAGGGATGGGTCAAATATATGCCTGCCCGCCAGTAACTGTTCTGAAATGCCGCCGATAACCTGGAATTCATTGCCAAACTTGTAGGTGGTGAATTCCAGGTAATTGGCATTGGTACCGGTGTGCCTGTAAATCATCCTGAGGGAAAGATTCGTGCTCGGCCTGATGATACCCTGCCTGCTGAGCAATCCCCATGTGATAATATCCCAGGCACCACTCCCTGGCTGAAGGTCAGCATTGTAGGTTATCCCATCCGCGCTTGCCATGTCCGACCTTCCCAGGGGGATCTTTGGTCCAACCCCGGTAATCAATTCCCATTTATTAGCCGGTCCACCTGCAAACCTGTATGAAAGCAATACAACGGCATCCCCTACCCCATGGAGAAAATCCGTGTTGACCGACCCGAATTGTTCAACCCTCCTTGTCTGAAGAACATAAGTAAACAATCCGCTGATATACAGGCGGTCTGAGATGGAATAGCCTGTTTCAAACAGGAGGGATTGGGTAAGGCGTCTGCGTGATTGATCCTGCACCGTTTGCCTTCCCTGTTTCAGGGTATTCATGTAGTTCAAATCATACGATGGGGAAAACTGCCAGGTACCGCTGGCAGCTGAGGGCATACCCAGGTTTCCGGTCAGGGGTACTCCCCCGGAACAGCAGGTTTGCCCGTGGATATCCCGGACCTGGTAAAGAAACAGAAATAATATGAGTATGATTGTCCCCCTCATGGTAACAAAAGTACCACGAAGGGTGAAGGTGGACTGTCACCTGGCAGACAGGGTCCTGTTAAATTAGTGTGAAAATCGAATCTTACCTGAACTCAAGCTTAAGCTTCTCAACCCAGCCATTCACTCTATCCTTGTTTTTGCTTCCCTGGGTTTCAAAATCTATGCCCAGTCCTATGAACTGGTCCCCTCTCTCAGCCTGTGAAGATTCGTAGGAATATTTTTCAGTTGATGTAAATCCGACCAGCCTGGCACCCTGTGCTTCCATTATCTCGCCAAGGATGCCCATGCCATCAAGGAAGTTCTCAGGATAGCCTTTCTGGTCCCCCAGTCCAAACAGGGCAACCCGCTTACCTTTCAGGTCCATGTCTTCGAGTTCGGGCACAAATTCATCCCAGTGGTTGGGCAGTTCTCCATCAAACCAGGTGGCCGTTCCGCAGATCAGCTTGTCATATTGCAGGAACTCATCCGCTGTGACCTCCTCTATATTTACCAGTTCGATGCTTGCATCCTTCCCGAATGCTTCCTTGATGCGTTTGGCGATCTTGCCTGTTTTCTGTGTATTGAAACTGTAGACTATGGCTATTTTTTGCATGGCTCTGTATGATTAGTATTGCAGCAGATCCCTGGCAGCTGTGAGTATCCTTTCAGTATTTGGCAGGATGGCAGCTTCCAGGATCCGGTTAAAACCCACCGGGGTAAAAGTCGATCCTACCCTTTTGACGGGTCCATCGAGGTATTCGAAAGCTTCCTCATTGATCATTGCAGCCAGTTCACCACCGAAACCTGCAAAGACTTTGTCTTCGTGAACGATCAGGATCTTGCCGGTCTTCTTAACAGAAGTTAATATGGTCTCCCTGTCAAGCGGGATCAGCGACCGCAGGTCAATGACCTCGACACTGACACCATCTTCCTCAGACAGCTTTTCGGCAGCTTCCAGGCACATATGGCTGGTATTGCCGTAGGTGATCATGCTCAGATCCTCTCCTTCCCTGCGGATACGTGCCTTGCCGAAAGGTACCTCAAAATCATCAGGGACGGGTGTGGCGGCTTTTGGCGCATTATATAATGCCTTGGGTTCCATATAGAAATTCAGTCCCCTGGAACGCATACAGGTACGAAGCAAACCTGCTGCATCATCTGCAAACGAGGGATATACCACCCTGACACCTGGGAAGGTGGTGATGCACCCTTCAATGGTCTGTGAATGATAGAGTCCCCCGCCGATATATCCCCCCGAAGCCAGCCGGATGGTGACATTGGGCGAAAACTGCCCTTTGGTTCGCCAGTATTCATGTGTTGTTTCCACAAATGCTTCCATGGCAGGCCAGAAATAATCGGCAAATTCTGCTCCCTCGGCAACAATCCGGATCTTGTCATTGAACCTGCTCATTCCATTGGCTGTCCCGACAATAAAATCCTCTGCAATTGGGGCATTGAAAACCCTTTCCTTACCGAATTCCTTCTGCATTCCCTTGGTCACGTTAAAAACACCGCCTTTTTCCTTATGGGCCACATCCTGTCCCCATAGATAGGTATCTGGATTATGGCGGAATTCCGCCTTCAGGGTCTCGTTCAGGGCCTGTATCAGTTTGATGGGCTCTCCATCATGCTGGTGTGTCCCATCGGTATATTTTTCAGGCACATAGGGTTCTGGGAGAATATAATCATGTATGGAATCCGGGGAAGGATCCGGTGCGGCCATTCCAGCCTTATGGGCCTTCTTGACCACCTGTTTCATTTCTTCTTCAATGGCGATCAGCTCCTCATCCGTGAATCGTTCATAGCGCAGTAAGAGCCGGCGGTATTTTGCCAGGGGATCGTATTGCTTCACATAGTTTAGTTCGAAATCATCCCTGTACAGCTCATGTGCATCCGAGTTGGAATGGGAATGTATCCTAACGCAGTTTGCCTGGACAATGACAGGCTCTTCATATTTTTCAATATGCTTACGGGCTTCCACAAGGGTATTCATCGAATCGAATACATCCTTGCCATTGCAATGAATGATCCTCAGGTTCTTGAAACCGGAGAAATTATCCGCTACTTTCCGGCGGGCGGTCTGGTCTTTTTTGGGGACAGATATCCCGTATCCATTGTCCTGGAACACGAAAAGAACGGGAAGCTTTTCATTAGATGCTCCGTTGATGGCCTCGTAAACATAACCTTCAGAAACGGATGACTCCCCCTGCGAACAGATGGAAATACCTGGAGTTTTGTATTTCTTCAGGGCCCGGCCCACGCCAACGGCATGCAGAGTATGATTCCCGGTGGCTGAGGAGACGTTGTGAATATTCCATTCGGGCTTGGCGAAATGATTTGACATGTGACGCCCCCCACCGGCCACATCCAGGTCCTTCGATATTCCGTTATAGATGATCTCTTCGGCTGTCATGCCGGCTGAGATAGCTGTCAGCATATCCCGGTAATAAGGAAAAAGATGATCCGTTTCCCTGTCGAAGATCTGTCCGATTGCCAGTTGTATCCCGTCATGACCGGCGAAAGCTGCATGGTAGGACCAGCCAATGGCCTGCTTGAGATAATTCGGTGCCCTGTCATCCAATATGCGGCCAAGGGTCATCAGGCGGAACCATTTTTCAAGGGTTTCCTTATCTGTCGTCTTTATGCTATATTTTCCTTCTTTACTCATGATCTGCTAAATTACCTTATTTCCATCGAAATTTTCAAGGTAGTCGGCAAGCTTCCGGAGGAATGCACCCCCATAGGCCCCGTCAATGATCCTGTGGTCGTAGGTCAGGGAAAGGAACATCTTATGCCTGATCCCGATGACATCACCGGTAGGAGTTTCAATAACAGCAGGTTTCTTTTCCACCGTTCCAATAGCCAGGATAGCCACCTGTGGCTGGTTGATGATAGGTGTTCCCATTACATTCCGGAAAGTACCGAAATTGGAAATGGTGAAGGTCCCTCCCTGGATATCATCCGGACTCAGCTTGCTGTTCCTGGCATCATTGGCCATCTTGTTCAGTGCTTTGGTCAGGCCCAGCAGGTTCAGGGAATCTGCCCGCTTGATGACCGGAACAATCAGGTTGCCTGTCGGCAGCGCCACTGCAATGCCCAGGTTAATAGCTTTTTTCAGGATGATCTTATCCCCGTCCAGCGAGGAATTGATCATCGGAAAATCTTTCAGGGCCTGGATAATAGCCTCCATGAAAACCGGAAGATAGGTGATCTTCTCCCCTTCCCGCTGCAGAAACTCATCCTTCACCCTGTTCCTCCACAACACAATATCCGTTACATCTGCTTCCAGCATATTGGTAACATGGGCAGAGGTCTGCTTCGACATGATCATATGCTTAGCGATCAGTTTCCGTAGCCTGTCCATTTCAATGATCTCATCTTCAGCACCGACTGAGACTGAAACCTTGGGTTTAGCTGGTGCTGCAGGTTTGGAAGCAACCGGTGCTTCAGATGGGGCAGCTGCAGGGGCAGCTGCAGGGATCGTCCGTGACTTTAAATAATCAAGAATGTCCTTTTTCTGTACCCTTCCGTTCCTTCCGCTCCCGGGGATAGCATCAAGCTCCTCCGTGGAAATCCCTTCCTCCCTGGCAATGGTAAGTACAAGGGGTGAATAGAAACGGCCTGATTCTCCTGTTTTTTCAGGTGCGGGCGAAGGAACTTCTTCTACGGTCTCCACAGTGTCTGATTCAGTGCTTTCCGGAGTAGCACTCTCTTCCACTTCTTTTTCGGTAACCGGGGCATCATCCAAAACCACATCGCCTTCGCTCGTATCAATGACTGCAATGATGGTTCCAACCGGGACTGTCTGATCCTGTTCAACATTAATCTTTATAATCGTTCCGGAAACCGGACTGGGGATCTCTGAATCAACCTTATCTGTAGCTATTTCAAGCAGCACATCATCATCGTCGATCTTGTCACCCACCTTTACAAACCATTTGGTGATGGTCGCTTCCTCTATACTTTCTCCCAGCTTGGGCATCTGAAGTTCAAATTGTGCCATGATAATGGATTCTTAAATGCGCTGCAAATATAAGAAACTTAAATAAATTTATATCCATTCTAAATAGCCAATATCAACTACTCATAGGCTTCAGCGAGTAAATGGTTCGATTCCAGGTGGTACCACGTCTTAACACCGCAAGCCCCTGTAGATTAACGTTCTACAGGGGCTTTTAAAATTCCGTTGACGATTTCGTTGACGATTTTGAGAAATGAAATGTAGATTATTAGTAATTAGGATATTGAGAGTGTCTTGCAAGTGACTACAGCAGTACATTCAATATAAAGGAAAGCACTTTTTGAATGTAGGATAGAATTGCAACCACTGTCGTCTGAGACCAGCCTATAATTTAATTATTTTGTTTTTCTGCACGCTTGGCTGCTTTTGCGGCTCTTTTCTCTTTCAGGGTTTTAACCGGTGCTTTTTTACTTTTTTTTTCTTTTCCTTCTTTTCCTTCTTTCT
>SDBT01007703.1_pt1 | contig 17688 bp, 15 predicted proteins | sample 2277101 | NCBI WGS metagenome assembly SDBT01 (sample SAMN10404973, study PRJNA504765) | marine sediment metagenome | isolation source: marine sediment core GS10_PC15, 103 cmbsf | place: Arctic Ocean: Southern Knipovich Ridge | collected 2010 | reverse complement strand
CTTTCTGTGCCGTTTTACTCGGATATAGTCTCCTGAGCATATTGAGCTCTTTCTTTGACCAAACAGGGTAGTGCTTTGCTTTTCGAAGCCTCAACTTGTATGCTCTTTGTGATATCGCACTGACAGACCGCCCGAGCCGTCTGGCTATATCCTTTTGGCTGTTATCCAGGTACAGCTTCTTCAGCAGGGTGTTCTCCTGTATTGACCAAGGCCTGGGCTTTTCTATTTTGCTCAGGCCGATACGATACGCTTTTGTACCTATGTCATATACAGACCAGCCAAGCTTTTCGGCTATGCTTCGTGTGTGTTCGGTGGGGTAAAGTTTCTTGAGTATTTTGACCTCACTGGCTGACCACAGGCGGCGTTCCATTGCTTTAAGCCCCAAGGTGTATGCCTTCTGTCTTACTGCCGTCAAAGGTCGTCCAATTCGGTCAGCTATTTCCCTTGCTTTTCCGCGCGGGAAAAGTTTCTTGAGCAACTTGACCTCATCTTCCGACCATAAGACCCAATTGTTTTTCCTGCTTTTTGCCATTACACATATCCCTTCAACAAATGTCTACAATCGTCAATACGTTCAATTTCGTTCCTATTTTGTACGCTCACTATTGTATCCCATCGGCCTTAGCGGCGGCGATTTACGGATATTAGTTCGTCGTTAGCCTGACTGTTTTTGTTTCGCATATGCAGCAACAACCTGTTGTTGTACGTTTGGCGGCACAATTTCGTAATGGCTGAGTGTTATCGAGTAGCTGCCGCGGCCGCCGGTAACACTTTTTAACTGGCTGTTATATTGCGTGACCTCGGCCAGCGGAACCTGTGCCTTAATAACAATCAGATTGCCGGCTAACATATCCTGCCCCAGCACCCGTCCTCGTTTAGAGGCCAAATCGCCGGTGATATCGCCCACATTCTCGGTGGGGACTGTAACTTCCATATTAACTATCGGCTCGAGCAAAACAGGTTTTGCCTTATTAACGGCGTCGGTGAAGGCGCCTTTTCCCGCTGCACGGAATGCAACTTCCTTTGAGTCGACGGGATGGTGCTTGCCGTCGTAGACGGAAACTTTTATATCCTGGAGTGGGAAACCTGCGACGGCACCGTTTTGCATTACTTCATTGACGCCCTTGCGAACAGCGGGCTCAAACTGGCCTGGAATCGAAGCGCCAAAAATATCCCAGCTGAACTCCAACGGCGGGTCTGAATTGCGTTCGGCAGGCTCGACACGGAGGTAAACTTCGCCGAATTGACCTGCTCCGCCGGTCTGCTTTTTATGGCGGTAATGGCCATCGGCATTTGCGATAATTGTCTCACGATAGGGAATCTTCGGCTGCTTTGTGGTTATCGACAGCTTAAAACGCTTTTCCATTTTTTCGAGCATCACTCGCAGATGCAAATCGCCAAGGCCGCTGACGACCAACTCTTTGGTCTGCGTCTCTCTACTGACCTTAAGGCAGGGGTCTTCCTCGCATAATTTATCGAGTGCGGCACCGATTTTTTGCTCATCTCCTCTTGTGGCCGGCTCAAGTGCCAATGAAAACATCGGCTCTGGAGTGTCCGGCATATCAAACCTGCCTGCCACTTTGCCATCGTGAACAATATCGCCGATTTTCAGCTCCTCGGTTTTAGCTAAGGTTATAATGTCACCGGCTATGCCTGTATCGATTTCGTTGTTTTCGGCGCCCTGAGGTTTAAAGATGTGGCCTGGCCGGATACTCTTTTTCTCCTCATTGCGCAGCAGGTTGGTGTCTGATTTGATTGTGCCGCTGAAGATGCGGATGGCGGAGTACTTCATATTCGACCGTGGGTCAAGGCCGATGCGAAATACCAATCCAGCCAGCGGGCCGGTCGGCTCAGCCGCAAGTTCAGTTGACTTGTCGGCTTCTTTGAGCTGCGGCGCCTTCGCCGCAAGAGGTGACGGTGTGTATCTTGCAATAATATCCAGAAACTCTGTTATACCTGTTTCTTTTCGGGCATTGGTGAAAACTATCGGGATAATTGTCCTGGTTTTCAAGGCCTTGACAAACACAGAAGCTATTTTTTCAGCGGAGATTTCTTCTCCGCCGAGGTAGCTTTCCATAAGCTTGTCGTCGGCCTCGATGACGCTTTCAATTAGCTCGGTATGTGCCTGGGCAACATCCATCAGGGGCGAATCGCCGGTTTTGTTTTCAACACAGTCGATGACTGATTTTTTGTCCGCAGCGGGCAAATTCGCACAGCGACATTGCGAGCCGAAAGTTTCCCGAATACTTTTTATTAGCTCAGAAAGGTCGACATTTTCGGCGTCAATTTTATTTATGACAATGACCAGCGGCATATTAGCCTTTGTAGTCGGTTCGAACAGCTTGCGGGTATTTGTTTCTATGCCGGCTGCAGCGCTTATTACAATCACTGCTATCTCGGCAGCTGGTATCGCACTGATAGCGTGGCCTAAAAAATCGGGATAGCCCGGAGTATCGATGATGTTGATGAGTTTGCCACCGTGGCTGGCGTGGACTATGGCCGAGGCAATAGAGTGCTGATGCCGCTTTTCTTCATCGTAGTAGTCGCAGATGCTCGTTTGCTCATCAACGCTTCCGAGTCGGCTGGTTGCACCGGTTTTGTGCAGGATAGCCTCGGCGAGCGAGGTTTTGCCGGCCCCGCCGTGCCCTAAAAGAACAATGTTACGAATATCCTTGGTATTGGCCACTTTTGGACCTCCGGAAAGATTTATTTCTAAATTTTCAGTTAAGATAGCTTCAAAACCCTTATTTATAGTACTTGGAGCACAAAGAACAAGGATTTTTTTGGATTTCAGGTAGCGGCCGGCCGAAGCCAGCTAAAAAGACTGAAAATTCTTTAAAAACCCAAATTTCTTTCTTGACAAAAGAGCGGCTGATTTGATAAAAATAGATAAGCGAGGTTGTGGACTTTGGCTCGCTTTACAGCTTGTGCAATTTTCAATGATTTTTGTGTAAATCAGCTAAAAGTTTGTGAGCGACGTGCAGAGGCGTAATAATGCCTTTTTCTTTCGAAATTAGGTTTTTACATCTCAATTAACGGTCCCGATGTGTTTTTTAAGGAGGATGTACTATGTGCAGAAAACTGTTTTTTTCAATCTCTGTTGTTTTGGTGTTGTCTCTGGCCAGTAACGCCTCGGCGGGGTTGATAGCATACTGGCCCTTCGACAGCGACTACTCAAGCATCGTGAACAATGCGGCGTATCAGGGTACGCCGGTGGGCACAGGGGTGAGCATTACCAACACGCCCGGCGAGTACAAGATTGGTACCGGCGCACTGAAGATAGATGACGACCCTAACGACACTATTGCCAACTATGTGGATATCACGAACAGCGTGCTGCCGGCAAGCCCGATACAGATAAGCGTCTCGCTGTGGTTTAAATATGAAGACATCAGCGGCGACGGCTCGACTTCGCGAAACTTCCTCTACGAGTCTTATCGCCGTGATGCTAACACTGGTCTTATCACGGGCGACTACTCCATCTCGCTCGGGATAAGAGATGATACTGATACCAGCCTTTCTGGCCCACCCAAAAGAGCGCAGTATTACTATCAGACAGCCACCGTTGATGGCATCAACAATGGTTACCGTCCGACGGAGACTGGCATTACTTCCCCAGTCGACGACGGTCAATGGCACCATATAGTGAACATCTGGGACAGGGTGACCGGCGAGTTAGAGTTCTGGCTTGACGGCGTGCAGACAGTCTACCTAAACCCAATCAGCGATTTGAATCCTACTGGCCCCGCTGTTACGGACGACCTTAGAAATCTCTTGAACGGTTACCCGCAGACGGGTCTCCGCATCGGCAACCCCCGGGCAGGTGATGGCACTCGCAACTGGGACGGCTACATTGACGATGTGGCGGTCTTTAGCGGCCATCTCTCGGATGCCGACATCGCATACCTCTATAACGGCGGTGTAGGCCCACCACTAATCCCGTGGTGGGAATCGCTATTTCTGCTGGCTCCTAATGGTGGAGAAGAGCTAATGGCCGGTACTACATATACAATCTCCTGGGAAAGTTGGTGCGTCAATGACGTGCTCGTCGAATATTCCACGGACGATGGTTCGAGCTGGACAGAAGTTGACCCGCCTCACACAAGCAACAGCGAGTCATACAATTGGCTGGTACCTTCAGTCAATTCGAACCAGTGCCTAATACGCATCGGCAGCGCTACTGATTGTTGTGGGTATCTCTCTGATACCAGTGACGAGCCGTTTACAATATTCGTATGTCAGGGGCCTTTGGTCGGGGATATAGACGAGGACTGCTATGTTGACCTGTTGGACTTTGCTGTCATTGGCGAGCAATGGTTTCAATCTCCCGGTGAGCCGTCTGCGGATATCGCTCCGGAGGACAGTGGCGACGATGTGGTCGATTTCCTGGACCTTGGCCTCGTAATCGGTGACTGGCTGCAATGCGGTAATCCGTTCGATTCAAGTTGCGGCATATAGTAATTAGCCCAGACGATACGATTTGAGCGGCAGTTAAAGGGCTGTTAGCATCACGCCTGCGGTCTTTCTTTCGTCACAAATTCCGGGCAGAGTTGGTAAATTTTACAGTGTTATCGGCCGGACCGGACTCTGCGCCGGTTTTAACAAATTCCCTCACATGGGCTGGTTGTCAGGATTTTGTGCTTCTTTTTTCTCCAGAATCGCAGTTGGGGCTTAAAGTGAGGCGGAGAATAAAAAACTAACAAATTTGCAAATTTTTTTTGGTCTGGATTGGCTGACGGCGAGACCGATTTTATTGGACATTGAAGTAAATGACAAAAGCAGTCTGTTGGCTAATGCTATATATAGTGCTTGAAGGCAAATTGGGACTTTATATAGCGGTTCAGGTTATAGGGCGTTAGACAGGCGGACGCCCGGTCGGCTAAAGAAAAAAAGCTCAGGCGGTCGATATTGCGTTAAGCTAAGATAGAAACTGAAAAACTTGAAGCGAAAGACACAAAGCCATAGTGCAAAGCTTAAAGTTTTTCGCTTTTCGCCTTTCTGTTTATAAGGATGTATGCGTATGAGTAAAAGGGAGTTGATAGACTGCATTTGTGAAATCAACAAGAGTGCCAGGCCGGAATTTCTCGCCGGTTTTTCTGAAGAAGATTTGAGCGCTTATCTTGAGCATCTGATGGAGCTCGATTTGAAAGAATTGGTTGTTTGCTCCTGAGCTCATATTTCAAACGCTTTGGCGCTTCTCGATATATGTTTCACGCTTGAGCGGATACGAAGTTGGGCTGTTTTGTTAAGCAAGTCCTCGTATTTTTCAAACCCCACAGCAACTGGCCAATCAACCTGCACACTCCCGCAATATCTTTTGTGCGTTCGGACAGCTATGACAGCTAATAAAAGAAGGGTACTGTCGGCGGGGCCTGTTCGGTAGTTACCAGTGGTGGCACTTCGACAATACTGTTTTGCTTGAACTCGAGCAGAACGGGCACAAAACCATTCGGCACATAAAAAGCGAAGTCAACCCATTGAGATGTGCTTATTTTCATCTGGTCATTCAATCGTTTTATTCGCTTTAGCTTGCTCGCTGTCTTTAGGTATCCGAATGGATAGATGTTTTTCCCTTTTCCGGCAAGCGGGTTTTCAGCATCGCTTTTTGGTTTACAGACCAATCTTAATTGGGAAAAAGTAAACTTGCCGGCTAATTTTATCGCATCCCTCTTTATCCTCAATCGCACGATTGTAAGGTTATGTCCGCTTTTCGGCTCTACCGGTTTGTTGGGGTCTTCCGAGTCTTTTAGACCTTCGGGGGCCGGCCAGGCGGCAGTTTTATTCGGTACTTCTATTGCCTGAGAGCTGGTGATAATTGATATGTCGTCAGCGACGTTGTGCCGATTCAGGAAGACCTGGTCCAGGAAGGCCGGATGCAGAGCGGCGAAGCTTCTTTTGCCGCTGAAGCTGCCGCCGCTTATCGTACTGAACCAGCCTGTTGCAAAGCCGTCGGTATTGAATAATACCTTGTCTGGTTTTTCAGCGTCAGGCCTCTTTGCGTCAAAACGCTGGTAAGGGTACTTGTTTGATAAAGGTGCCATTGCAAGGGCCGTGAGCAGGAGGCCGGATATGATAAGGCCCAAGAAAATTCCGCAGACGGCACGCCCGATGCGCTCAGGCCAAAGTCCCAAATCAACCGGCCGGCGAGTTAATTGCGCCGCGATTGTTTGCAGAATGGCAAAAACCAGAACGAGCAGCAATACAAAGGTGAGCGGCTGTGCCCAGGGTACGAGAGAGGGATAACGGAGGTTAGCGTTACTGCTAACAAAGACGTTTGCTAAAAGTTCGAAGTAGCCAAACGCAACTACGCCTGCACAAATGGTAGTTATTATTGTGGTAAATGCCTTGATGAGTGTGCCTTTTAGATACTGATAAGCAACACAGCCTGAAATAATTAATAATACGAGTAAGCTGGCCATTATAATCTCTCCAGTCTTTGGTCGTTCGTTGTTAGTCACTAACGATTATTCACTGTTCACTAACGGCTATTCTTCTTCCGGTTTTTTTGTTTTTCGTTTTTTGGACGTTGAAAATATTCTGACCATTTCGTTTATTGCCGTTGTCCCGGCAACGACTTTTTTCAATACCTGCTCCTGCAGATAAAGCATTTTTGCGCGTCTGAATTGCGTGCCGATTTCTGACAGTGACCTGGACTGTCTTATGTCCTTTCTTAACTGGTCATTTATTGTGATAATTTCGAATACGCCAATTCTGCCGACAAAACCTATCTCCTGACAATTTTCGCAGGCTCTGGGTTTGCCGTGTTTGTCATACTGCACTTTTCCGGGGCGGTAAAGGACTTTTGCTTTTTCAGCGGGCAGGTTGAACTTTCTGAGAAGTTTTTTATTCGGCTCATACGCCTGTTTGCATTCGTTGCAAAGTTTTCTCAGAAGCCGCTGGTTGCTTATGCCCAGCAGGGTCTCGGCGACGAGATTTCTGCTACCGACTAACTTCATCCATTTGCCGAGTGCTTTTATTACATTGTCCGCTTCAAGTGTAACATATACGATTTTGCCGTCTTTAGCGGCTGCGCAGGCGATTTGGGCCGTTTCAGCATCCTGACAGTCGGCAACACCAACGACGTCAGAGCCCATTCTTATTATTGTCTGCAGCTTCTTGGCAAATGTTGTTGTACCCGTGTCACTGAGGGCAAAGACGTTTTGAGTTATATTCACCAGCTCGGCAGAAGGCTGTCTTTCGAGCGTGTTTATACCATAAACGAAGGGGTCGTGGTTTCTAAGCAGTGCATAAAAAGTGGTTGTTACGCCACTTCTTTTAGGGCCTGTTGTGATAAACAGACCTTGTTTTGCCTCGCAAATTTTATTTAGCTGCTCGTATTGCTCGGGCGTCAGGCTGATATCGCTTAACTTTATTATGTTCTCTTGAGTTATCTGTTTAAGTCTGACCTGCTCGCCTGCAGTTGAGCCGGCAGTGGTCACTTCCCACTCGGTGTCACCTTTTTCCTGGTGGGTTATGAACCTTCCTTTTTGTGGTTTTCGCCTTTCGTTGATGTCCAAATCTGCGAGGTTTTTTGTAAAGCGGATGAAATATTCCATTTGGTTTCTGGGGATAGCCGGCTGTTTTAATGCCGTACCATCAACGTAGTACGTTACATTATAGTTTTCCGGCGTTGGTGAAAACACAATGTTACTTGCCCTTCGCCGGACAGAATCAATCAAAATCTCATGAGCTGTCTTATAGCCGAAAAAGTCAGGCGTTTTGGGTTGAGGCACAGGAACTTCGTTGTTGTTGGCCGTTATAAAAAGAAAGTCTCCAAGCGCTTCAAGTTTCTTCTGTTCGTTGACGAAAAAACCTTTGATGTGTTCGGAGGTTAGAACACGTTCAAAATCCGGAACTTTGGCATTGCGGTGCATCACATAACTGATAGATACTGCCCCTATGGCTATTAGATAGAACAATATCCCGATAATAAAAAGTGGCATAACCAGCCAGATTATTGCTGCTGCGGCGCCTGTTCCGAAAATAATAGCTGTCCAGAAGACCTCCCGGGTACCGACCTGCCTGGCATCGTGATATACCCAGGTAACTAACGGCAACCACAGAAAGAATAAAATCAAAAAGATAATAAATTTGATTGGGGATATGTAGCCGCTGTATTCGATAGAACCTAATAGTAAATCCGGCATAAGATACTCCATATACAACAAAACTGAATAAAATCTCACAGGATACCGCTGGCAGTGGTTCTGATGCCCTTTAGCGCCATTTTTAGTTCTTCCGTGTTTGGGGCGTATTTATATGCGTCCTTTGGGTCTACAGAACCGTTCTTCACCAGCTTACAAAGGTTATCTGTAAGGTCCTGCATCCCTTCCTCTTGAGAGCTTCGTATAACGCTGGGCAAATCGGCCTCACGCCCTTCGGAAATCAGTTTTCTGGTAACCGCATTTGTAAGAAGAATCTCGACAGCGGGTATTTTGTCAACACCTTCCTCGATGCCCGGCAGCAATACCTGGCAGATGACCGATTTAAGTGCCTGGCTTAAAGTTTGTCTTACCAGATTCCTTTCGCTTTGGGGGAACAGGTCTAAAAGTCGCTGAATAGCCTGGGTGGCATTTGTTGAGTACATTGTTCCTAAAACAAGATGGCCGGTTTCTGCCGCTCGCATTGCGGCTGTGATGGTCCTGGCATCGCGCATTTCGCCGACGAAGACTACATCCGGGTCCTGCCGCATCAGATACATCAAAGCTTCCTCAAAGCTTTGTACGTCAATGCCGATTTCCCTTTGCGATACGATTGCTTTTTTGTCCTTAAACAGATACTCGATGGGGTCTTCGATTGTGACGATATGGCAGGAGCGGGTTCGGCTTATGTAATCTATCATTGATGCGACCGTTGTGGTTTTGCCGCAGCCTGTAGGGCCTACTACAAGAACCAGCCCCTGGTTACTCTCGGATATCTTTTCCAGTATCGGCGGCAGGTGCAGACTTTCAAACGGCAGAATGTCGGCGCTTACGCGCCTTGCTGCAAGGCTGATTACGCCTCGCTGACGAAATATATTTATGCGGAAGCGGTCTTCATCGCCCATTTCGTGGGCGAAGTCGAGCGTACTGTTTTTCAGGAAAGACTCTTTCTGCGCTGGACTGAGTATCTCAAAAACCATCTGTTCCATTCCTTCTTCGCTAATTGGTTCGCCGGTAGTGCTTCTCAGTTGCCCGTGAACCCGCAATTTAGGTGGTTGACCGACTTTCAAATGCAGGTCGCTTGCCTGAGTTTTGACCGCAGCCCTGAAAAACTTGTTTAACCCCGGCTCGTTACCAGAATTCGACTGTGTGCTAATAGGTTGTTCCCTGGCCATAATTACTACTCGTCCAGAAGTTTATAAACCAACCGTTTTTGTGACGATTGGGTTTATTACCAGCTCTCCAGCTTAGGGGAGTGCGTTTTTGCCCTAAGATTTGTAAAAAGAAACCCTTATAAAATCATATTATAGAGATTCGCTGCAAATTGTCAACCTTGATGTCTTGAACAATTATTTTGTTTTTTAGCACAAATAACCGGCGGTTCCTGCCGACCTGCGAGTTTGACCTGCTCCAGCGCCTGATTTAGCGCCTGAAAACAATAAAAAGGGTTTTTTTAACCACTTCAAATCTGCAGGAGTCTAATATTTACCCCACCAAGTTTAAATTTTGTGGATTTGGCCTAAATCTTCTTGACAGTGAGGGGGTAAAAAGCCTATAATTGTACCGGCTTTGGCTGATTTGCCAAGGGCAGGAAGGTGATGAGAGATGCGGGTTTATCACGCTCATTCTGTGAAATTTTACAAGGGGATATCGGTGCGCACAGGGCGCACCATAAAAACAACCACTTTTTTGAAAAGGTAAAACGATGAAAAGTACAAAAATGTTGACAATTTTGGTTTTGGCTTTGGGCCTGATGCTCTGGTCGGGCAGGTTGAGTGCTGCGGAGCCGATGGGAACCGCCTTTACCTACCAGGGGCATCTGTATGACAGCAACAACGTGGCAGACGGGGTGTATGACTTCGAGTTCAAGCTGTACGATGACCCATGCACAGGCAGCCAAGTAGGCAGCGACGTCAACAAACCTGATGTCGATGTCATCGACGCCTATTTTACGGTGGCGTTGGACTTTAATGACCCCAATGCATTTAACGGCGAGGCCCGCTGGCTGGAAATTGGCGTCCGCCCCGGTGACCTCAACGACCCGAACACATACACCACCCTTAGTCCACGGCAGGAGATAACGCCGACGCCCTATGCGCTTTATGCGGAGACCTCGTGGAGGCAGGGAGTTGTCAGGAGAGTATCAACTTATGTTGTTGCTGCCTCGGACTCAAAATGGAAATCCGATGCTGATTATATCTGTGATGGAACTGAAGATGATGTCCAGATTCAAGCAGCTATAGATGCTTTGCCTGCTACTGGTGGGAGCGTTCATCTTATGGAGGGAACTTTTAATGTAGCTGCTTCAATAACTTTACCTTCTTATACAACCTTGACAGGCTCGGGTTTCTCTACTGTTCTTGCAGCTACGAATACGTGCGAGCATATGATTCTGGCAGAGACAGTGAATTACGTTAGTGTCGCCAGGCTTGTTCTTGATGGCACAAACCAGAAAGAAGCAGGGTCTTGGCCTGGTATTCTTGTTGTCGGCACGGGGTATGTTACTATTGATAATGTGTATATTCATGACACTGACCATGATGGCATTAGATTGCAGACTTCTAACCGTATAGAGATTAGCAATGTTTTTCAGAAGAATGTTGGTGGACATGGTATTATGATAGCATATGGTAGTATATATGTTACAGTCTCAGATGTATTTTCTGAAAATCCCTACCTTGAGCATGTTTGCATTGAGTGGGAAGGTGCTGAGGATGCTCAGAACACTCATATTACATTAAATAATATTATTGGTATAAATGCCAGTAATGCGGGGTTTTACATACAACATGCACATACAGTAGTTTTGAATAATTGTATAAGTGAGGGGTCTTCATCTAGCGAGTTTATGATGTTGGACTGCACTGAAATAAGTTTGAATAATTGTATAGAGAAAAATGTCTCTGGTGGTAGCTCAGGTTTTATTACGTACAGTACTGCAAGTGATGTTATTTTTAGTGCTTGTCAGGTTTTAGGAGGCACTCCAAACGCTGGTTTTAACATCGACGGCGATCGTACTATCCTTACAGGATGCATTGAGAAAGCCGGTGCTAAAAATTGGAGTATATATGTGAGTGGTGATAATGTTATAGTAGCAAATTGTCAAACCCTGCACCAGTGTGGTTTTGTTGGTAACAACATTGAGGTGTCCAACTGTGATTTTGGTGAGAGAGACGACCTTTACATTTCAGTTTATATTCTTGCTGGTGCAACAAATATTGACTTCTCTAATTGTCTTTTTAAGGCAAAGGTTTTGCTCACTGATGTTTCAACAAGTATTAGATTTGAACATTGCCGTTGGCATGATTTTAATGTGTCTACCACTGAGAGTATTTACATACCAGCAGGTACTTCTTCAGATATTGTTATAACTAATAATGTCCTCAAGTCGGGGATTCTTGGATATATTTCTGATAATGCTGGTGCAGCGATTATCAGAGACAATACAGGTTATGTTACAGAGAATTGGGGAAGTTCGCAGGGAACAGGGTCGCAACAAACAATAGTTCATGGTTTGTCTGCAGTGCCTACAATAGTTATCATTAGTGGCGACTCCTCTGACGTTAACCCCTTTCAAAGTTCTGCAGCGGATACTACGAACATTTACATCACTGCTGATATTGGGGAGAATTATCATTGGGAGGTCAAGGTTAGATAATGGCTATTATTGGAACGATGACATCTGGTTTGACTGGGTATTTTACCGTTCGTAAAAGTGTTGGTGAGGTTTACGATACTACTGTCTTGCCTTATCATTCAACAAATAGTTGGGTTACTTGGAATAATTCCAATGTAGCTAATTACGATATTGCGTTGGTTCACAAGGGTGGCGATATGTATGTTGGATGTAATTGAAAAAGTATGGAATGGTACATCGGAAGTAAATGTTATAGATACGGATGGTAGAGTAGATGTGGGTAGTTGGAAAGGTAATGTTCCAGCAGATTTGCATAATACGTATGTTCAGACAGATGCTAAAGAGGTGAGTGATGCTGCACCGATGACTGGTGCAGATGTGAACGTTGAGGCTGATATTGCTTTGACGGATTATGACCCACCCACGAGGGCAGAAGCAACTGCAGATAAGGATGCTGTTATTACAGAGGTTAATGCCAATAAGACAAAGATTGGAGGTACTGGAAAAACGGGAAAATCCGTGGTCAGTTCTTAAGGAACCGGAAAAATGAAAATTGGAAAATATATAATAAAAGCGTTTGTGATATTACTGATTTTTTCCTTAGCTACTACAGTTTTTGCCGATTATAAACTGATATGGTATACGATTGGCGGCGGCGGAGGGAGAAGCAGCGGCGGGTCGTACGTGGTAATGGGAACAATCGGTCAGCCGGAGGCAGGCGCGATGGCAGGCGGCAGCTATGAGTTGTTAGGCGGATTCTGGCCGGGTGGGCCTTTGTGTACGGTCAATTTCTATCACTACGCAAGATTCGCCGAATACTGGCTCCAAACCGGAGCCGGACTACCGGCTGACCTGTATAAGGATGAGTATAATATTGTCGACTGGCTTGATTTGGATGTGTTCGTTGATGAATGGCTCTATTACTGCCCACTCGACTGGGCATTGAAATAAGAGCAGAAATTAATCTGTATGCGCTTTTGCTGCTCGGCTTGGGTGCGGGGATGTTAAGAAAAAGAGGGTAAATCTTAATGCCGGTGTGCCTCTTTGTCTTTGTGCCTATTTTTCAGTTTTGGCTTTACCCTACCAATAGCAGCGTTAAAGTCATATAGATTGCAACACTGATGGAGTCATTTGCGGTAGTAACCAGTGGGCCGGAACTTATCGCCGGGTCTATGCCGATTCGGCGGAATAAAAACGGCAGGAATAACCCGAGTGTTGTGGCCACCATTATTGCCGAGAACATTCCAATCCCGAAGGCAAGCACGATTCGAGAATGCTCGGCAAAATCTATCGGCCCGGCGTATACTGAATCGCCGCCGTTGCCGAGCAGTTGAGGCAGAAATGCGCAGACGAAAGCGCCTATTATTCCACAGCTGAGGGCCACAAGTACCGCCACTCGTACTTCACGCATAAAGACCTGGCTCAGTTTTTGTGCGGCAAGGTGGCCGGTTGCCAACCCACAGACAACAATGGCTGAAGTTTGCAAACCCGCGTTGCCGCTTATCGCCGCAATCATTGGCACAAAGGCGACCGCTGCCACATATATCAACGGGTTAAATTTGCTGTGGAAAAAAATCAGCAGCAGGGCTGTTACGCCAGTGCCAATTATGCAGGGCAGCAGCCAGGTCATTCTGACCTGGGCGGCGTGGAAGATAGATATTTTTTCCAGCTCGTCGGCGTCTGTACCGGCCATAGTGTATAGGTCTTCGGCGGCTTCTTCTTCTGCGACCTCGATGATACGGTCGGCAGTGATTCGGCCAATCAGTTTGTGTTTTTTGTCCAGAACCGGCGCAACAATCAAATCGTTTTTGCTGAATATGTTTCGAACCTCCTCCTGGTCGGCGTCGGCGGTAACGTAAATGGTATAAGGGTCTATTAAACCGCTTATCTTTGTTTCTTCTGGGCCGGTTAGCAGCAGCCGGATACGAACGTCGCCGAGGAACCGGCCGACCTTGTCCACAACGTAGACGGAAAAGAAATCTTCATCAGTTTCGGCGGCGCGGATTTTACTGATAGCCTCGGCAACGGTGGCATCCTCGGGAACACTTATTACAGTGGGGTCCATAATGCCACCGGCTGAGTCCGCCGAGTAGCTCATCAGTTCTTTAATCCTGGCTGAATCGGCTGGTGCTATACTTTCGAGCAGTTGTTGCCTTTCATCGTCAGGTAGTTCGGCCAGCAGGTCGGCGGCGTCATCGAGGTCAAGTTCTAAAATGATGGTTTTCAGTTCGTGGTCTTCGAGCAGCTCGAAGAGTTCGCGGCGGGTGGCTTCATCAACCTTTTCCAGAACTTCGGCGGAGATTGATTTGTCCAGCACATCAAAGATGGTGCGTCTCTGCTCGTTATCAAGAAGTTCCACGACCTCGGCAATGTTGCTGCCTCGCTGTTCATTGAGCAGCTGACCCAGCTCCAGGGTATTGTCGGCTTCGAGCAAAAGCTCAATTTGCTGTAATAATATTTGCTGAACTAATTGTTTTTGCTCGTCCGGCATTGAATTACCTCTTCGGCAGCTAAAAATCAAATTTACCCGGTTGCGGGATAAAATAACTCAATTTTTTTTATTAGGCAATGGTTTTCTCTAATGGCTTCAGGATACAGGAATCGGCCCAGGAACTGTAAAAAAACCCTTAAAATTGCAAAATAAAGCTGGTAACTGGTTGTTGTGCGACGTTAGAGGTTGCAGGGGAAAATTAAAAGGTAAAATGTTCTTGGATTTTGGGCGGTTTTAGTGTAAAATAAGTTGTTGGAAGGTCGTTTTAGGTTTTAGAGTGAACAGGGGACAGTATTTTACTTTTCGGGTGAGGGTATAAGATGAAAGTTTTTTTTTATGGGACTTTGGTGATTGTGGCGGTAACGGCTGGTATTTGCCTGGCTGCTCCGCAGCCGGCCATTGTGCCCGGTCCGGATGTATGGACAGTAGATGTAACATTTGAGCATCTGCAGCAAATTATGCTGCGGCTGAGCGGTGAGAGCAAGCCAAGGCGGTTCTGGTACACGATAATAACGCTTACCAACAGGACGAATCGCGATGTTGATTTCTATCCTGCTTGCAGACTGATGACAGATACGTTTCGAGTTATACCGGCTGGCAAGAACACGTCGGCAGCGGTTTTTGAGCAAATAGCGAGGCGCCATCGGAGCAAATACCCGTTTCTTGAGTTTTTGGAAAGGGTCGGCAATAAGATACTTCAGGGCCAGGATAATACGAAAGATATTGCTGTTATATGGCCTGATTTTGATGCGCAAGCCAAGAATATAAAAGTATTTATAGCAGGTCTTAGTAATGAGACGGTTGTTGTTGACCATCCGGCGGCAAAGGACGAGATGGGCAAGCCGGTCAGGGTTTTCCTGAGAAAGACCCTTGAGCTAAGTTACAGTCTGCCGGGAGACCCAGCTGTAAGGTCTGATGCCAACGTGGTTTATAAGAGCAAACGCTGGATTATGAGATAGATTGAGGAGCGTATAGCAGGTAGCGGAGAGGAAGTTGTATTGCGTATCCGGGGGTGGGAAGTTTTCACATCAAACGCGCAAGTTTTCGCATCAAACGCGCAAGTTGGCTGAAAAAACGCGGAAAAATCCGGAAAAATCCGGAAAAACACGCGCTTTTTGAGCAAAAATTCGGAAAAATCAGCAAAAATGAGGGCTTTTTGAGTACTTTTTTTCTACCCCCTTGCGCGAATTGTTCGAAATGAACAATTCGCAGTTTTGAGTTCTGAGTTCTTAGTTTTGAGTTGGAGGAAGATGGGATTCGAGATTGATGATCCTTCGATGTTACTCAGGACAGGTTTACGATTTACAATTTTGTTTTGGCGGGGATTGGGGATTTGGGCAAGACAGGCAAGAGAGAAAGTGTGCTTTTGAGTTAAACATTGTCGTAGATGTAATAGGCCAGTATGTCTTGAATGCAAGAGGGGGAGGCAGAATGAGAAGGAGCTGGGACGAGGAGAGGCGGCAAAGGGGGGAGGGGTGGCCCCCTTAGAGTAAAAGGCACTCTAGACAAGGGGGCAGGGGGGCAGAGGGGCAAAGGCACAAAGGGGCACAGTAGCAGGTACTACATGCACGAAGAATGCGCGTTTTTAGGCTGATTATTACTGTGGATGTAGTGGGCCAGTATATCGAGAATGCAAGAGGGATGAGGCGAGAATATGAGGAGAGAAGTAAGAAGTAAGAGATAATTCGTCGCTCGTGGCCCGTGACCCGTGAGTCGGAATAGCATATAGCCCTTCGGCAAGCTCAGGATAAACTTATAGCGGATAGCGTAGAGACAAACTCTAAATCCTAAATTCTAAACAAATTCGAATTACCGAAATCAGAAATTCCCATCCTTCGCCCTGCGGGCTACGGAGGGCAGGCCCCATTAGAGTGAATGACACTCTAAACAATGGGGCAGGCCCCATTAGAGTGAATGACACTCTAAGCAATGGGGCAGGCCCCATTAGAGTGGACGACACTCTAAACAATGGGGCAGGCCCCATTAGAGTGAATGACACTCTAAACAATGGGGCAGGCCCCATTAGAGTGAATGACACTCTAAACAATGGGGCAGGCGTGAATTGGGGGTTTGGTTTATTTTATGAGTACGTAGTCCTTTTGATTAATCAAAAGGACTACGAGCTTTTTCATGCTCCAGCCGGTGACAGGTTGGGAAACGACCCATAGTCAAATGACTACGAGCTTTTTCATGTTACAAAGCTGAATACTTGATGTTGGATTCTCCCGCCTTCGCTTCCTCCTTCGCCGAGGCTATGGAGGATTCAAAGCTATGGCGGACAAGCGATGCTGGATGCGTGGATGAGCGGATGCGTAAATGCGTATATGAGGGTAAAGGACGAGAAAATAAATAAATTTTGTGGATTTTTGTATTTTTCGTCTTGATTTTTGCTGTTTTTGTGGTATTTTGTGGCGTAAAGAACGCCTGCACCCAAGAACGGAAAACTTCCCCGAATTGTCTGTATGTCATTCCGCACCCGTTCGGCTGTGCTCAGGACGGGTTTATTGCGGAATCCAAACGAGATACGAAAGTTGCCGGCGTAAAACAAGCATTTTATATTGTATATCTTGGGAAGATTGGAGTTGCTTTTACCTCGGCAAGACCGTAGCAGGTTGTACAATTGCCTTGGATAATATATGTTAGGCTGGCCGTGTAGGTAATGGCAGAGGAAATGGTCAGTTAGAAAGGAGTTGAAAAAATGGATGAACGTACGGAGTTAGCGACGGACTCTTGGAAAACCTTGATTATCAAAGCTACAGCGGCACAGTTTGCTGCCGTCTTACTAGCCGCTCTTGGATGCTTTGGTGTTTTATGGAGTGTGGATAAAGGGTGGGTGAGGTGGTGTGGTATTTTGATACCTTTCTTGCCTGCTTTAGCCATTATTGCTTTGGGTTTCATTGTATATTTTAGGAGCCTCATAAAAAAGTGTGAGGTGAGCGAAAGAATGTACCGAATTATAGTTCTTTTGTGCCTGTATGTCGATGCAGTCATGCTATCCATCATGGTTGGCTTCAGTGGAGGCGTGAAACAAAGCCTTTTTTGTCCGTTATTTTTCGCGATACCTGCTATGGCCATAGTTTTTGTACCTTGGCGCGAGGAGTACAAGCACATCTGGAGGGTTGCGGTGGTGACAGTGGTATGCTACCTCGTCGTGTATTGGCTCCTGCCTTTGCTCGGGCTTTATTTCCCGCGTTGGCTCCCACATTTATTCCCGCCTGCTGTTGGGACACCAAAGTTGTTCTACAACATATGTGAGTGCATCGTACTGGCTGGCTCTGTGGGTTTAACCGTTTTGATGTCCTGGCTCGTACCCCGTATACCATAGGAACTGGCACGACCATAGTTTTTTACTTGAATTCTTTCAGGAGTTACAGTAATATGGTAGTCTCGTATAGAGGCCGCTATGCAGAGATTTATGG
>SDBT01007702.1_pt1 | contig 17691 bp, 12 predicted proteins | sample 2277101 | NCBI WGS metagenome assembly SDBT01 (sample SAMN10404973, study PRJNA504765) | marine sediment metagenome | isolation source: marine sediment core GS10_PC15, 103 cmbsf | place: Arctic Ocean: Southern Knipovich Ridge | collected 2010 | reverse complement strand
CCGATTGCGATGGAAGAAGGTTTAAAATTTGCGATTCGTGAAGGCGGGCGTACTGTCGGCGCGGGTGTTGTGTCTAAAGTTGTTGAATAGACTTAAATGAGCAAATGGCTCTGAGTGGTAATAGCCGGCTCAGGGCTTTTGTGCCATTTTAGGCCAGTAGCTCAATTGGCAGAGCGGCGGTCTCCAAAACCGCAGGTTGTGGGTTCGATTCCCTCCTGGCCTGCCAGTAAAAATGATATTAGCGTAAGAGATTATATGAACCCAATAACGCAAACAGAGCCGACTTCGAAGATAGACTTACTGAAATGGTTGGTCATCGCTGGATTAATCGCAGCAGGAATATGGGCTAATTTTCATTTTAGCGCAATCGCTTGGCCACTTCGATTGATTGGTTGGATTTTGTTAGTTTGTGTGTTGATTGCGATCACACTACAAACTTTAAAAGGTCAAATGGCGTGGAGTTTTGCCAAAGCGGCGCGTCATGAATTGCGGAAAGTGGTTTGGCCTACTAGGCAAGAGACAGTACAAATGACAATGCTTGTGGTTGCGTTAGTGATTGTTATGGCAATGTTTATGTGGGGTATTGATTCAGTCCTATTATGGGCTGTTGGTATTTTGACGAAGCAAGGGGGGGGCTAATACAAATGACTGAAGCAGATAGCTCAAAGCATTGGTATGTGTTGCATGTTTACTCCGGTAAAGAAAACTACGTCGTCAATTTTTTACAGCAAAAAGTCAATGAAGACAAAATGGCTGCAATAATTGACGAGATCGTCGTCCCAACTGAAAAAGTTGAGGAAATGCGTGCCGGGCAGAAACGCAAAAGTGAGCGTAAATTTTTTCCAGGCTATGTGTTAATCCATATGGCGATGAGTGATGATATTTGGCATATCATCAATAATGTACCTTATGTGTTAGGTTTTGTCGGTAAAAAACCGGCACGAATTTCTGATAAAGAAGCGCAGGCGATTCTAAGTCGAGTAAAAGAAGGCGCAGAAAAGCCACGGCCTAAAGTATTATTTGAGCCAGGCGAGATGGTGCGTGTAACTGATGGACCATTTGCTGATTTTAATGGTGTGGTTGAAGATGTTAATTATGAGAAGAGTCGACTTCGTGTGTCGGTGTTAATTTTTGGTCGTTCAACTCCGGTTGAGCTTGAGTTTGGTCAGGTAGAGAAGAGTTAGTACTTTTTTATTTAAATAGAGTGGGGAGCTAGACTTTGTGAGCTAGCGCTTGAACCCAAGAGGAAATGAAACATGGCAAAAAAAATCCAGTCTTATATTAAGCTGCAAATCAAGGCGGGTGAAGCAAACCCAAGTCCGCCAGTGGGTCCAGCATTGGGTCAACACGGTGTTAATATTATGGAGTTTTGTAAAGCATTTAATGCCAAAACTCAAAATATTGAAAAAGGGTTGCCAACACCCGTTGTGATCACAGTTTATAGTGATCGCAGTTTTACTTTTATTACAAAGACACCGCCAGCATCAATTTTATTGAAAAAAGCAGCGGGTATCGCTAAAGGCAGCGCCGTTCCTAATGTAGATAAAGTTGCAAAATTGCAGCGCGTACAATTAGAAGAAATTGCCAAAATGAAAGAACCTGATTTAACTGCTGCTGACTTAGACGCAGCTGTTCGCACCATTGCAGGTAGTGCAAGAAGTATGGGCATTGAAGTTGAGGGAGTTAAATAATGACTAAATTAACAAAAAGACAAAAGCTCATCGAAGAAAAAGTTGAAATTGGTAAAGTCTATGCTATTGAAGAAGCACTGGATTTGCTCAAATCGGTTTCAAAGGTCAAGTTTAATGAAAGCGTTGATGTCAGCATTAATTTGGGTGTTGATGCGCGAAAATCTGATCAAGTTGTACGTGGCGCAATCGTATTGCCAAACGGTACAGGTCGTGATGTTCGTGTAGCGGTATTTGCACAAGGCGAGAATGCAGACAAAGCGAGGCAAGCCGGCGCTGATATTGTTGGTTTTGACGATTTGGCTGATGAAGTGAAAAAAGGTAAGTTAGATTTTGACATTGTGATTGCAACACCGGACGCCATGCGTGTGGTTGGCCAGTTGGGTCAAATACTCGGCCCTCGCGGCTTGATGCCTAACCCAAAAGTTGGCACCGTCACGGCGGATATTGCCACGGGTGTGAAAAATGCAAAATCTGGGCAGGTGAGTTTTCGCACCGATAAAGGTGGCATTATCCACTCGACTATCGGCAAAGTGAATTTCGATACATCGGCATTAAAAGAAAATTTGGAAACGCTGATTGTTGCCTTAAAGAAAGCCAAGCCCAGCGTAGCTAAAGGCATTTATTTACAAAAAATTACAATATCAAGCACCATGGGCCCAGGTCTTAATGTAGACCAGGCTAGCATTAGTACTTAGATATTGAGAGTTCGCGGTGAAGAGTGATTTCACTCTGAGCCGTCGAAGACCGTAGGTGTGTTGCAGTTTTTGTGACATTTAATGTGATTTAACATCTGCCTACGCAGACGGTGAGCCGACACACGTTTATGTGCAGGGTCACTTTGGTATAACTGGAGGAAAGCATATGGCTTTAAAGCTCGAAGAGAAAAAAGCGATTGTTGAACAAGTGGTTGGCATTGCCAGTACCGCTCATTCTGCAGTTGCTGCTGAATATCGTGGTTTAGCTGTTGCTGAAATGACAAAACTGCGCACTCAAGCTCGCGAAGCAGGTGTTAATGTTCGGGTTGTTCCGAATAATCTAGCTAAACGTGCCTTGAGTGAAACAAGTTTTTCCTGCTTCGATAAGATACTCGTTGGACCCATTATTTTGATGTTTTCCCAGCAAGATCTTGGATCAGCAGCGCGCTTGGCGCGTGATTTTAGTAAAGATCATGAAAAATTGATTGTCAAAGCGCTCTCTATTGATGGGGAATTATTGGCCGCATCAGAAATTGATGCAATCGCTAATCTACCGACGAAAGATGAAGCAATTGCCTTACTGATGTCTGTGCTGAAAGCACCCATTACTAAATTTGTGCGTACTGTGGCTGAGCCACATGCACAAGTTGTACGAGCAATGGCAGCAGTTCGTGATCAGAAACAAGCGAACTAATTTTTTTATTATTTAATTATTGAGGTAAAAACAATGGCTGAAGCAATTACAAGAGAAAAGATCCTAGACACAATCGCTGAGATGAGCGTTATGGATGTTGTAAAACTTGTTGAAGAAATGGAAGAAAAATTTGGCGTATCAGCACAGGTTGCTGTTGCTGTAGCAGCTCCAGGCGCTGCTGCAGGGGCCGATGCTGTGGAAGAAAAAACCGAATTTGACATCGTTATGTCAAGTTTTGGTTCAAACAAAATTGCTGTAATTAAGGCAGTTCGCGCTATCACCAGTCTTGGCTTGAAAGAAGCAAAAGATTTGGTCGAAGGCGTGCCTTCAACAGTGAAAGAAGCTGTAGCGAAAGAAGAAGCAGGAGAAATTAAGAAACAGCTCGAAGAAGCTGGTGCTGCTGTTGACCTTAAATAATTTAAGGTCGTAATTGTATATAGGACGCTCTTAACATAATTAAGAGCGTCCCTTCTGTATTAGTTTTTAGTATGAGGAACCCGCATGGCAACATCACAGTCCACAAGCCCCGTTTTGCAAGCTCGGCACATTAATCAAGACTTTTCCTATACTGAGAAAAAAAGAATTCGTAAAAACTTTGGGAAAAACCCAGGTAGTCTTGCTACGCCTCATTTATTGGGGACGCAATTAAGCTCCTACGAACATTTCTTGCCGTTTGATATGAGTGATGAATCAAAGCTAAATAGTGGTTTACACGCAGCTTTCGATTCAATTTTCCCCATTGTGAGCTATTCAGGTAATGCGCAACTCGAATATGTGAGCTATGTGTTGGGTGAACCGCCTTTTGATGTGCGGGAATGTAAATTGCGCGGCTTAACGTATGCTGCGCCATTGCGCGTTACCATCCGATTAAGTATTTTTGACAAAGAAGCCTCAACAAAAACAAACCGCAAAATAAAAGATATACGCGAGCAAGAAGTTTATATGGGTGAAATGCCACTGATGACTAAAACAGGTAGCTTTGTCATTAATGGTACTGAGCGAGTTGTAGTTTCACAATTGCATCGTTCCCCTGGCGTGTTTTTTGAACATGATAAAGGTAAAACACATACCTCTGGTAAAATTTTATATTCAGCTCGGGTAATCCCATACCGTGGTTCATGGTTAGATTTTGAATTTGACCCTAAAGATGCAGTATATGTGCGTATTGATCGTCGTCGTAAACTTCCCGCGACTATTATTTTGCGTGCGCTGGGCATGTCTACAGAAGAAATTCTGGCCCTGTTTTTTGAGACAAATAACTTTAGTCTGAAAAAAGGCAGCTATAAATTGGACTTGGTTCCTGAGCGTTTGCGTGGTGAAATTGCACTTGATGATATTAAAGATAAAAAAGGCGAAGTGCTGGTTGATAAAGGGCGCCGTATATCTGCTCGCCATGTCCGGTTCATGGAAAAAGCTAAGCTTAAATCTCTTGATGTGACGCCAGAATATTTAATTGGCAAAGTGATTTCTCACTCGGTTGTTGATGAAGAAACGGGTGAAGTTGTTATTAATGCGAATGATGTACTAACCGAAGAAGTATTAGAAGTTTTCGATAAAATGGGCATCAGCTCGTTTTCGACACTTTATACTAACGATTTAGATCGTGGGCCTTATATTTCTGACACCTTGCGAGTAGATCCAACTAACAGTCAGCTGGAATCGCTGGTTGAAATATATCGGATGATGCGCCCAGGTGAGCCACCAACACGTGATGCAGCCGAAAACTTATTTCAAAACTTATTCTTTAATGAAGAGCGTTATGATTTATCTGCTGTGGGTAGAATGAAATTTAATCGTCGTGTCGGGCGTGAAGATTTCACCGGCTCTGGTGTGCTAAGTAAAGACGATATTATTGCTGCAATTAAGGTATTGGTTGATATTCGCGATGGTCGTGGCACGGTTGATGATATCGATCACTTAGGTAACAGACGTGTGCGTAGTGTCGGTGAAATGATCGAAAATCAATTTAGAATTGGTTTGATTCGTGTTGAGCGTGCAGTTAAAGATCGCTTAACGTTAGCCGATACTGATAATCTGATGCCGCAAGATTTAATTAACGCAAAACCAGTTTCTGCTGCAATTAAAGAGTTTTTTGGTTCATCACAATTGTCTCAATTTATGGATCAAGTCAACCCATTATCAGAAGTGACACATAAACGCCGTGTTTCTGCTCTTGGGCCAGGTGGTTTGACGCGTGAACGTGCTGGTTTTGAAGTGCGTGATGTACATACAACACACTATGGTCGTTTGTGCCCAATTGAAACGCCTGAAGGGCCTAATATTGGTTTGATCAACTCAATGGCTGTGTTTGCGCGTACTAATGAATATGGCTTTTTGGAAACGCCTTACCGCAAAATAGTAGCGAGCAAATGCACAACAGATTTCCATTATTTATCAGCCATCGATGAGGGTGAATATTATATTGCTCAGGCAAACTCCGTGTTAGATAAAAATGGTAAATTAAGTGAAAGCCTAGTTTCTTGCCGTCATCAAGGTGAGTTTGTGCTGGCATCGCCAGATAAAGTTGATTATATGGATGTGTCATCACGGCAGATTGTCTCTGTTGCTGCCTCGTTAATTCCATTCTTAGAACATGACGATGCTAACCGTGCGTTGATGGGTTCGAACATGCAGCGTCAAGCTGTACCCGTTTTACAACCTGAAAAACCGCTAGTTGGAACAGGTATTGAGCGTATTGTTGCTCGAGATTCTGGTGTGATGGTTGTTGCGCGACGTGGTGGTGTTATCGATTCAGTCGACGCCTCACGCATTGTGGTACGTGTTGATGAGAAAGAGGTTGGCGATGAAGAATCCAGTGTTGATATTTACAACTTGGTTAAGTTCACGCGTTCAAATCAAAACACCAGCATTAACCAGCGTCCACTTGTCCAAGTGGGTGATCGCGTTGAGGAAAATGATGTATTAGCCGACGGCCCTTCAACTGACTTAGGTGAGTTGGCGTTAGGCCGCAATTTGGTGGTCGCATTTATGCCTTGGAATGGTTACAACTTTGAGGACTCTATTTTAATTTCAGAGCGCTTGGTTGAAGAAGACCGTTTCACGAGTATCCATATTCAAGAAATGACCTGTATTTCTCGTGACACTAAACTGGGTTCGGAAGAAATTACCGCAGATATACCGAATGTTGGGGAAGGTGCATTATCTAAATTAGATGAAACAGGTATCGTTTATATTGGCGCTGAAGTGAGTGCGGGTGATATTTTAGTGGGTAAAGTAACGCCAAAAGGCGAAACGCAATTAACCCCAGAGGAAAAATTACTGCGTGCCATTTTTGGTGAGAAAGCGACCGATGTTAAAGATTCATCATTGCGTGTGTCACCGGGTATTAATGGTACGGTGATTGACGTTCAAGTGTTTACCCGTGAAGGTATCGAAAAAGATGTGCGTGCGTTAGAAATTGAAAAAGCCGCCTTATTGCAAGTTAAGAAAGACATGGACGATGAATTGCGTATTTTAGAAGATGCTGTCCATGAGCGGATTGAGCATTTGCTAACTGGCAAGGTTGCAGATGGTGGTCCGGGTAGCCTTAAAGAAGGCTCGAAGGTGACTAAACCTTATTTAACTGACTTGCCGCGCGATAAATGGTTTTCAATTCGGTTGCATAATGATACAGCGAATAAACAGCTTGAAACTTTGGCGGTTCAGCTTAAACAAATGCGTAAAGATCACGCGAAAAGACTAGAAAGCCAACGCAAAAAATTAACTCAAGGTGATGACTTAGCACCTGGCGTTATTAAAATTGTGAAAGTTTATCTTGCGGTGAAACGTCGTATTCAGCCGGGTGATAAAATGGCAGGACGTCACGGTAATAAAGGTGTGATTTCAACGATTGTTCCGGTTGAAGATATGCCGCATCTTGCTGATGGCACGTCAGTTGATATCGTTCTAAATCCACTGGGTGTTCCATCGCGGATGAATATTGGCCAGGTTTTAGAAACCCACTTAGGTTGGGCGGTAAAAGGAGTTGGTAATAAGCTAAATAAAATGCTGTTAGCGCAAAAGAAAGTCATAGACATTCGTAAATTTTTGCAGGCATTTTATGACTTAGGTGAGGGCGAAAAAGTAGATATTAAGAAACTTAGCGATGAAGAAATTATGGCCATGGCAAACAATCTGCGTGGTGGCTTCCCGATAGCATCGCCTGTGTTTGATGGTGCCACTGAGCAAGAAATCAAAGACATGCTTAAATTTGCTGATTTGTCTGAAACGGGTCAATCGACATTGTTCGATGGTCGGACAGGTCGACAGTTTGATCGCCCGATTACAGTTGGTTGTATGTATATGCTGAAACTGAATCACTTAGTAGACGATAAAATGCATGCGAGATCGACAGGTTCATATAGTTTGGTTACGCAGCAACCGTTAGGTGGTAAAGCGCAATTTGGTGGGCAGCGCTTTGGTGAGATGGAGGTGTGGGCACTTGAAGCTTATGGTGCTGCCTTTACCTTGCAAGAAATGCTCACTGTGAAGTCGGATGATGTCGGTGGGCGGACAAAAATGTATAAAAATATCGTCGACGGTGATCACCGTATGGACCCAGGAATGCCAGAATCATTTAATGTGTTAATTAAAGAGATTCGTTCTTTGGGTATCGATATTAGCCTTGAACACGGGTAATCCTCAACTTTGATTGGAGAAAAACATTGACTGCAGCGCTTAATGATTTAGTTGTAAATGTGAGAAAAGAGCATCATGGTGAAGACTTTGACTCGATTCGCATTGGCTTAGCCTCACCGGACATGATCCGTTCTTGGTCTTTTGGTGAAGTTAAAAAACCGGAAACCATTAATTATCGGACATTCAAACCCGAGCGTGATGGGCTGTTTTGTGCAAAAATATTCGGTCCGGTGAAGGACTACGAATGTCTTTGTGGTAAATACAAACGCCTCAAACATCGTGGTGTTATTTGTGAAAAATGTGGTGTTGAAGTCACCCAGTCTAAAGTTCGTCGTGACCGTATGGGTCATATTGAACTGGCTTGTCCTGTGGCACATATCTGGTACTTAAAATCGCTACCCTCTCGGATTGGCTTATTATTGGATATGACATTGCGTGATATTGAGCGTGTGCTGTATTTTGAAGCCTTTGTGGTAATTGATCCTGGCATGACGCCGTTAGAACCCCGTCAACTGCTTTCTGAAGAAGGCTATCTGGATGCGTTGGAAGAATACGGTGATGATTTTGAAGCGGTGATGGGTGCAGAAGCTATCCAGAAATTGCTATTGGAATTAGATATTGAGTCTGAGATTGTTTCACTGCGCGAGCAAATTCCTGAAACTGGTTCAGAAACAAAACTGAAAAAACTAACCAAACGTCTTAAAGTAATGGAATCATTTTATACGTCAGGCAATAAGCCTGAATGGATGATCATGACAGTGCTGCCAATATTGCCACCGGATTTGCGTCCATTGGTTGCATTAGATGGTGGGCGTTTTGCAACCTCTGATTTGAATGATTTATATCGCCGCGTGATTAACCGTAATAATCGTCTAAAACGCTTATTAGATTTAAGCGCACCAGACATTATTGTGCGTAATGAAAAACGTATGTTGCAAGAATCTGTTGATGCGCTGTTAGATAATGGTCGTCGCGGACGCGCTATTACAGGTAGCAATAAACGGCCGCTAAAATCTTTAGCGGATATGATTAAAGGTAAAGGTGGTCGCTTCCGTCAAAATCTCTTGGGTAAACGTGTCGACTTTTCCGGTCGTTCTGTAATTGTGGTTGGGCCAACATTGCGTTTGCATCAATGTGGTCTGCCGAAAAAAATGGCGTTGGAATTATTCAAACCATTTATTTTTAGTAAATTACAACGGCGTGGGATCGCTTCAACTATTAAAGCGGCAAAACGCATGGTTGAGCTCGAAGTGGCAGAGGTTTGGGATATTCTTGAGGAAGTGATTCGCGAACATCCCGTATTACTTAACCGGGCGCCAACTTTGCACCGTTTGGGTATTCAAGCATTTGAACCGGTATTGATTGAAGGTAAAGCGATTCAGCTGCACCCCTTAGTTTGTACCGCTTATAATGCTGACTTTGATGGTGACCAAATGGCTGTGCACGTGCCGTTAACGCTCGAAGCACAACTTGAAGCACGTACACTGATGATGTCGACAAATAATGTATTGTCGCCAGCTAATGGTGAACCAATTATTGGTCCCACTCAAGATGTTGTGTTGGGACTCTATTATATGACGCGTGAGAAGGTCAATATGAGGGGTGAAGGCATGGTCTTTTCTGATCCTGCTGAAGTTGCGCGTGCCTATCAATCAGATGCTATCGATTTACACGCCAAGATTAAAGTACGTGTGACCGAGACAGTTTTTGATGAAGACGGCAAGGCCGAGCGGCAACGAAACCTTATTGAGACAACAGTTGGTCGGATTTTGCTTTGGGCTGTTGTGCCCGAGGGATTGCCGTTTGAGCTGGTGAATCAAACCATGACTAAAAAAGCGGTATCAAACGTATTAAACATGTGTTATCGCATCTTAGGCTTAAAGCCAGCGGTTATTTTCGCTGACCAACTAATGTATACCGGTTTTGCACATGCCACACGTTCAGGCGTATCAATTGGTATTGATGATCTGATCATACCTGAAGTGAAAGATGAAATTATTGGCAAAGCGGAAGATGAAGTGCGCGAAATTGAAAATCAATTCTCCTCAGGTCTTGTCACCCAAGGTGAGCGCTATAATAAAGTGATTGATATTTGGTCGCACACCAACGATCAAGTAGCTAAAGCTATGATGGTTAAATTGGCTACCGACGAAGTTAAAGATGCCAAAGGTAATAAGGTTGCGCAAGAATCATTTAACTCAATCTACGTGATGGCCGACTCTGGTGCTCGGGGCTCTGCAGCTCAGATTCGTCAGCTAGCAGGTATGCGGGGTTTGATGGCAAAGCCAGATGGTACGATTATTGAAACGCCGATTAAGGCTAACTTCCGTGAAGGACTGAACGTTTTACAATATTTTATTTCAACTCATGGAGCGCGTAAAGGTTTGGCGGATACCGCGTTGAAAACAGCGAACTCGGGGTACTTAACCCGTCGCTTGGTTGACGTGGCACAGGATGTAGTGGTTTCCGTACAAGATTGTGGCACTGTGAATGGTGTAGATATGATGCCTCATATCGAAGGTGGTGAGCTGGTTGAACCACTGCGTGATCGTGTATTGGGTCGTGTTTTATCGGAAGATGTGCTCAATCCAACTAAGAAAAAAGTGTTGATCGCTAGGGGTAGCTTGCTGGATGAAAGCTTAGTTGCCTTGTTAGAAGCAGAAGGCATTGACCACGTAAGAGTGCGTTCACCTATTTCATGTGAATCACGTTATGGCGTGTGCGTGTCGTGCTATGGCCGAGATTTGGCGCGTGGGCATGTGGTTAATATGGGCGAAGCTGTCGGTGTGATTGCAGCGCAATCCATTGGTGAGCCAGGAACCCAGTTAACTATGCGTACATTCCACATTGGTGGTGCCGCTTCCAGTGCGGTAGTGGCAAACAATATTCAAGTGAAGAATGAAGGCACCCTACATCTACATAATGTAAAAACCATTAAGAATAAAAAAGGCAAGTTGCTGGCTGTCTCACGATCGGGAGAAGTGGTTATCACGGATAATCATGGGCGTGAACGTGAGCGTTATAAAATTCCTTACGGTGCTGTGCTTGATGTTGCTGATCGTGGCAGTGTCACTTCAGGTCAAATTGTTGCACAGTGGGACCCTCACTTGCACCCCATCATTTCTGAAGTGGCGGGTAAAGTGCAGTTTGCAGATTTGATCGATGGCGTCAGTATGAATAGACAAACTGATGAAGTCACCGGGTTGACGAGTATCGTCGTGATGAATCCGAAGCAACATGCGGGTAGTGGTCGTGACTTACGCCCAATGGTGCAGTTGGTTGATAAAAAAGGTAAAGACTTAACCTTGGCTGGCACTACGGTTCCAGCGCATTACTTCTTACCAAGTGGCGCAACCATTAGTGTAGAAGATGGTGTTGAAATATCCGTTGGTGATGTTATTGCGCGTATTCCACAAGAGTCATCAAAAACACGTGATATTACCGGTGGTCTACCGCGTGTTGCTGACTTGTTTGAAGCACGTCGACCAAAGGATTCTTCTATCTTAGCTGAAATTTCTGGTGTCATTAGTTTTGGACGTGAAACCAAAGAAAAACGCCGCTTGGTTATTACCACACCGGATGGTGAAGTGCGTGAAGAGTTGATTCCCCGTTGGCGTCATATTGGTGTGTTTGAGGGCGAAACCATTGAGAAAGGTGAAGTCATCGTTGAAGGTGCTCCTGACCCACACGATATATTACGCTTATTGGGTGTGACTGCGTTGGCTGATTACATCGTGAATGAAGTGCAAGAAGTGTACCGACTTCAAGGTGTTAAGATTAATGATAAACACATCGAAGTGATCGTGCGGCAGATGTTGCGTAAAGTGGTGATTACTGATCCAGGTGATAGCCATTTCTTGATTGGCGAGCAAGCACAAAAACACCGCTGGATTGAATCATGTGAAGAGTTGGTGGCTGAAGGTAAGAAGCCTGCTTTAAGTGAACCTATGTTGTTAGGTATTACTAAAGCATCATTGGCAACAGAATCCTTTATTTCAGCAGCTTCGTTCCAAGAAACAACGCGTGTGTTAACTGAAGCCTCTATCAGCGGCAAACGTGATTATCTACGTGGCCTAAAAGAAAACGTGATGGTGGGTCGCTTGATTCCAGCAGGAACGGGCTATGCCTATCACAAACGTCGCAAACAGCAGTTTGACTTTGAGATGGAAGCACTGGAGCGTGCTGAAGAAAACGTGCAATTGACGGCCCAAGAAGTTGAGCAAGCACTGAGTGAGGCGCTGAAAACGCCTGATGATCAGTAATGCGCGGCGTGCGACGTGAAGTCGCACTTACGTTCAAGGGGGAGAAGCTACGTTTCTCCCCCTTCCCCATCGCTTAATGCGGTATATGGTTCCCTTTACTAAGGTTTTACAGCTGTAATGAGTGAGAGTCACCAGCCTGAGAACACGTCAGCAGAATTACTATACGTCTTATCTCAAAAACTATTCGAACGATTTCATCTGCAAAACTCCCAAGTGACGTTACTAAGCACGTTCATACTGCGATATATGAATATGGGCATGTCATTGATCATGATGTCTCTAAGCTGGTTACATCTGGATTCTGATTGATGTTTCAATGCTGCAACATGCCTTCCTGAACAGCTTGTTCGATTGCATTGACTTTGTCATCACTGAGCTCACTAAAATAAGTTTTTCGCATTTTGCGTCCCAACTTTCCATTGTTTTGTGCAATGCAGCGAATAATTCGATCAATTTTAATATCAGGCATATCAATAATTTGTTGGATTGCAGATTTAGTGCGGTCATAGTGTGCAATGAATTCCAGCTCTTCCTGAAAATCTTCTTGTATTGTTGTTTGGATACATCCAAAAAGATATTCTGCATAATGCGTATAATCAATATATTGATAATGTATTTTTGAGTCCTGAGATACGGCCAGCTCACCCTGATCATTTAAGTCGTATTCCTCGATTGCCTTCAATAAGGGTTTCGAAAATAGTTCTAACACTTCATCGTATTGCCGAATGTTTTTTAGCATAACAGCCGAAACGGGGAAAATAATATTATCCGGTGTAAAATTTGTCTTAGACAGAATATAGTGAATAATAAAACGATGTATTCTGCCGTTGCCATCTTCAAATGGATGCAAGAATACAAATCCAAATGATAAAATTGCAGCGATTACGACTGGGTGAATAGTGGATTCAAAAAGTCGAGTTTCACATGATATGAAATTAGTCATAAGTTCTAATATATCATCAGGTTTAGGGGAGATATAATGCACTTTATGCAGATATAAATTGGTTAACTCGCCAACGTAATTCTGAGTTTTTCGATAATCAGTGTCTTTATACTCAGTTTCAACAATAGCATTTTGTAGCTTTAATAATATGTTTTTATCCAATTGCGGAATGGCTGATGCTTCTTCAAGTAAAGCAATAAATTTTGCAGTTCGCTTTATATCGGGCTTAATTTTTTCAATGCCAAAAGATGATTTGGTTTCTTTTGTATATAGATAGCTAGTAGCTCTCGCTAATATCGCTGGGTCGACAGAGCGTATTAATTTCGTTGCAATTTGAGCAAGATTTTTTTGTTCAAATTCAGTCAGCAGTGGTGTTCTTCGTACAATCGGGCAAAACCCTCGAGAGCCAAGTAAATTATTATTGACTGCATGGCGTTTGCTCTTAACAACGTCAGCAACGTAATACCTTTCAGGATCCAGCAGATTAACATAGGGAACTTGCTTAATATCCTGCAGTTCTAATTTATCATCAGTTAGGAACTCAAATAAAAACCAAATGATTCGTCGGTACTTACCCGTAGGTTTTTCTGCAACGAAAGTCTGAATTGCCCCAGCTGATATTTGTTTAAAGCAGCTTGCAATGATTTCGAAATTAATGCCTTCGTGTTTGATAGCAAATTCCAGTTGCTGAAGAGGCTCATTAGGGTTTGATAAGCAATATGACTTGGGTAGAATAACGATTTCTTGATTGTTTTGGCTATGGGTCGAGCCGCGCCCGGTCAGCGTAATATAGGTTGAACGATAGTGTGGTATTACCTTGAGAGAATATCTCCTCATCAATTCACTATAGCCGACTGGCTCCAAGCCTGAAAATTGTAATTTCATCGAAAATGCCACCATTTGTCATAAAACATTCACAATTGTCTTAAAACATTCATATTAGCACATAACGCTCATAAAACCATCACCAATGTTATAGAATATTCATATATCATTACTTTGGTCTCAAAACATTCATGCGGATTAGGGTAGAAAGGTATCTCGCGATCCCTCCCTCCCACACCAGCGGGCATACGGGCCAGATTAAAACTATATTATTCAAATGGCCAAAGCCGAGCTCAAGCGCCTTGTCATTGCCTACTCTCTTTGAAAGGAGGAGGGAACAAATGTTGCACCACCATTCCAAGCCGGAAATTTCTACTCGGGGTGGACAAATGGCTGCAACAACGCTTGACAGATGGTTCCAGGCCCTTTAGAATCTCTTTCCCCTTGTGAATCACCAGGGGCGGGGAATTATTGTATTTCTTATTTATATAGTGATGTTTAGGAGTTTACTAGGCGATGCCGAGAATAAACCAACTAGTTAAAAAACCACGCCGTACTAAGGTGAAAAAGAGCAATGTGCCTGCATTGAAGGCTTGCCCGCAACGCCGCGGAGTTTGCACGCGTGTATACACAACAACGCCTAAAAAGCCTAACTCAGCGCTGCGGAAAGTTGCGCGGGTACGCTTGACTAGCGGTAGTGAAGTGACCGCTTATATTGGTGGTGAAGGCCATAACCTACAAGAGCACTCGGTGGTATTGATCCGTGGTGGTCGTGTAAAAGATTTACCTGGTGTGCGTTACCACGTCGTGCGCGGAAGCCTGGATACTTCAGGTGTTTCGGGTCGACGTCGTGGACGTTCTAAATACGGTGAAAAGAAACCAAAGGATAAATAGCAGATGAGACGTAGAGCAGCCCCAAAAAGAGCAATTTTACCAGACCCATTGTTTGGTAGTGATATTGTTGCCAAGTTTATTAACTGCGTGATGTCGAGCGGTAAAAAATCCGTTGCCGAGCGTATTGTTTATAACGCGTTAGAAAGCGTTGTAGAGCGTGAAGACAGTGATGGTGGCGAAGGATCAGGCGGCAAGAGTGGTGGTAATAAAGGCGGCATTCGTAATAATGAAGCTGCGCGCCAGACTGCTATAGAAGCTTTCCAGAAAGCCTTAGAATTGGTTCGCCCGACTGTTGAGGTAAAATCTCGTCGTGTGGGTGGTTCAACTTATCAAATTCCAATTGAAATACGCCCAGGCAGGCAACAAGCGCTCGCAATGCGTTGGTTGGTTGAATTCGCAAGCAAACGTGGTGAGAAAACCATGGATTTGCGTTTGGCAGGTGAGATTTATGATGCAATTCACGGTCGCGGTGGTGCGGTGAAAAAACGTGAAGACACGCATCGCATGGCTAAAGCAAACCAAGCGTTTGCACATTATCGGTGGTAATTGAATTATGGCGACACGTGAAACCCCTATAGATAGATATCGTAATATTGGCATTATGGCGCATATTGATGCTGGTAAAACGACCACGACTGAGCGCGTGCTTTTTTACACAGGGATATCCCATAAAATTGGTGAAGTTCATGAAGGCACGGCTGTTATGGATTGGATGGAGCAAGAGCAAGAGCGTGGTATTACCATCACCTCTGCGGCGACCACCACTTTCTGGCAGGGTATGGATAAGCAGTTTCAACAGCACCGCATTAATATTATTGACACACCTGGGCACGTTGATTTCACTATTGAAGTTGAGCGTTCACTGCGTGTATTAGATGGTGCAGTTGCTGTATTTTGTGCTGTAGGCGGCGTGGAGCCCCAATCTGAAACCGTGTGGCGTCAGGCGAACAGATACAATGTGCCACGTTTAGGTTTTGTGAATAAAATGGATCGTGCTGGCGCAGATTTCATGCGCGTTGTCGCTCAAGTTAAAGATCGCTTGGGTGCTAACCCAATTCCTATTCAATTGCCAATTGGTAAAGAAGAAAAATTTGAAGGCGTGATTGATTTAGTGCGTATGAAAGCCATTTATTGGAATGAAGCTGATCGCGGTGTGACTTATGAAGCACGTGATATTCCTGATAATTTAAAAGCAGAGGCAGAAGCGGCTCGCGAAACAATGATTGAAGCTGCAGCAGAAGCCAATGAACAGTTCATGGAAAAATATCTGGAATCAACTGAGCTCAGCGAAGAAGAAATTAAGCAAGGGCTGCGTGCTCGTACTATTGCTAACGAAATTGTGCCAATGCTGTGTGGTTCAGCCTTTAAAAACAAAGGTGTTCAAGCAATGTTGGATGCGGTTATCGAATATATGCCGTCACCAAACGATGTGCCCGCTGTTATGGGTGTTTTGGATGATGCTGCAGGCTCCCAAGGCGAGCGCAAACCAACTGATGATGCGCCGTTTGCAGCATTAGCGTTTAAAATCGCAACTGATCCCTTTGTGGGCACATTAACTTATTTTCGTGTATATTCAGGTGTTGTGAAAAGTGGCGACACCGTATTAAACCCACTGAAAAGCAAGCGCGAGCGATTGGGTCGTATTTTACAAATGCATGCGAATACTCGTGAAGAAATAAAAGAAGTGCGTGCGGGTGATATTGCGGCAGCTGTTGGGCTTAAAACGGTGACAACAGGTGATACACTTTGTGCGCTTGATAACATTATTACTCTAGAGCGTATGGAATTCCCTGAGCCGGTTATTTCGGTTGCTGTTGAGCCTAAAACCAAAGTTGATCAAGAAAAAATGGGTGTCGCTTTAGGTAAGTTGGCACAAGAAGATCCGTCTTTTAGAGTGCATACTGATGAAGAATCGGGTCAAACCATTATTTCAGGTATGGGCGAATTACACTTAGACATTATTGTTGATCGTATGCGTCGTGAGTTCAGTGTTGAAGCGAATGTTGGTAAACCACAAGTGGCTTACCGTGAAACCATTCGTCAAATGGTTGAGCAAGAATCCAAATTCATTCGCCAAACAGGTGGTCGTGGTCAATACGGTCACGTTTACATTCGCATCGAGCCACGTGAGCCAGGCGAAGGTTTTGAGTTTGAAAATGCGATTGTCGGTGGTGCGATTCCAAGAGAATACATTCCGGCTGTCGAAAAAGGCATTAAAGAGCAAATGGAAAATGGTGTTATCGCGGGTTACCCCGTGGTTGATGTCAAAGTGACCTTATACGATGGTTCTTTCCATGATGTTGACTCGAATGAAATGGCATTTAAAATCGCGGGCTCCTTGGCATTTAAAGAAGGTGCGGTGAAAGCTAAGCCAGTTTTATTAGAGCCTATGATGAGTGTTGAAGTGGTCACGCCAGAAGTTTATATGGGTGATGTCGTTGGTGACTTGAACCGTCGTCGCGGAATTATTCTTGGCATGGACGAAGGTCCAGCCGGTAAGGTTGTTAACGCGGATGTTCCGTTAGCTGAAATGTTTGGTTATGCAACAGATTTGCGTTCGATGTCGCAAGGCCGTGCAGTTTATAGCATGGAATTTGGTAAATACTCAGAGGCGCCTGCAAGCATCGCAGAGGCTGTGATTAAAGGTCAATAATTTAACAATTGAATGAGAGGTTGAATCCATGTCTAAGGAAAAATTTGAACGAACCAAGCCGCACGTTAATGTGGGCACAATTGGCCACGTTGATCACGGTAAAACAACACTGACAGCGGCGATGACCAAAGTGTTAAGTCAAAAATATGGCGGTGAAGCCAAAGACTTTTCGCAAATTGATAATGCGCCAGAAGAGCGCGAACGTGGTATCACGATTGCAACCTCGCATGTTGAATACGAAACTGAAAATCGTCACTATGCACACGTTGACTGTCCAGGACATGCGGATTATGTAAAAAACATGATTACCGGTGCGGCGCAAATGGACGGTGCAATTTTGGTTGTTTCAGCAGCAGATGGCCCCATGCCACAAACGCGTGAGCATATTTTGTTAGC
>SDBT01007701.1_pt1 | contig 17694 bp, 18 predicted proteins | sample 2277101 | NCBI WGS metagenome assembly SDBT01 (sample SAMN10404973, study PRJNA504765) | marine sediment metagenome | isolation source: marine sediment core GS10_PC15, 103 cmbsf | place: Arctic Ocean: Southern Knipovich Ridge | collected 2010 | reverse complement strand
TCAGAAATGGTAGATTTTGGTCCGAGGCAAGGCCGCACAAGGGTTTTCGCCGCAGGCGTAGCAACGCTACGTCGAGGACGGAAACCCGCGGAGAACGCCGCATCGGGCCAAAATATGCCATTTATGGATGGACACGAACTAATCCCCGTCATACTCCTGGTAGATAATGTGGCCGCAGGACTTGCAGTGAGAGGCATCCTTGTCGTGGTAACGCAGGCCGCAGCTCTGACAGACGGCTTCCTTTTTTGTGGCAATTCGTATCCATTCCCTGACAATACGGCTTACCTGCCACGGTATCAGCCCGATGCCGGAAAGTATCATCAACACGGTGACCCATTTTCCTGACTCAGACACCGGAGTGATGTCGCCAAATCCTACTGTTGTGAGCGCAACCACAGTAAAATAAAAGGCGTCGCCGAAAGTCCGCACATTCGGGTTTACGTGGTTCTCCACATGGAAAAACAACCCAGAGGAAATGAAAAAGATCATCAGCACGGTCATAACCAGCCTGACTACTGTCAGCAAGCGGTTGGTGATGCTTCCAAAGAAAAACTCAGGATCTGCAGTAAATCGCAAGAACCTGAATATCCTAAATAACCTCACGACCCTGATCACTCTCAAGAAGTCAATATTGGGTGTGATACCAAACACAGGAAGCATGAGCAAAGAAAGCGTCGGCAATATTGCTACAAGATCAATGATGCTGAAAACGTCCACCAACCGCTTTAGCCTGTTTCTTGCGCCGTAAAGCCTCGCTGCATACTCGATGATGAAGAACAAGACAATGACGACCTCTGTCTTCCAAAGCACCTGCCTGGTCGCCCCGGAAACAGGATATGTCTCAATCACCACAATGGCGCAAATGACAAAATTGAGCACTATGATGAAAACATCAATGAATTTTCCCAAGGGGGTCTTGCAGTCAATCAGGTAGAACCGAAGAATTTCGCGGAAGCTGTGACGTGCCGCCTTTTCATCTTTTCGTTGTTCTTTTGTCATTAGTAAGAGAAAGTTATGATTGGTGAATTATCATTTGTCATTTATCATTTATCATTTATCATTGGTCAATAAAAGTGCCTAAAGTGAACTAAAGTGAGCTAAAGTGCCTAAAATTATGATTGGTGAATTTCCAATCAACAATCTTCAATTTTCACTCTTCACTCGTCAATCACCAGTTTCCAGTTTCTATCCTCAATATTCAATATTCACTCTTAAATCCACCTTACACCGGAAACTATCGGCCGAGTTTTCCAGCGCATTCAACGCACAGGTCACTTTCAGGCATGATCATGAGCCTTCCGAACGGAATGGGTTCTTCACACTCTCTGCATAATCCGAAATCCGGGGCATCTATCATCTTCAAAGCACTTTCCAATTTTGACAAAGCATATTGTGCCTCTCGCAATGCTGCCTCATTTATGCTTTTGCTGTTTATGGCTTCCATGCGGGTAAGTCGCCCTATGGCATTATCCGGGGCAATCGGCTTGGTCAGCTCTTTGTAAGACACGATGTCTTTTCTTAGAGCTTCGATCTTTTCCCTTATATGCTCCTCAAGGTCTTCTTTTTCATCTTTTATCATAGCTTTTTGTCCTTCAGCAAATCCTTCAGGCTCGCGAACGGCTTGTTGCTGGAACGCGGCTCTTGCCCGCCGGCCGGCGTGGTTTCGTCATACCATTCCGCAACCTGATCCCGCGAATGCTCATTGTCGTGACAGTAGATACACAGCAATTCCCAGTTGCTGCCGTCCGGCGGATTGTTATCGTGGTTGTGATCCTTATGATGGACCGTGAGTTCTCGAACTCTCTTGCCTGAAAATTCGCGCCCGCACATCGCACAGATCCACGGAAACATCTTGAGCGCTCGCCCCCGATAGGTCTTCTCCCGACGCTCTCGGTCATGCCGAATCTCGGCTGCGATATGATCCAGCCTGTCGGACTCAGTGCGCGTCTTATTGGATGACATGTGGGTACCCTTCAGTCGTTGGGTATAGATTAAGTTTGACGGCTTCGTAAAAAGTCGCAAGATATGTCATTGCGAGCGGGCAGACTTCGCCAGAGTGGCTACGACGGCTGAAAGCGAAGCAATCTCGAATACCATAAGCATTTGGATTTATTAGATTGCGGAGCCTGTTCCGAGCGTAGCGAGGAATCTCCTGGTTTGCTTTGGCTTCGCCTCGCAACCGTTGCACTCCTCGCAATGACCCGACTCATGACTTTTTACGAGGCCATCATGTTTATTTTTTTGTAACTACCCATGTTTATTTTAGACAGGATTTACGAGATAGACAAGATTATTGTTAATTTGGAATTTTCAGTAATGCGCAAACGACTTGGAGAACGAGAGGTTTCTCAAGGCATTTTTCACACAACCCAGTGACTTCGGTGACATCCCTTTACATTTATAGTTTTTAGGGGAAAGAGAAAGGCTTGATTTTATGAGTTGCTGAAACGGTGATGATGTCCTAATGGAAGGATCCATTCCCTCTGGGCAGTTCCACCAGTTGCCAGAAAAGGCTGATGGTCCTTACTGCTTCAGAGAAATTCTCAAACCCCACGGGCTTCACGATATAGGCGTTAGCGCCCAGGTCGTAGCTTTTGAGTCGGTGTTCTTCTGCCTTTGACGTGGTAAGCATGATGACAAACAGGTGGTGCAACTTTTCATCCTGTCTAATGTGCTTCAAAGCTGCAAGTCCGTCCATCCTCGGCATGTTTATGTCAAGAAGTAGGACGCCGGGCCTGCGGACCTCTCCTGGTTCGCCATATCTGCCTGTCTTTTGAAGAAAGTCCAGACACTCCTGACCGTCGTTTACAACATAGAGCGGGTTGGCTATGTGATGCTTTTTCCATGCCCGTTTGGTAGCTACAATGTCATGCTCATCGTCTTCTGCCATGAGGACTGCAAAAGGTTCTTTGTCCATTGGTATCCTTCCCTCAGTCGATTCTTGCGCAAGCCCTAGGCATATGAGCAAGCATACTTGGATTCTCTTCGCGAACGGAAGCCATGACTCATCCGGACACCCTCCAGTGTGTAGAACCGGATGAAATATTCCAGGTCAAGTTTCTTGCCGCGTGTCAACTCCTCAAATTCCACACCACAATGGCGCAACGTAATAGCACCTGCTGAAAAATCGCCAGGCGCCCCATAATCCCAGACCGTCTGAAACCGGATCTTCTCAAGGGAAAAACTGCCGTCGGTCAACAATATGTTAAGCGTGGCTGATCCGTTTGTCCGGTTTTCACTTGCAACATACCGAAAGGCGAGCCCACCAGTTGCTATGTCAATGATTTGCCCCACCACAGTAATGTGAGGATACAGTGACGCAAAGCCTCCGTGCCTGACTCTAAATCGGTTGTGTTTTCTTCGTTCGACAAGCTCTTCCATGATTCATCTCCTGTTGATCCAAATAGGGTGATCTTTGTCAGCAAACAGGCACGGCCTCCGGCACACCTCCAAGCACTTTGACAGGGACAGGAGCACCTAGCGCAGCCTCACCCACGGTGTATTTTCTCATAAAATGCTCGAGGCAGAATTTCTGGTCGTCGCTCAACTCTTCAAACTGCACGCCGCAGAGCCCAAATGTTATGGCGCCAAAGGAAAAATCGTAAGGTATTGGGCAATCCCAAACGGTCTTAAACGGTACCTCATCGAGACAAAAACTACCGTCGGGCAGCAATATGCCCAGTTTGCACGCCTGGTTTGAACGTGGTTGACTGGCAACGTAACGAAAAGCAAGCCCGCCCCCGCTTATGTTCATAATTTGACCCGGCACGGCAAACTGAGGATGCAACGCAGCAAAGATGCCGTTTGCCACCCTGAGTCGGGCATGTTCCCTTTGCTTAACCAGCTTTCTTTGCCTGATTCGTCTTTTCCACCTTTTCATTTTTGATCCCCCCCAAAAAAGAATTCTTTTGAAACTGGACTGCTTTGACTGTGAAAGGCAGTGGCCAGGGAAATAGCCTGATCTGCTAGTTACCAGTTAACTATAGCGGCTACGGGCAGGTCAATGGGGTCAAGCCGGTATTTGGGGGTAGAGAATTCCTACTTCCTTGTGAGGTTGTTTCGTATGGCAGTAGCGAGTCCTTAGTCTTCCCAGAGTTCGGGATCGATTATTCCGATCTTCACTGCGTATTTCACCAATGCCACAAGGTCGTGAATATCCAGTTTATTCATGACGTTTGCACGGTGTTTTTCCACAGTCTTCGGGCTGATGCACAGAACATCTGCCACCTGGCTGGTGGAATGTCCTTCAACGATAAGGCGGAACACCTGCTGTTCCCGCTCCGACAGAAGGTCATAGCCGCGAACAGCGGGTTTTTCCGTTCGACTTTGCAGATAGGCGCCAATGACGTCCGCCCTGATCTTGGAACTCAAAAAATACTCTCCGCGATGGGCCGCCCTAATAGCTTCGAGTATGTCAGTTCGGGGTGAAGCCTTGAGCACGTATCCAAAAGCCCCTGATGCGAACACCTGGTGCACGTAGGCCTCTTTCTTGTACATGGAAAGAACCACGATTTGGGTGTCGGGCACAGCCTCTTTGATCATCCGAACGGCCTCCAGACCGCTCATTCGGGGCATGGCAATGTCAAGAACGGCTATGTCCGGACGAAGTGATTTGGCCTTTTCAAGCGCTTCCTGACCGTCTTCTGCCTCACCCACCACTTCCATGTCTTTCTGGCCGTCCAAGAGCTGCTTCAAGCCTTCTCGAACAACCGCATGATCATCTGCTATCAGTATTTTGATGTTACACCTCCGCCTTTCTTACGCTAGCCGGTAGCTCGGCCCTAATCACGGTTCCCTTTCCCGTGCTTGAACGAATTTCGATGCTGCCCCCCACAGAACCAACCCTTTCTCGCATACCCAGCAGACCGATTCCCTGTTTCTCTGCTTCCAATGGCACTATACTTTCACCCTGTTTGAAGCCAACTCCATCGTCCTTTATGCTCAAGATGAACTTCGGATGGCTGTATGTCAGCAACACGTTGATATAGGTTGCCTTGGCATGCTTTGCAATGTTGTTAAGAGCCTCCTGAAGAATTCGATACAGAACAATTTCGATCTCCGGGTCAGGTCGCTTCTTAACCCCCATAGGCTCAAAATCGACCTTGATCCCATCCCTTCGTTTGACGAAGTCGTCGACGCACCACTCCAAGGTAGGAACAAGCCCCAGGTGATCAAGCATGGGAGGGCACAGCTCGGACGAGATGTTTCTCATCTTATCCCCTAGCTTATCGACCAGTCCAACCAACTCATGGCATGTTTCTGTCTGATCCTTGAGTTTACTTGGCAGCGAATTCATCAGGGTTTCTATGCTGAACTGAAGCGTAGTCAAAGCCTGGCCGCATTCGTCGTGAATATCCCGGGCAAGTCTTTTTCTTTCTTCCTCGATAACATTCATCAGTTGACGGGAAAGATGCCTGATTTCTTCGTCGGCCCGCTTGCGCTCTGTAACATCGCGAATGATGCCCGTGAAAAAGAGCCCCTCTTCTGTCTTCCACCCGGCCAGTGAAAGCTCTACAGGAAACTCAGTGCCGTCTTTCCTGTACCCAATCTTATCAACTGTTTTTCCGATAATACCGGATTGTCCCGTTGAAACGACCCGTTCCAGCCCCGCTGCATGGTCTTTTCTGAATCGTTGAGGCATAATGACCGTAAGCGGCTTCCCCATGACTTCATCAGCTGAATAGCCAAAAGTCTTTTCTGCTGCATCATTCCAAAAAACTATGTCTCCATGGCTGTCAACGGTAATGATCCCATCGTTTGCGGTCTGTGCCACTGACCGGAACCGTTCCTCACTCTGACGAAGAGATTCTTCCACACGCTTGCGCCCGACAAGTTCCCGTTTCAATTGTTCGGTCGTCTTGACCAGCTTGGCCGTGCGCTCTTTGACACGCTGTTCCAGCTCATCGTGTGCTTTTCGCAGCGCCTCCTCTGCCCGCTTGCGAGCCAGGCGGTCACCGTGCTTGCGCACAACCTCGGGCAGTACCACGGGCAGCAGATCCAAATAACCCTGGTTGGGATCCTTCATCATATAGTCGTCAACGCCGGCCTTGAGAGCTTCAATGGCAAGTTGTTCCGATCCTTTTCCGGTTAGAAGCACCAGGGGCAAAGGGATCTCTTCATCAAGAAGTTCTATGCACAAGTCAAGGCCGGTCATGCCAGGCAGACCGTGGTCAACGACTACAAGGTCATATGACGAAGCATCGGTGCGGAGTAGCCCCAGAGCTTCCTCCGCCCGTTCGCACTGGCTGATCTCACAGACAACCTGACTCTTTTCAAAGGCCCTGCAAAAAACCAGTCTGTCGTGTTCGTTGTCTTCAACCAGCAGAATGCAAAGGGGTGATGTTTTGCCAGTCGGATCCATGGTCTCATCCCGGAAGGTCGACCAACTGCCAGAAAAGGTTGATGGTCCTCACTGCCCCGGAAAAATTGTCAAACCCGACGGGCTTTACAATGTAAGCGTTGGCCCCCAGGTCATAGCTTCTCACTCGGTCTTCTTCCGCCTTTGATGTGGTGAGGATGATTACGGGCAGACGGCGCAACTCGCCGTCCCGTCTTATTTCCTCAAGAACGCTCAGGCCGTCCATCCTAGGCATTTTGATATCAAGCAAAAGGATACCGGGCCGGGGGGCCGTGTCTGGTTCGCTGTACTTTCCTCGACGGTATAGAAAGTCCAGACACTCCTCACCGTCGTTGACCACATAGAGCGGGTTGGCGATGTGATGTCTTTCCCATGCCCTTTTGGTAGCTACAATGTCGTGTTCATCGTCTTCTGCCATGAGGACCACAAAAGATTCTGTGCTCATCATTACCTCTCATTCTGCGTCTTGGGAAGGGCAATATAAAATGTGCTTCCCTCACCAGCTTTCGATTCTACACGTACTGAGCCGTCCAATTTGCCCGCTGCTTTCTTTACAATGGCAAGCCCCAGGCCCGTGCCCTCATACTCCTTACGGGTGTGCAGTCGCTGGAATACGCCGAATATTTGCTCATGGTACCGAGGATCAATGCCAATGCCATTGTCGCGGACAAACACTTCGTGGAGTTTGTTTCCCACCGGCTGCCAACCGATTTCAACGCGTTTTCGCGGGGAATGATTGAATTTGGTCGCGTTTTTGATCAAATCCTGAAACACCTGCCTGAGCAAGGTTGGATCCACGTCAAAGGTCGGCCAGTCGTTTGCCGTCACAACCTCGACATCCGGGGACAGATCAAGAGAGCCTGTCAGTTCCTGCAGAAACAACCCCATGTCAACCTTTTCGGTTGGACGGCTCAATCTGCCGACCCTGGAAAATTCCAGCAGGTCTTCGACCAATTCCTCCCCCTGACGCACTGCGCGTTCAAGGCCATGCAGACACGTTTTGTGGTCTTCCTCCAGGAGCGCTTCAAGGTCTTCGCACAAAAAGTCGCTGTAGTTTCGGATGGCTCTCAGAGGCGCTTTCAGGTCGTGGGATACCACGTATGCGTACTGAGAAAGCTCTTCGTTGGCCGCCTCCAACGCAGTGGCCTTTTCTGCAAGGTCTCTGTGCGCAAGACGCAGTTCTTCCTCTGTCCGCCTGCGCTCGGCGAGCTCCAGCTTGAGTCGTTCGGTCGCACTGGCAAGTTCGGCAGTACGCTCTTCAACTCTCTGCTCCAGTCCATCGCGGGCTCTTCGCAGCGCCTCATCCACCCGTTTGCGATCCGTAATGTCTCGCAAGATGGAGACACTGCCCACTGAAACCTCTTCGCTACTCAGGTAGCTTGCGGCACTGATACTCACATCAATAATCCTGCGATCTTTGGTATATCGACGGGTTTCCAAACCGTGAACGCTTTCTCCAGCCAGAACCTTTTCAATCATCATATGGGTCTCAGGCCAATTCTCATCAGGGACATAATCCATTTTCATCCCCAGGACCTCCCCAGGAGCCCACCCGAAGACGCTGCTGAACGCGGGGTTTATGTAGACACCCTTGCCTTCCGCATCGTATACCACCACAGGATCCGGAAACGCTTCCAGGACTGTATAGTATCTTTCTTGGGTCTCGAGAAAGGCCTTCTGCGCCCGCTTGCGCTCGGTGATGTCCACGACGTTACCCAAGATGGCAGGCCTTCCCTTGTAGTCTATCAGGGTGTTTCTTCTGATGATCCACATGGTCCGACCGTCTCTTGCAACACCCCTCGCCTCGTATTCTGATGGGGGGTTCTCTCCTCTTATCCGCTTTGCCCTTATCTCATCTGTCAAGACCCTGTCCTTGGGATGGACCAGTTGACAGGACTCTGTCCCTATCAACTCCTCTCGCAAATACCCATAGATTTGGGCGAATCTATTGTTGCAAAACACGACCTTGCCGTCCTGGTCTATGTAGATTCCGGTCAAGGAGTTTTCAACCAGAACGCTGTATTCTTGCTCCGAGTGCTTCAGGGCCTCCTCTGCCTGCTCGCGCTCAGCAATCCATTGCTCTTCAAGTTGAAAGATGTCCCAGAACAGGCGAGCAGCAACGTGGTCCATCAGTCTAACGTGGTCCGGCTTGACCCGGGAGATTTCATTGGGCACCTCTTCGCGACCTGTCAGTTCAATAATCATGTGCAGATCTTGGAGCTTGAACAGATCACGGTAGTCTTGTGTGACATAAACCCCCGTGTCCTGGGCATAGCGGTAGCCCACCGCGTTCGGATCAGTGCAGGCGACCCCAATGAGTCTCATTTGGAGCTGGCTGAGTTTCTCGGCAAGTATCATGTCCATCACCGCCCGGCAGCCTGGACCACCACCGACAATGGCCACATTAAGTGCTTTAGCCTGTGCCATCATTTGATCCTCTTTCAACGCCTTTCACAAAAACACTGCCCCCCACGAAGATTCATTTCCGGATAGATTGGGCACTGGTTTAGTTAGCGCCCATCCGAGAATGGCAAGTTGTGCCTGATAAAGGTGCCAACCCGTTTCCATTCAGAAATGGTAGATTTTCGTCCAAGGCAAGGCCGCACAAAGGTTTTCACCGCAGGCGCAGCAGCGCTACGCTGAGGATGGAAGCCCGCGGAAAACGCCGGATTGGGCGAAAAAATGCCATTTCTGCATGGAAACTAGTTAGCATTGAATTCGGGGCCGGTCAATGGGGGAAAACCCCCATTTGGGGGTAGGAAATTCCTACCTTTTGATGACGATTTTCAGAAACAATTGACGCGGCGAGCCCCTTACCGAGAGTCGTCCCCTCAACCATAGCCCTGAGCCTGTCTTCTATTCTTCCTCATCTTGTGTCTGTTCAACAATCCTTACCGGTGGGCCCTCCAAGTCCCCAGTCTTGGCCTGGCGAATTTTTTCTTCATGATTGGATTTCTTTTCAAAGGCCTGGCGCATCTTGTCGATCAAATCATCAATATCTGCTGGTTTCATGATGTAGTCGAAGGCACCAAGCTTCATACTCTCAATCCCCGACTCAACCGAGGCATGGCCGGTGAGCATGAGGACTTCCATGAGAGGCTTAACCCTCTTCATCTCTCTAAGCGTGTCAATGCCATCCATTCCTGGCATCTTCACATCCAGGATTACTACATCAAAGTTGTGCTCATCAAGGAGTTCAATGGCCTTTTCTCCGCTCTCAACGCCAGTCACGTCAAGGTTTCGCATCCGCAACCGATCAACAATTGTGTCGCGGAAATCGATCTCATCATCCACCACCAACACTCTGAATTTTCTCATCACCTGACCCCCTACTTCTCGCTTGACAAATGGACCGTAAAGGTAGTCCCCATTCTTTCTTCTCTTCCTCCATTGTCATGACCCCCTAACCGAAACAAACGAATATATATCCTTCAAATGTTGGGTTATGTAGTGATTTACCGCAGCCCGGTTAGCCATTATCATGTCCAGTTGTCTGGTGTGAATACTCATATATCCAAGCACCTTGAGTCGCTCTGTCAGGAAAGCCTGATCATAGGCTTCCAAGCGGGCAATGATGTTGTCCTCGTTGATTTCAACCCGAAAATCAAACTTTTTCAAGATATGTTCAATGAATCTTACTCTTAGCACCCTTCTGTTGTAATCTGCGCCGCCTCCCTTGAAGTTGAAGCTAACATAGTTTTCTCTTGAATTGTCACTGACGAACGCTTCTATAGTTGAAAAGTGGTACCCAAAACGAGAGGCCAAATTGCAGAAGTGCTTTGAAATCATAAAGTAGTTCTTTTCAGCATACACCGACCGTCTTGCGGGATCCAGGGAAGGGTCCATGGTGGAGCGAAACATCACAGAAAGAAACCCCTTTGCATCAACCGGGGGCGGTCCTTGCCAGGGTATGGCAGTGATCCCTTCCCACAAAGCCAGCATGGGGATAGATGCTATGTTTTCCAGTTTGACCCTGTCGCCTTCAGCCGGTTCTTTGAAGCCGTCTTCAAGGTCAATGACCCACCATTGCATGGGTACCTCACAGACAAGTCGCTTACTCGAACGCTCCGCAAAGTGATGATCCTTGCCGAAACCGAACATCTCTTTTACGGATTTTTCGTGGCAGAAGCGCGTAATGTCATGGTAGGTCTTACAATTTCCAGGTTTGAAACTGATCGCGTCCGGGTCGATAAGGTTAAGAGGCGAAATATGTCCGAGCACCCTTTCCAAGGTGTTGTACACGGGGCTACCCTTCATCAGGTTCTTTCTCTCCGCAGACGCCTCTTTGAGCAGGGATTCAACCCTTCCTCCATAGACCTTTTGCCCGTCTGCATCAACCGTGACTGTCACACCATTTTCAATCTTGGCTGTTGCCTCAAGTGTGTTGAAGAGGGCGGGGACATTGAACTCTCTTGAAACAGTGGCCAGATGACCGGTGATTCCACCGCGATTTGTTATTACAGCCGCAGCACGGTTTAAGACAGCGGCCCATTGAGGTAGACCGTGATCGACAACTAATACTGCTCCGGCGGGAAACTGGAGCACGTCCACTGTAGTATTGACCAAGAACGCCGGCCCACTGGCCACCCCGGGACTGGCTGTAACACCCCCCTCCAAGATAGCCGGCTGCCCTGATCCAGGATCAATTACTTCTCTTGCGGCTTTCATTTCTGTGTCCGCTTGTCTCAGTGGTCTGCTTTGAAGGATTCTAACTTCTCCATCCCGGTCAATTGACCACTCGATGTCTTGAGGATGTCCGTAGTATTGTTCAAGATCGACTGCCAACGCCGCCAAGGTCATGGTCTGTTCATCTGTTATTGCAGGCTCGTCCTTCTCGTCGCCCACCAAAGCCATCCGGCAAATCCCTTCTTCGGCAAAGCACACGAACTTTTTGTCCTTCGTAACGATCTCCCTTTTTACAATGTGTGCCGGGGATTCCTTGGAGACGACAAGAAGATCCGGAGACACAGTACCATCAACCACCGATTTGGCAAGGCCCCACACTGCATTGATAACAACCACGTCATTGCGGATGTTGCCCGGATCGCGAGAATACATTACGCCGCTAGCGGTGGCATCCACCATTGCCATACAACCCACGCACATGGCCATGTCTTCATCCCTGAAACCCATGCTTAAACGGTACATGATCGCTTGAGGGGAATACTTGCTCGCCACTATCTCTTTGTAGGAATGGGACAGAAATTCTGCGCTTACGTTCAACTCCGAACGATACTGACCGGCAAAAGAGCTCTTTTCGGTATCCTCACCAAGGGCACTGCTGCGCATGGCTACGTTGACACCTTCTCCCGCTGTTTTTTCAAGGCGCCCATAGGCGCGCAGGATACCGCTTTCAAGCTCAGGAGGAAGGGACGATCTAATGATCAGTTGCTGGATGTCAGCACTTGCCTTGTGCAGCATCTCCATGTTCTCAAGATCCAGAGGTTGAATCCTCCGGTTGATCTCTTCCTGGAGATTATTGTGTGTTAGAAACAGTTCATAGGCTGAGGCTGCAATGGCAAAACCTTCCGGTACCGGGAAACCTCCCAGATTCTTGATCTCTCCCAAGTTAGCCATCTTGCTTCCCACCTGATCGGTCATGCCTTTGTCGATGTCTTCAAGGGGAAGAATCAAGTCGCCGTTCTCAAACTCCGTGCGCTCCTCCAGGATGGTGTTGATCCTGGAGCGAATTTCCTCAAAAGCATCGAAGAGCCCTGCGTAGCGATTCGAGGAAATCCGGTTCATGTTTTGGACTATCTTGTACACATTGACCGAAACGGCGGTGCAGTTGGCCCGAACAAAGGCCATACCAAAGCTCTGGCTCCCGCTAACAGCGTGTTCCATGCTGGCCATAATCTCCAGTGCTCTGTTATTGGCATCCAGAAGCTCCTTGAAGCCCAAGTATCTGGACTTGAACATGGCCCTAAGGGCCTCGGGAGATTGCCCAACGTCGGATTTGTCCGCACAGCCGAAAACATTCTTGACAAACTTTCTTAGCCCAAACATGACTTCAATGCCGCTCTGCCGCAATGTTTATGCCAAAACTAGCTTTTTGGCCAGGCCTTGATAAACCCTTGAACCTGCTACACTTTTTGGGCTCAAAAAGTCCGTTCATCCGCGACCCAGTGAAGTTGTGGCCGACAGTTGCCCGAAAAATGTACATAGTTTTTTACACAGTGTACAGAATTTCTTACACAACTCAAGGTCTGAAAACAGGAAAGGCCCATGCATCGTGTATTAGACACTATGCAGGAGCCTTTGCGGCAAACGGGGAAAGACCCTTTACTTTAGGAACTCTTCAATGTCTATGGCAACACATCACGGATCAGTTTGAGCACAATATCCGGACTCATTGGTTTTTCAACAAATCCAGCTGGGGGAGGGAGAGTGCCGCCTTGGGTTATTAAGACTTCGTCGAAATCTGCACCCCTGGCAACACCCGTGACAATGACAACGGGAATGTTCTTGGTTTCCTCGTTGCGCTTCAGATCAACATACATTCCGATTCCACCCTGTTCAGGCATGAGTATGTCTAGGAGTATCAGGTCAGGCTTTTCAGCCCTGGCTTTCTCCACCCCCTCCCTGCCGTCCATGGCGCGCACCGTGAGGTAACCATTCTCTTCTAACAGAACAGATGCAAAGTCCACTTGCTCTGATTCGTCATCCACAATGAGAATCTTCTTGGCCATTTCAAACCCTCCCTCCCGCTTTGACACCCTACCCACGTCCCTGCGAGGCTGTCGCATGCTGTTGTTCTTTCTTGCATCTACCCGCAAAACGCACCGTAAAAGTTGTGCCCTTGCCAGGTTCTGACTCAAAGGAAATGCTGCCCCCGTGTTCGTCAATGATCTTGCGGGTCACCAGCAAACCAAGGCCCGTACCTCTTCCGCCCTTGGTGCTGAAAAAGCGTTCAAAGATCTTGCCTTGAACCTCCTTGGTCATGCCCATTCCATTGTCTGAAACGTCAAGCCTTATGCCATCTCCCTCTTTTTCGGTTCTTATCACGACAGACCAATCTTTGCCTTCCTGTGGATCCTCAATACAGGCATCTATGGCATTGGTCACCAGATTGAGCAGACATCGGTGCAACCCGCTTGGATCGAGGTGACATTGATTCAAAGACAAATCAAAATCCATGACTAGCTTCACCTTGGACTGCGCAGCCTTTTCTTGCACAAGGTCATGGACTTCTTGGGCAATACTGTTTGGAGAACAGTACTGGTAATCCGGTTCCCGTTCTTTTGAATAGATGAGCATATTCATGACCAGATCAGAGATCTTGCCAATGTTATTCTGTACCATGGTCCAACCCCTGGGCAATAAATCCGGTTTATTTTTCTTCAGGCTGGTGTTAACGATGTAGACACCACCCTGCAGTCCGTTCAGGATATTCTTTATATAATGAGCCATGCCAGTAACCGCTTGGCCGGTGGCGGACAGTCTTTCGTTCTGTATCAATTCTCTTTGCAGCCGCTTGACTTCGCGCAAGTCCTGGAGAAAACAGACAAGGCCTGAACTCGTTCCGTTTTCAAAAAGGGTGGCCCCTGATATGCGCACGGGGATTGGCTCAGCATTCTTTGACATGACAACGTTTTCATAATTGACAAGCCTGTTTTTTCCTCCGTGTGCTTCGCTGTGAAGGTTTTCTTTGATGACTGCAGCAACACCCGGGGGATAAATTGCATCCATCTGCATTTTCCCCACAACCTCATCGGCAGCATAACCCAGCAGATGTTCGGCCCCTTGATTGAAAACTGCGACAGCGCCACTTTTGTCCCCGGCGATGATGCAGTCGATGGAGCTTTGGATGAGGTTTTTTTGAAAGTCATGGGTCTTTCTCAATTCCTCTGTGGCTTCTTTGACCATAAGCTGCAGATTACCGGTGTACTTTCTAAGTTCTCGCTTCAGCCGCAAGACCTCTTCTGCCCGCTTGAGGGCAACTGAAAGCTCTTTGTCGGTAATGGGCTTGCTAATAAAGTCTGAGGCTTCAAGTTGCAGCGCTTCAACGGCAGATTCAATTTCACCGTGGCCGGTGATGACAATCACTCGAGTATCAGGATCAAGCCCTCTTATCCGTTTCAGGACTTCAATACCGTCCACGCCAGGCATCTTGATATCCGTGAGGACAATCGAGGGCCTTTCCTGCTCAAAGGCCTTGATCCCCCTTTCACCGTCTTCGGCCAGCAGTACCTCGTAGCCTTTGTGAGTCAGAGAGACCTCAAGCAGAAGCCTGATACTCTCTTCATCGTCAATGACTAGAATCTTTGACATAGGAATAACCCGATTCCTATTCCTCGCACACCGGAAAACTTGTCTTGAAAGTGCTGCCTTTTCCTTCTTCGCTTTCCACCTCTATGCTTCCATCATAATCTTTTACAATACCGTAGCTAATGGAAAGACCTAGTCCTGTGCCTTCACCGACCTTTTTGGTAGTAAAAAATGGTTCGAAGATTTTGTCCCTTATTTTATGCGGGATTCCCAGGCCTGTATCGCTTATGGCCACCACAACCCGACCATTTTTCTGGAAACTCCGAACCGTTAACGTGTTTTCCTGACCCATGTCTTGAACCTGTCTTTTCTTTTCTTCCATGGCATCCCTTGCATTCATTACTAAGTCTATGAATACTTGCTCGAGCCTATTGCTGTCACCCATGATGAGTGGAAGGTCGTCATTCAGATCAAGCACCACTCTAATACCCCTCAACTTCAACTGCTGGCTCAACAGAGTAAAAACCCCCTTGATAGGTCTGTTTACATCCACTTTCTCCCGCCTGACCTCTCCCTTATGTCCAAATTCTCGCAGATGCGTGATAATGCGAACAGCACGCGATACCTGGCCTGTCATCTGTTCGGAAATTAGGCCCAGCAAGTCCTCTGGTATCTCCTTGCCCTGCTTGGCCATATCCATCATAAAATCAGCACCCAACTGTATCGTGGTCAAGGGTTGATTCAGTTCGTGTGCAACACCTGTTGCCATCTCCCCGAGTGTGGACATCTTGCTCGCCTGCAGCAGCTGGGTCTCCCTTTCCAGACTTCCCGTAATGTCCACAGTGGTTGCAATGACACCATACTTTTGGCTGCGTTTCCTCTTGGCGGCATACACATTCACGTAGAAGCGCGTGCCATCCTTTTTGCGTTGCTGTATTTTGGGATAAACAGTGAACCGGCCTGATGCCGCTTCCCCGCTGGAAGACAACACCCCGTCTCCATATTGGGTTGAGCCTAGATCTGTCAAAGACTTTCCTATCAATTCTCGCTTTTCATACCCGTAGACCTCCAAGGCCCGTGCGTTGACGTCTAAGATCTTCAACGTCCCCGACTCCAGGGCGAAGATCGAATTGGGATCATAGTCATAAAGGGTATGGTATTTTTCTTCCGACTCTCTTAGTTCGGCCTCGGATGCCCTGAGTGCCTTCTCCGCCCGACTGCGCTCCGTGATTTCTCTGGAAACACTCGCAATCATATGGTTTGTCACATTTTTCAGGGATTCCAGAAGTTCTACTTCCGAAGTCCCTGATACCCGGGCACTCAGATCACCTTTTGAGACCCTGAGCAACGCGTCAAAGTGCTCGGCAAGACCTATGGCAAACTCATGGGACAGATTGACGATTTCTGCCAGCTCTTGAGCGGTCAAGTTGACCATATGCTTCAGTTTAGAAATTAATTCCAGTTCGGAGTCTTCGCGGATCCTGACTGAAGGGTCTCCTGAAGAGATCTCTTTCAGTGCCTCGAAAACCTCGGACAGGCCCAATGCCAGCTCCATGCTGACGCCTTCCAATTCCCTGTCTCGCTCGTCAACCATCTTCCTAAATTCACCGAATTGTCTATTTACGACCTTCAGCGTATCCTCCAGTGAATTGACATCTACGTTCGCCTTAAAGGGCTTGCATTCAAAACACATCTCTATCTTTTCCAAGAATTTTCCTTGGATCTCGTTTCGACAGTGAGTCCCCGACACCAGCCAACAGTTCGGCTCCTTCAACTTGTAGACAGGGCACTCCTTCTCCTTGCAATCAAAAAGCACCCAGCATTCAACCTTTTGCCCCATCTCCTAGATATCCCTTTTTGGACGCACCAACGTTAGGGTTAAGAGAAACCGGCCAGCAGCCTATAGCTGTGGCACTGCAAATGCTATTATATTAGACAAAATCGCCTGATTGTAAAGACCCATTAGAATGATGCCTAACGCAATGGCAATTGTTGGAACTAACATGCTCAGGGGGGCCTCGTCTATCATCACAGCGTGGTCGGTTCCGTGTGTGTGGGCCCCATGAGAAGCCTGGAAGGTATATCCGATTTCAATGACGCGAAAAAAAAGGATCGCACTAATGAGACTGGACAAAGGCAATGCCGCCAGAGATGCCCAATGCTTGGCTATGACAGCTCCACGGATAAGGTAACCACTTGCTGAAAAAGGCTTCATTAGGTCCTCGCTTTGCGCCCTAAAGAACCATTTCATAAACGTATCCGCAGTTTCTCACCTGCTTTTCCAATATTTACGCAACACTCCTATATTCATTTCTTTTGCTACAGGAGCTAAAGGTAGTTGACGCACTTACAATAAACCTATCACAGAATGAAGGAGAGCCAAAAAGGGTTTAGGATACACCCCCAGGATGAAGGCTACAACCGCCAGGCCGAGAAGAGGAAGACTCATCGTTAATGGCGGATCCTTAATCTTATCACTTGATAGTTCGGGCTTTAATGGACCAAAGAATATTCTTATCCCGGTCAAGAACGTATAGACAAGTGTCAGTATTGTCGAGATGATAGCCACAATTACAATTACAAGTCCGATGGGATCTTGATGCATTCCCTGGAAAGCGCCTGTAAACAGTATCCATTTCCCTACAAAACCGCTTGTGGGAGGAAGGGCTGACAGTATTAATGCACTCGATATCCAAAGTATGGCGGTTAGTGGCATCTTAGACCAAAGTCCGCCCATCTTTCTCATGTCTCTGTCCCCTACTGTATAAACCAATATACCAGCAGTTGAAAAGAGAATTGCTTTGCCCAAGATGTGACTCATGAAGTAAAAAATGCCACCTTCAATACCCATAACAGTGAGGGCGCCAATCCCAAATACAGAGTATGATAGCTGGCTTATAGTTGAGCAAGCACAGAATCGTTTCGCGTCAGTTTGGGCCAATGTAAGAAGAGAGCCATATACCATGGTTATTAGAGCAAAGACAAGAATAGGCATGGAAAAAACTTTGAGATCTTCACGGAGTGGTAAGATGAGAACCCTAACAGCTATATAAACTGCTATATTCGCATAAACTGCAAGCAATCCCGCTATGCACGTGGGATGTTCTGCGTGAACCCAGGGCATCCAA
>SDBT01007700.1_pt1 | contig 17695 bp, 6 predicted proteins | sample 2277101 | NCBI WGS metagenome assembly SDBT01 (sample SAMN10404973, study PRJNA504765) | marine sediment metagenome | isolation source: marine sediment core GS10_PC15, 103 cmbsf | place: Arctic Ocean: Southern Knipovich Ridge | collected 2010 | reverse complement strand
GACGGCTCGTCACCGGTGCCATATTCGAGGATGGTCGGCGACGGTTCGGCCGTTTCCCAGCGAACGACGGCCGTGTCGGGGTCGGTGAATTGCAGATAGGGCCCCATGGCCAGGGTGATTGTCTCGGTCGGCTCGGGTTCGGCCGGTACTTTGGGAGATTTCGGCTGGACCGGCCGATTGCCCGGGCGGAAAGAGTAGACGGCCCCTTCGTCGGTGCTGACCAACAGCCGGCCGTTGGCCACGGCCAGCCCATAGGCCTTGCCGTTGACGTCGATTTGGCAAAGCGGCTCGCCGTCGTCGGCACGAAAGGCCTCGACCTTGTCGCGACCGCCGACGAACAGGACGTCGTCGGCGAGGATCAACTCGTAAGGCGACTCGCACGGCCTGGTCCATTTGGCCTTTCGTGTCGAGCGATCCATGGCGGCCAACTGCGTATCGGTCAGGACGTAAGCGATCGGGCCATCGACGACCATGGCATTGCCACCGGGGAAAGCGGCCAGTCGCTCGCGGTTTTGGGCGTTGCTGTCGCTGATCCATCCGGTCTTATTGCCCGGGCCGTGCATGACGTGGTCGTCGTCGGTCAGCAAGATGAAACAACCACCGCCGCCCTTGCCGTCGAGCGAGCCGAGCCCGTCGCCGGTCGTTCGATCGAACAGCAGCGGTGGGATGCGCCCCTGCGGGACGAAGAGCCTTTCGGTCGAGGCGAGCATGGCCCCTTCCATGGACCGACCCGACTGCTTGTGGACATATCTCCGCGGGCCGTCCGGTTGGCCGGTTCCCGTATCGACGGCACACAGATACGACTCTTTCCAGGGCAGCATTCCGGCGGCGAAATAGGCCGTTTCGCCGGCCACCAATACGCCCGTGCGGCAAGGCCATAGCGAGATCATTCGGCCGTTGTTGAGGATCCGCTTCGCGTCGGGGGAAGGAGTATACTTCCACACGAGCCGGCCGCTGTTAGCATCGAGGCAATAGGCATAGCCGTCGTCGGATCCGAAATAGAGCCGGCCGTCGACCCAGGCCGGCGCGATTCGCACGGGCCCGTCGGTCGTAAAGACCCATCGTGGCCGGCCGGTCTTCGCGTCGAGACAATAGACCGAATCGTCGGCCGAGGACCCGAAGTAGACCGAGTCGCCGACCGCGATCGGATGAAAGACCGGATCGTAGTTTCGCATGGATCTCAGCCCACGAATCCCGGCGAACGCATCCCACTTGGCGGGCCCGGCCCATGCGGTTTGCGGGGGCTGGGGTGACTGCCACACCCACTGCTGCACGAGCGTCTCGGCGTCCAGTCTCTGAGCCGTTTTTCCGCTGCGATGATTGTCGTTTCGGAAGGTGGGCCAATCCTCGGCCCGCCAATCCTCGGCCTGGGGGTTCGCTACGAGTGTCGCGAGCAGAAGGGGAATGGCAAAGATCGCTGGACGCATCATCGGCGGCTCCTTTTCATGCGAGAGGGTAGTGATATAATTACCATAAACTGGCTCGAAGTTCAACCGCAAGGAGTACGAACGATGTTGCACGATGAAACCGGGTGCTCCACTTTGCGGCGGCGATGCATTGCGTGGCTTATCGGCATCCTGATGGCCGCTGGGTCGGCTCATGCGGGTACTTTGACGATCGATGTTCGCTCCGAGGAGGGCGATCCGCTGCCTTGCCGAATCCATCTGTTCGACGCCGCCGGCCAACCGCAACGGGCCGGCGTCCTGCCCTACTTTCGCGATCACTTCGTCTGCCCGGGCCATGTGTCGGTGAAACTGTCCCCCGGGAAGTACCGGTTCGAGATCGAGCGCGGCCACGAATATCGCCGAGCAACCGGCTCGGTCGAGATGGCCGGGGCCGAGAAGAAGAGCGTCACCGTCACACTGAAACGCATCGCCAATCTGGCGGCCGACGGCTGGTACTCGGGCGACCTGCACGTCCATCGGTCAATCGAGGATATGAAACTATTGATGCGGGCCGACGACCTGCATGTTGCCCCGGTGATTACTTGGTGGAATGATCGCACCACCTGGATCGATCGCTCTCTGCCGAAAAACCCGCTCGTTCGGTTCGACGGCAATCGATACTTTCAGGCCATGGCAGGCGAGGACGAACGAGAAGGTGGCGCGTTAATGTACTTCGGTCGAAAGACTCCGCTGCCGATCACCGGTTCGAGTCGCGAGTATCCCTCTCCGATGAAGTTCGTTCTCGAGGCACGCCGCGCGGATGAGCCATGCTGGATCGATATCGAGAAGCCGTTCTGGTGGGACGTGCCCGTCTGGCTTGCCATGGGACGGATGGACTCGATCGGGTTGGCCAATAACCACATGTGTCGAAGCAAGATGCTCGAGAGCGAGGCCTGGGGACGCCCGCGAGATGTCGATCGGCTGCCGGCGCCGCGGGGAAACGGCTATTGGACCCAGGAGATCTACTACCACATGCTCAACTGCGGCTTGCGAATCCCCCCGTCGGCCGGAAGCGCCTCGGGTGTGTTACCCAACCCGGTCGGATACAACCGAGTCTACGTCCACGTCGGCGGCGAGTTTTCTCATGCGGCATGGTGGAAGGGCCTGAAGGCGGGGCGATCGTTCGTTACCAACGGGCCGCTGCTGCTCTGTCGGGCGAACGGTCGATTGCCCGGCCATGTCTTCTCGGGAAAGGAAGGTGACCGGTTGAAGATCGATATTACGGCGAAGCTCATCACGCAAGACGACGTGCCGGCGATCGAGATCATTCGCGACGGACGTGTGGAAAGATCGATCTCGCCGGAGGAACTCGCCCAATCCTCGACATTCCGGGCCGGCGGCCTGGGATCGATTGTGTTCGACCGTAGCGGCTGGTTTCTCGTTCGGGCAATCACCGGAAACCGCGAGACGTTTCGTTTTGCTTCGACGGCTCCCTATTACGTCGAGATCGGCGAGAAGAGATACGTCGACCCACGCTCGGCCCGATTCTTTCTCGATTGGGTCAACGAGCGGATCGCCCGAGTGGAGCGGAACCTGTCCGACGCGGACCAGCGTCGCGAGGTCCTCCGCTACCACCATCAGGCGAAGCACTTCTGGGAAGCACGATCGGCCAACTGACTTGGTGTCAATGCTTCGATATAGTCGATTGCGGGGCGGCTGATCGGGGCCGGGGTACTTGGTGCTTGCGATGTCGATGCCGGCCGGCGAACGGCCAGAACAGATCGCCGGCGAAGTTCTTCGAGAAGAAGATGTGCGAGAACAGGCCCAGGCAGGCACCGGTTGCCAGCCAGAGCACGATGTCCCCCGGCACGATCGCCAACGCCAACGCCGCCCCCACGACAAACCCCAGCACGACGACAACGGCCTCTTCAGCGTGATACTTTCTCATGGTTCTCCCTCCGATATCTCGCTACGGGCGGTGATCCAAGAACGACCGTCTCTCTGTCTGAATTATACCTTGGCCCTGGGCCCGAGTCACGGCGGAAAACGGCCAGAAAAGGGGGATATCAAAGATTGGCAATTGTGTTGCTGGCAATTGGGTTGCTGGCAATTGGGTTGCTGGCAATTGGGTTGCTGGCAATTGGGCTGCTGGCAATTGGGCGAGAAATCATTGGTTTCTCCTACCCCCGCGTTGCGACTTCCCGCCGTGTGAGATGCCTTGCGATCAGAGCGAGCAATTGATCTTTGTCGATTGGTTTGCTCATGTAGCCGGTGCATCCGGCGTCGAGGCACTTGGCCCGCTCGTCGGCAATGGCGTCCTCGTTGGGGAGTGGTCAATATGTTTGTACTTCGCTATGTCTCTACGGAGCAGAGGTTGCTCCTTCTCGTTCCAAAAGGCCGAGGTCTCGCATCTTGCCGAGCAACTCGTCGGCGTCGATCGGCTTGGTGACGTAGCATTCACATCCCTCCCTAAAGGACTGGATGCAGTGCTTCGAGTCTCGCAACGCCGTGGTCATAATGACCTTCACGCCGTCAGAACCTCGAATACCCTGTTGGGATTCGAGCTCGCGGATCTGCGTCAGCGCTTCGTGTCCGCTGGTCCCCGGCATCATGATATCCAGCGCAATCATGTCGAAGGGATTGTTGTCTTCCAGTGCCAAACGAACGGCGTCGACAGCCTCCCGGCCGTCATAGGCAAACGTGCATTGGCCGTGGGGCTCCAAGATCGCGCGGACCAACTCGCGGCAGATCCCGTCGTCGTCGACAACCAGAAATCGCATCGCGGGGGATTGCTGCGCGGGGATTTGGGGATCTGGGGATTGTCGGGATTTACCCGCAAGCGGTTCTTCTGAATCCCGCAATCCCTTATTCCCCAAATTCTCTTTTTCCGTCGGCATCGGGAGTTCTCCCAGTAGGTTGCGGACATGGCCGAGAAACACGTCCTGTCGAATGGGTTTGGTGCAATAGCTCTCACAACCTTCTCGGAAGGAGCGAATACAGTGTCTCGAATCGCGCAGGGCGGTCGTCATAATCACCTTCACACGGTCCGAACCGCGAATGCCGCGCGCCGTTTCCATCTGCCGGATTCCCTCGAGCGCCTGGTGCCCGTCAATGCCGGGCATCATGATGTCGAGGCAAACCAGATCATAGGTCCAGCCGTCGTCCATGGCTAACCGAAACGCATCGAGCGCTTCGGCGCCGTCGAACGCCAGATCGCACTGGCCATACGGCAAGAGCACAGCCATGAGGAATTCTCGGCAGGCCGGGTCGTCATCGACAATTAGGAATTTCACGATCCGTTTCTCCTCATGGTGACGCGGATGTCTCGGACGCGGTGACCAACGATTCTTCTTGCAACAGGACGGCTTGCAGCTTCACGATCGCCTGGCCGACCTGCTCCCAGTCGCAGCTTCGGGCGGCAAACTGCACTCGCATGGCATGGTCCGCCACCGAATGGTACTCGTTTTGCGTTGCCAGATTCCGAATCGTTCTGGCCATGCTCTCCACATCGGGGAAGCGTTCCCGCTCGAACGTCTCGGATAGTTCCTGGGCGATCTCGACTAGACTGGGAGTCGGATTCGGCCCATCCGTCACGGACGCCAATAACTTCCCCCCCGTGGGCAAACCGAACTCATCGAGCTCCGTCGGCAGGAACCGTTGCACGACGCCCAGCAGAGCCTCGGGCGTAAACGGCTTGGCAAGGTAGTCGTCGGCTCCGGCCTGCAAGGCCATATCGCGGTCCTGGGGATCGGAGTGGGCCGTCGCCGTCAGAACCACGATCGGTACGTGGTCGCCGCTAACGGCCTCCTGCCGTCGAATGGCTTTCGTTGCGGCCAAGCCATCCATCTCGGACATCTGGATGTCCATGAAGACCAGATCGTATCGCCGTCGGCGGAGCATGGCGAGCGCCTCGCTGCCGTTGGCCGCCAGATCGATGAGGCATCCGGCGCGGCCGAGAAACATCTCGACCAAGGTCCGATTCAACCGATCGTCGTCGGCCAACAGGACGTGCGGCATTCCACCCTGGATCTGCTCGCCATCGGCCGCCGGAACCGTCTCCTCGTCGAGCACCGTGAGATGGTTATCCGACGAAGGCTCGGAGCCGTCGGTCAGATGTTTCTGTAAGGTGATGGCCAGCCAGAAGCAGGCACCGCACCCCCTAACACCATGGCCCGGGTCGCTACGAAAGCCGATCTGTCCACCCATCAGGTCGACCAGTTGCTTGCAAATCGTCAACCCGAGGCCGGCCCCCTCGAACTGTCGCGTGGCGGATCCGTCGGCCTGCGAGAAACACTCGAAGATGACGGCCTGTCGCTCGACGGGAATACCCACGCCGGTGTCGGTGACCGTGGCGCGGAGCGTCACCTCCTCGTCGGTCTCTTCGTCGACCATCATCTGGAAGTGGATCGTGCCGTTCTCGGTGAATTTAATGGCGTTGCCGATCAGGTGGACGAGGACCTGCCGAAACCGCATCTTGTCGCCCATCAGCCAGCGGGGGATCGCTTCGGACACGTGATGGCGAATGGTCAGATCTTTTTCCGCCGCCTGGGGGCGAGTCGTCTCGAGGACATCGGCCAGCACGGCATCCAAATTGAAGGCGGCGATGGAAATCTCCAATTGACCGGCCGCGAGTTTGGCGTAGTCCAACACATTGCTGATCAGACTCATCAGCGACATGCCTGCATCGCACACGTAACCGAGCTTCTGTAGCTGATCGTCGTTCAGCGGCTCCTTTTGCAGGAGTCGGGTAAATCCGAGGATGGCGTTCATGGGCGTTCGGATTTCATGGCTGATATTGGCCATGAATTCGCCCTTGGCCCGATTGGCCGACTCGGCCGCGTCACGAGCCCGTTGCAGTGCCCGACCCAACTCGCCGTTGACTTCCTCTAATTCGCCGCGGGCCAATCGCCGATCGACCTGCGAGGCCACCATCTGCCGGACTTCGTCTGTGCCCAGCGGTTTCGGAAGGAATAGAAACCGATCGATTCGCCCGAGCTGGCGCGTGATCTCGTGACGATCATCGGCGGTGAAACCCGGGGGCGTGCAAAGCAATATCGGCAACGTGTCGTCCTCGCGCCAAAGGCGCTGCACCGTCTCGACGCCGTCCCATTCCCCACCCAAGTCAGCCGCCACAACGGCCAATAGATAGGGCCGTGAATGCCGCAACGATTCGCGGATTCGCGTCCAGCCTTCCGGGCCGTGACTGGCCGACTCGACCTGAAGGCCCTCCAGAATCCGCAACGAATCGGAAGACTCGTCGGCCGCGTCATCGATCGACAAACACCCACGAAACCCCGCGTGCGTCTCCAGCTCGCTGTCGATCAGCAAGATTCGCTTGCCTGAACCTCGAACCATGGCCTCACTCCTGGGCAACCTCCAGAGGCACCCTCCACCCTTCGGGCGGATGCGACGCGCATCTGAATCCATCCGCACGGGGCTCCCCCCCGGCTCTCTGTAAGGATAGGTTGCAGCGGCGCACATGTTGCAAGATCCGTCCGATATTGCCGAACGTGACGAATAGTCACGCGCCGCCGGCGATCACGTTCGTGCGGTCCGGATGATTCCTCCGTTGACGGAACACGCGTCTAGCGCGGGTGGCGGCCATTGACCACCCATCCTGCCTTCGACTATGCTGTTATACGGGGGGTGGCTGGGGATGCCTTTTCCCCCACCCATTTTTGTCACGTCCGGAGGAAACCGGGGTCGCAATGTCCTTTTCCAGACATACCTATGCCATTGGCGACGAACCGGTGCCGGACTATCGGCTCACCGAGTTCCTCGGCGCCGGTACGTTCGGAGAGGTCTGGAAGGCCATCGCCCCGGGCGGCGGTGACAATGCGCTGAAGATCATCAGTCTGGCCGCCGGTGAGGGATACGTCGAGTTCGCCGCGCTGCAACGGGTCAAGCTCATCCATCACCCCAACCTCACCCCGGTCAATGCTTCGTGGCTGCGCGGCGAGGACGGCCGGATTCTGGATGAGGAAACGGCCGGCCAGGTCGCCCAGTACTCGATGACTTCCGCCAAGGGGGACACCCGGGCAACGGCCCCGCTACCCGACGCGGTCGGCTTTCCGCGGCTGAAGGAACTGATCATCGCCATGGGGCTCGGCTCGAATAGCCTGCTGGCGAAACTCGAAGAATACGGCCGGCGGGGAGTCGGTGATTCGAGTAACGCTGGTATCCCGACCGAGGAACTGCTCGGTTACATCGAAGGTGCCGCCAAGGGCGTCGACTATCTCAACCAGCCGATCCACAACCTCGGCCCCGACGAACGATCCGTCTCGATTATCCACGGCGATATCAAGCCGGCCAATATGTTGATCGTCGGCGACGAAGTGCAGGTATGCGACTTCGGATTGGCCACGGCGGTCGAGACGGTTCGGGAAACCCGGCATGTGCGCGGGTCCGTCGCCTATGCGGCCCCCGAGGCGCTCGACAGAAAACGTCATGTGGCGAGCGACCAATACTCGCTGGCGTTGAGCTACGTCGAGCTCCGCACCGGCAGCCTGCCGTTTCATGCGCAAGCCAGCCCGGCCCAGATTGTTGCGGCCCATCTCAGCGGCCGGCTCGACCTTTCCGGGCTCGAACCGGCCGAGCAAGAGGTGATTCGCAAGGCGACCGCGTTGAATCCCGACCGCCGTTGGAAGACTTGCCGCGAGATGGTCCGCCGATTGCGACAAGCGCTCGACTCACCGGAGGCTATGGCCGACGAGAGCGAGCCGCCGGAGATCCCCCCGACGGGAACGGCCATGGCACCGCTGGACTTCACCGTGTCCTTTGGCCAGCCGCCCTCGCAACCGCCGGCCGAGGCGGCTGTGACGCAGGATCTCTCGACGGCCGAAACGGACCGCGTCGAGCCCAAGGGCGAGCCGAAGGTTGCTGTGCCCAAGGGCGAGCCGAAGGTTGCTGTGCCCAAGGGCGAGTCGAAGGTTGTCGAGAAGCCTCGACCGTCTTGGGTCCGGCGTGCGATCCTCCCTTTGCTCGCGTTGGCCGCGGGTATCGGTGTGGTCGCGATGTCACTGAACTGGCAATCTGAGTTGGACGTCTGGATCGCCGGATGGAAGCGATCAGTCGACCAGCAGAAGACCCCGCTGGCCGCCGCCATGCAACGGCTCGATAACGAGGCCCCCGACGACCTCTCCGTCAAGCAGAAGAAGGAGTTGGAGCGGCATGCCCGAGCGGCCTGGCTGCGGCACGCCGACGAAAAGGTGGCCGCCGGCCTGTTCTCCGAGGCGATCGGCCTGGCCGACGAAGTGCTGGCCCCGGCCTGTTTTCCCGAGGACGAGGATGCTGTCGCGGCGAGGAATCGGGCCCTTTCCTATCAACAGTTCGAGGTGAGTTGGGTGGAGTCGGTCCACAGCAAGACGCTGGACCGGACCAGAATAGACGAGGAACTCGAAAAAGCGCCGAGCGGCTTCCCGCAGGAGAAGAAGGAGGAACTGCGGGGATATGCTGACAAACTCCTCGTCGAGACACCTCCGCCTCCGCCGCCGCCCCCCCAAGTCTGGGCCGAACTCATCAATGAGATTCTAGCGGATAAGACGACTCTGGCCAAAGCCCTGCAATGGCTCGATTCGATCGAAATCACGCCGGAGAAGAAGGAGCCGCTGCTTCAGGACGGCCGAACGCAACTCCTGGCCAAAGCGGTCGAACTTCACACCGCGGAGGATTTCTCACGGGCCGTCGACCTCTGTACCCAACTGCTCGAAACGACACACTACCAAAACGACGGCCGGGCTCGGCTGATCTGCGCTCGGGCCAATGTGCGCCTGGACCAACACGAGGCCGCGCTGGTGGATCTCGATTCACCGGACGTCTCGACCGAGGCTCCGTATCTTCATGCGGCTCTGGCTCTTATCGCCGAACGTTCGCGAAAAGACACGCCCCCTGACCCGGATGCCGTTTTGAGCCGGCTGCTGAAACTCCGCGGCGAGCAGGCCCCGGCGGAGGAGTCGCCCTGGTCGCTCGACACACGAGAGCGAGAGCTGCTCGGGCCGATTCCCGATTGGTTGTCGCAAGAGTACCTAGCACTGGTCGCCGGCCGCCTCGACCGACCGACGTTCACCAAGCCGCAATGGGACGAAGCACGCAAAGCCTTGCAGTCTGTCGAGCAGACGTCGACCGACGACAGCCACATGGCGGAGTTCCAGATATGGCGGGCCATCGTCGAGTTCGGCGACCCGAAGGCCGAAACGCAAGCTGCAACGCAGGCCCTCGCCGCCGCCGCCGAGGCATTGGCCGAATTGGCTCCCGCACAGAGTTTCTTGAAACTCGATCTTTGCACCGCCTTGGTGCGAACGGCCGAGGACGCCTCGACGGCCGATTCCGCGAAGCTGGATGGGGCGATTACCGTAGTCCGAACCGCCTGTGAGTTGGACCAACGGAAGCTCGAGGCCCGATTCCCCGAGCAACTACGACGGCTCTGGGCCATGCGGATCGCGATTCGCGTCGGGGAGCCGAAGCTGCCCACGCCCGAGGAACTGGCCGCGCTGCAGCAGGACTGGCAACGAAAGCCGACGCCCCAATACGAGGACGACTTGACCGCCACTTGGCGAGCCGAGTGTCTGACGCTATCAGGTCAACCCCAGCAGGCCGTCGCCATCGTTCCGTCGCAGGGCGATCCGTACGTCCATTACGTCCGGGCCATGGTCGCGAGTTCCCTGCCGAATCCCGACTGGAGCGACGTGGTCGACGAGCTGAATCGGGTGCTGGCCGGCTCGGGAAAACTCCCGGCCGTCTTCTCGGCCCAAGATCGGCTGCCCAAGGCCCTGGCATTGGCCGTTCGGGCAGCCCAGCAATTGCGCGAACAAGTCGGACCGCCCGCGTCGGCCAAGCGGCTCGATCGGTTCGTCGGCAATCCGTTTACCGATCCCGACGAGGCCAAGTTGCTCTATACGCTGCTGCGAAGGACCCACGATCTGGCCCTGGGCGTCCTCTCGGCCGAGGAGCAGCAGCGATTGAGGCTCGGTCTGGGATTGACAATCTGGTGGTATCGGTCGCTCGCCGATGAGGAACTCGCAAACTCGTTGAGCACCGAGTTGGACGAACTGTTCACGGCCGACGACTTGGAGCAGTGGATCGACGCCGAGTTGGCCGCCGACCGTCTGCGAGTGGTCGACATGGTCTTGAGCATCAGTTTGGAGCGACTGAAGGCGAATCCCGACGCGCCGGCATTACGGCGAGTTGCCATCCGTGCCGGATCTCGACTGATCGAGTTGTGTGGCCCCGAGCTGACGGGCACCGACTCGGAAGCGGTTGCGTTCTACATCGAGCGGGTGCAACCGGTTGCCGATTTGGCGGAGGAAGTGGCTCGAGCGGCCAGTGAATCGCCCGCCAAGGCAGCCGCCTTACTCGGTCCGGCCGATTTCGCCACGGCGGCTTCCCATCTGGAGGACTTCTACGCGGCGGCCGGCAACTTCATCGCGGCCCACCGGCGTGCCCGGCAGTGGGCATCCGATCTGCCCGAAGGCGCACCGGACCAGCATGCACGGCGGGCTCGGATGTTCGGCTGGGCTATCTTCTTCCATCGCGGGCGGCCCGAGAATCAGCAGGACGACGATCAACTCGCCGACTATCATCTGCAACGCGGCGGCGCCATGTTGGAACAGAAGCCTTCCGATGTCGACGGCGCGCTGGCCGACGCGGATTCCGCCCTGGAATCGACCCATTGGCGACGCGCCCACGGGCTGAAGAGCCATGCCCAATTGATTCGGGCAAGGCGGCAAGATCGGTTCGAGGATCGGGTCGCCGATCTGGCCGAGTCGATCGCCGCGGGTGAGCGGGCCGTTGACGCCGGCGAAATCGGACACGCGCCCGACTCCGACGAGTTCCTGCCGACCTACTTGCTGAATCTCAGCAGTGCGTACGTCGAGAAGGCCAATTTCGAGAAGGATCCTACCGGCGAGAAACAGACCGAGTATCTAAACCTGGCCGTCCAGTACGCCCAACGAGCCGAGCAACTCGAGTCGCGCTATCCCGACTACGTCCACCTGGCGCTGGGCAATGCCTATGAGGATCTTGCGTGGCTGGCCGAGAAGGACTCGCCGGAGAACTATTGCCGATCGATCCATGCCTTTAGCACGGCGCTGAAGTTGTACCCGCTCTCGGCCCAGGCCCTCTGCAATCGCGGTCGATGTCAGTATCGCTACGCGGCCGACACGCGGCTCGACGCGAAGCATCTTCGGGAATCGGAACTTTTGCAATCGCTCGATCCGAAATACGCGGCCATGCAGGACCTCGACGCGGTTGTCGACGCCTCCAAGAGCGATTTCCAAGAGGCCCTCAAGCTCGACCCCGGGATGATCGAGGCCTATTACTTCTCGGCCATGGCCCACCAGTTTCAGTCTCGCCCAGCCGAGGCCGACGCGCTCTATCTTCAGGCGAAGGATCGGGCCGTCGCGACCGAGCATCCCCATCGGGCGTCCTATATCGCCATGTGGGCCGCCTTTCCGCTGTCCGATCCTCGGCTGACCCCACAGCAGCGGTCTGAGTCGGCACGCGATCGGGCCAAACTGCTGCTGCAAAACGTCCCCAAACCGCCCGGCTCGCTGACCGATCCGAAGAAGGAAGAGACGCGAATCCGAGCCGAGGCACTCGCGCTAATTGGGGGGCCTGACGAGGCCCTACGCGTACTCGACGAAATGATCCCCGCGGATTTGTCCCAGGCCGACGCCTCGGACGCCGGCATGCTCTTGGCCCGAGCCCGGCATCGGCTGATGCGGCCCGACGAGCAATGGGATCGCACGGCCGCCGAAGCGGTGATCGAGGATGCCGGCCGGGTGGCCGAGTTGTCCACCGGCCGGGGCTATACGGCGTCGGCCCGATGGACCGCGGCCCAGGCCAGCTTCCGGCTCCACGACAAGTTGCCGTCGTCCGACCCAGGTCGAAAGGCCGTGTTGGATCGAGGCATCGCCGACGTGGAAGAGGCCCTGCGACTCTCGCCACGGGGTGCGGCCGGCGCCGATTGGCGGCTGACCGGTGCCATTCGATTGCTGCAAAAGCGACGCGACGGTCCGGCCGCCGAGGCCGACCAACTCAAGGCCCGAGTCCAGCAATGGATCGACACGGCCATCACGATGACCGAAGCTGACATCGCCCTAGCCGACGGACGCCGCAATCAGCCCAGGGAACAGTCCGAGCTGGACGCCCTCGATCGGCAACTCGGTTTGTTGAAGTCACGACTGGGCCAACTCAATCGCATTCGCAGCGCCCCGTGATCGCGAATCGGGGGACGCTGACTTTGCGTGCCACCGGCCGATGGTGCCACTGGCGTTTCGTCAGTGCATGGGAGACTCGTTTGACGTAGCTACGTTCGCCAGAACGTGGTTCGTGTCAGGGGGTTACGGCCACGTTCTGGCGAACGTAGCTACAAACCCATGCCACTCTCACCCCTGCACTGGCGAGACGCCATGGGCACCGTCCGGATCACTCCTCGGCCTATGATCCATTCCGCCTAGGAGGACTGGGCAGCCTGGGTTGAGTCTTCCGAGCCTGACAATGTTGACGCATATTGGGTCGGTTTCTGTCGATAGTAACGACAAGATCGGCAGTGCGAGTTCTTCGGGCTCTGCCGATTTCGCGGGCAGACACGAGACCTCTGGGTAGGGTTCTATTGGCCCTTTGGGAGAGTTCGATCCATGCGCTTTGCCGCCAATCATTTAGTCGTAGCCCCCGCCTGTCTCGGAGCCACCCTGGCCGTGGTTTGCCTCTGTGGGGTAACCGTCGCCGTTGAGCCGTCTCCCCTGCTCGGGGACCCCTCGGGAGCGGTTCGTAGTGACGACATTCATGCGGTCTGGCCAGGGATTCCGCCCGATGAATTGGGACACTACAAACCGATCAGTCGAATCCCCGCGCCGGCCAAACGAATTCCTGCGCCGATCGAACGAATCTATGCGCCGGTTATACGGCAGCCGCTCCAACTGGAACAGCTTCGCGACGAGGAGCCGTCTTCGCACGGCTTGGTCGACGACCCGATCATCGATTTCTCCTCCGCCACCTTCGAACCGCTCGAGGGGCCATTCAGAGTGGCCAGCTATCAAGATGTGCCTCCGATGCCGCAACAGCCGTTGCCGCCGGAGCAGCCGTTGCCACCATTTCCCGGCGGTATGCAGTTGGCATGGTCCGCGCCGGCCGCCGATTACGATGCGATGCTCGACGACCTGGGGATCCCCCGGATCGGGCAAGTCGCCGACCCGATGGGCGCGACCGCGTCGCCGAGCGTCGCAGGCGTCATTGCCAACTCGAGCGATGTGCAGAGCGTCAGCGTACAACATCGCTCGCCGATCTCGCTCGATCCGAACATCCGCGGCTTCAAGCTCGGGCAAGTCTACTCGCAGGTCAACGGCGTCCATTGGCTGCCCGTTCGGCAGGACCTCGATTCGATGCTCAGCAAGATCGACCCGGGCATGGTCCGAAGCGCCGTCGTAGTTCCCGGGCCTTATACGGTGAAGTATGGGCCGGGATTCAGCTTCATCGACATCGAGCGCGAGCCGACGCCGCGATACAAGAACGGCTCCGAAACGCATTTTCGCACCAGCGGCAACGTTCGCACCAACGGCGGCCAGTTTTACGGCCGCGAAACGGTCTTCGGCGGCGGATCCAATTATGGGTTCCGGCTCAGCTACGGACACCGCCGCGGAAGCGACTACCATTCCGGCGACGATCTGGCCATCCCCTCGAGCTACGAAAATCGCGACCTCTGGGGCGAATTCGGCTTCGATGTGAATCCGCATCGGCGGGTCGAGTTTACCTATCAACGATTGGACCAAACCGATACGGAATATCCCGGCCAATTCTTCGACGTCAACTTCCTGACGACCTATGGCTTCGAGCTGCGGCTGATCGACGAGGATCCTTGTGCGGTGTGGACGAAGCTGAGCATCGATACCTGGTACAACCGGACCCAATTCGCCGGCGATACGTCGGGGAAACGGCTCCCGCATTTCCCGGTCATCACCCGAATCGAGTCCGCGTTGGACAACGAACTGGGCAACAACCCGGGCACGAGCACGCTGAATGGCACGACCGACGGGGGGCTTTCGTCGGCGGGGGCCCGCGTGGCGGCCACGTTCGGCGAGTCCGACGCCGCCAACCTTCAGGCGGGTGCCGATTTCCGCTATCTGAGACAGAACCTCCAAGAGAACTTCACGCTGACGAACTTCCCGGCGTTTCGCACCAACATGCCCCGCAGTTGGCTGGCCGACCCGGGTGTCTACGCCGAATTACGATTGCCGATAACTGGGCGGTGGCTTACGTCGTTGGGAGCCCGGGGCGACTTCGTCAGCACCACGGCCCGGGCCTCCGATGTCCGTGGCAATACGATGCTTCCCGGCGGCACGGACGATCTGAAGCAGGACGACATGCTCTACGCCTTCTACTTGACCAATGAGTTCGAGTTGAATCCCTGCTGGACACTCCGGCTGGACGCCGGCCATGCCCAGCGCGCGCCGACGCTCATCGAGCGCTATGCCGACGGCATGTTTCTCGGTGTCATGCAGAGCGGATTCAGCCGCGTCATCGGCAATCCCAGTCTGAAGAAGGAGCGGAATTGGCAGATCGATCTCGGCGTGGAGGCCGATTTCGACTCGTGGCGGGCTCGTGCCGGATTCTTCCACTCCTGGGTTACCGACTATATCACGTTCGAGGACGATCGGGTCGTCGATTTCGGCGATGCCCGGCTGCTGCGATATACGAATACGAGCTTCGCCACACTGACCGGTTTCGAGTTGGCCGCCGATGTCGAGCTTCTGCCCTGCCTGAGCCTATTCGGCACCATGCGATACGTCCAGGGTCAGGACGGCGAGATCGATGCCCCGTTGCCGTCCATCCCGCCGCTCGATTCGACCATCGGACTGCGACTGCACGACATGAACGGGGGGCGCCGCTGGGGAATCGAATGTGCCGCCCGAATCGTCGACACCCAGGATCGGCTGGGCACCATTCGACTGCTCGGCGCACCCACCGTGGTCGAAGAGCAGACTCCCGGCTTCAACGTCTGGCATCTGCACGGCTATTTCAACTGCACGAAGCGGCTGAGATTGGTGGCCGGCATCGACAACCTGTTCGACACCAACTACCAGGAGCATCTCGACCTGCGGCTGTTGGGCCCCGTCGGATTCGGCCCTGCCACGCGCGTCTATGCCCCCGGACTGACACCCTACGTCGGCGTCGATTGGCTCTTCTGATATGCCGGTCAGCTAATCGGCAACATCCAGGGCAACAGCATTACCCGATTGTCGAAGACATCGGAGATCGTGTCTGCCTCGGGCTTGACGAATCGGGCCATCAGCCAATCGATCACGCTGATCCGTAGGCCCTCGCCGATGATCAGGTCGCCGCTGCTGCCGCCGGCCGACACCTCGTCGCGTCCCAGGGCAATGATCGTGTCGTTCCCCGATCCGCCGACGACCTTGTCGCCGTCCTGCTGAAATACCGGCGGATTGGACGGATGGTAGGCGTGGTCGGCAAACAGGAAGTCGTCTCCGGCGCCTCCTTCGAGGAGATCGGCTCCGGCGCCGCCGAAGATCGCATCGCCGATTTGCATACCCGAGGGGGCACTCGGATTCAACGGCCCGGTCGCATTGCTACCGGTCAGTCGATCGTTCCCGGCCCCACCGTCGAGCATGCCGGCGATGTGGGAGCCGTTGGTGATTTGATCGTTCCCGCCGTTGCCAAAGACTTGCAGGGTCTCGACGCCTTGGATCTGGAACGGCGCCGAATCGACGGCCATCGAGAACGGCCCGACGGTTACCACGTCGGCGGCCGACGAGCCGTTGATCCGCAGGGCATCGCGCGGCGCATCGAATGCTCCGCTATCGTCTCCACCGTCCAGTTTCAATCTCGGCGTTCCGGTCGGCGACATTTGCAGTAGGACTTGATCATCGCCGGCCTGGGTATTCAACTCCAATGTCTCGACACTGACGTATCCGGCCAGCGAGGCCCCCCGCCAGGCAATTTCCCCCGCGACATCGTCGATCTCGAAGACATCGCGATCGCTCGTGGCATCGATGGCGAATGTGTCGTCTCCATCGCCCGCCTTGAAGTCGAGCTCGCCGTTGGGTAGCTTCACGGTCTGCAACTGCAACGTCAGTCGATCATCACCCATCCCGCCGAGGACTTGCAGGAAACGGTCGCCCGGGTTCTCCGGCGTCTTCGCCCTGACGGTACCCAGCAGATTCGCTAGACCGCCGTTGTTGTCCGTTCCAATGTTTAGCTTCACCCACTCGGAAGCCGATACGATGGCTTGAGCATCTAATTGGAGGATATCGGCCGTACCGAGTTCCACATGGCCGCCGGCTGCGACGATCGACGATCCGTCGGGCAAGGTCACGTTACCCTGTGTCGCCGCGATCGTGACATCGCCGGTCGATTGTGAGTTGACCTTGCTCACGTTGATCGACCCATCGGCCGTCGCGTGAATCGAGCCAGCCATCGTCTCGACAAGCTGCAACTTGACGTCGTCGGTCTCGGTGATCACGATATCGCCGGGAGCCGTCGTCGAGGCGATGATACTCGTCACTTCCGTCTCGAGCGTGATCGGCCCGGCGGCAGTCGCGGTCAACTCATCGGCCGTGATCTTCCCCGGGCCATCGGTGATCGGGCCGGCCATGTCGAGCGTCACGTCGCCGAGCGTCCCGGCGTTGATCGTGCCGATATTGACGACCGCGCTCGGATCGGCGACCGAAATCGTTACGTCGTTCGAGTCGCTGTCGGTGCTGGAAGTGTCGATCTTGACGATCGACTCCAAGAAACCCGAGGTTATCGCCACCGCGCCGTCGAACGTTGTGATCTCCGTCACATGTGCCAAGAGAGCGGCATTGATCGTGATGTCGCCTGGCGCGCTAGTGGTGGCCGCCAGTTCCAGGACAAGATCCATAATCAGAGTGATCGGTCCGGCGGCCCGGGCCGTTACACGGTCGACACTGATCCGACTGGAAAGCCGGTCGATCGAGCCGGCCGAGTCGAGTATCAGGTGGCCATCCACCGGCGTCTCGATCAACCCGGTCAGGATGTCGCCGGAAGTCGTCGTAATCGAGATTTCGCGCCCTACGGCCGGGTCCGAGATAACTCGATTGGCCGTCACGGTGCCGCCCGCCGTAATCGAAATGTCGCTCTCCATCGCGCCGATATTAACGGTTACCTCGTCCGTCTCGGTGACGACGCACTCTTCCAGTGCCATCTGCACGTCAATCGAGTTGACCGTCGTATCGAGCCGAACTTCCAATGCCCCGCCGGCCGTTAGCTCATCGGCCGTGATCTTCCCGGGGAGGTCGGTGATCGCGACACCCGAGTTGAGCGACACGTCGTTCTGC
>SDBT01007699.1_pt1 | contig 17697 bp, 14 predicted proteins | sample 2277101 | NCBI WGS metagenome assembly SDBT01 (sample SAMN10404973, study PRJNA504765) | marine sediment metagenome | isolation source: marine sediment core GS10_PC15, 103 cmbsf | place: Arctic Ocean: Southern Knipovich Ridge | collected 2010 | reverse complement strand
CTACACTGACTTCTCTTCGCTAGCTAGATCCATCTGGGATTTGATCCGTTCAATGGCCTGTTCACGGATTTCCGCCTTCGGGTGAATGAACGAGAGTCCCTCCTCACCGAACGCCTGGCCGGTGCCAATGGCGCGAATAACCATGCCATGCTCGCTGGTAATCTCGATCACCTCCGAAGTATTGAGGAGCTTTGGGTCACGAACGGCGATCTCGACGCCATCATAACCCTGCGCAGCAATCTTTGCGACATTCTCCGCCAACTGACCCTTGTAGGCCAGGGCGGAGAATGTCGCAGGTTGGGTCGACAGTACGATGCTCAGTTTCACCCTAGAGCCCCATTTTCCGAATGGCGTAGATGGGTCTCCATCCTTCGGTAAAGGGTTCCTTCATGTAGGGTTCCATCTCCGCCTCCGTCCTCATCGTCGTCTGCTCGATGGGAGGAACCTTGCCCGAGGGGAACGCCTCGAGGATCTCATCATGAAGCAGCGTGAGATACGAGAGGATCGCAGCGATGGTTCGTTTGGCTTTTTGAGCTTTCGCGATGTTGGGCCGTCCAACGACTCCCTCGGGGATGGCTGCCAATTCGATCGGAAAATGGCCCTGCCCCTCCGACCACTTGCAGGGCCGCGCAAAGGGATCAACCGCTTTGTCCATGTGGCCGTCTGGGAGGTACGCCGGCACGGAGGTCTCTTCAGCCAAATCCATCTGCACATACTGCTGGGCCAGCAACAGCATCACCGATGTCTCCGCCTCGTCGGCGTGGAAGAAATCATCATCCCAGTCGCCGCCACGTTCCTTGGTCCTGAAGAACTCGCGAACCGCCCGGTGCCAGTCGATGGTGCGGAAGATGCCCGGCAGGTTCCAGGTCTTCTGCAGCTCCTGGATTGCCGCTTCGAGCAGCCACTGGTGACCATGGTTGTTGATCAGGATGATCTTGCGGAACCCGTCATTCCAGAGGCCGACCATTACATCGATCAGCACCCGCTTGAGCACCTCGTCCTCGAGGTGGATCGTACCGGGCATCCCGATGTGATGATGCGGATGGCCACCGTAGTTGAGTGGCGTCCAGACCAGGTTGCAGGGTGCACCCTTTTTCGCGGTATACCGCCGCACTCCCTCGAGGATTTGTGTCACCATGAGTGTATCGAGCGCCGTCACCGTATGACGACCGTGAAGCTCCGTACATCCGATGGGAACAAAGACGATGTCGTTTTTTTTGCGATTCTCGACGACTTTCTGACGGATCGTCGTTTGCACATAAGTTCCGGGTTTGCCGAGTTCCGGGGGGCTGGGAATTCCGTAATCCGCGAGGATCTTGTCGATCTCCTCATCCGGCGCCTCCCAGATCCGCTTCTTGAGCCGCCCGACCCCGGTGTTTTCGAACCGGAGATCGTCCCGATTGGTCGTAAGCCAGTCACTCATATCCGTCTCCTTCCGCATTCGCGGAATATCAGTCGATCAGGGCCGTGATTTTGACCTCTTCACGGTCGGTCTGCAATGTCACCAGGTTCTCGGGAACTTCCTCGATTCTGATCTTCTTGGTGATCAACGGGGTGACATCCATACCGGCCGCCATGCTGCTGATTACGCGGGGGAAGGTGCCGTGGCCCGAATGTCCCTGCGAACCGACCACACTCGCCCGGCGAACCTGGAACACCTCGCCGTTCATCGGGATTTTGTCGTCCGCACGTGCTACGATAACCACCGTCGAGTTGAGCGTGCGCCCCTCCCAGATGATGTCCTCGACATCCTGCCAGACGATGCTGGGCAGACCGGTAGCCTCGAGGATCAGGTCCGCACCCATCCCCTTGGTGATGTCGAGCACAGCTTCGGTTACTTTGACCTGTGTCGGATCAATTGCGTGAGTCGCCCCCATCGCCAGAGCCATCTCACGGCGTGATTTGGATGGCTCGGAGATGATAACGTTGGACGCGCCGGAACGTTGCAGCACCGCGCAGGCCGCCGCACCGATCGGGCCGCCACCGAGGATCACGACGTTATCGCCGGCACGGATGCCGCCGCCACGCTCGATCACCGCGTTGTAGGCGACTGAGGTCGGTTCGACCAGGCTGCCGAGCAGAAATGCCTTCTCGTCCCCGAACTGCTCCCGCAGCCCCTCGAGGCTCCAGAGGTATCGCGACTCGACCTTGATGTACTTGGCGTACGCACCATCCACGGAGAATCCGATCTCCTCCAATTTCTCACAGTGGTTAGGAAAACCATCCGCGCAGGGCTTGCACTGTGCACACCACTCCATCTCCTCGGAGCAGACCGCTTCGCCCTTCTCGTAGTTCTTGCCGGTGCGCTTGTTGTAAGCGTCTTTCCCGGCCTCGACTACGATCCCCGAGAATTCATGTCCCAGTGTGACCGGGAATGCCGTCAGGCCCGGATAGTAGATGTAGCCATCATCGTAGGCCTGGTTCATGTGAACGTCACTACCACAAATGCCGCAGGCTTTGACCTCGATGAGTACCTCCGACGGACCGTTCTTCGGGGCATCCTTCTCAACGATCTCCACCCGTGGGTTGCGCCAGACCTTGCTACCCAGGTAGGTGAGTTTCCCGTCGATGTCCTTAGAACCCAACTTGAACTCCGGCTTGGGATCCCAGTCGGCAAAAAGAGTTACTGTTTTCATGCCTTTTCCTTTCCCCCCAGAGAGGATATGATCTCCGTATATGATCTTTTTCTCTATTTATCAACAGTTTGCCGCAACCATAGCACCAGTCACCGAACCGGTGTCCTCTTTTGTACCAACATTTTCAGTTCATGTTTCGCTCCCCGACAACACTTCGCACAGCTATGAATACTCCAGACACACCGGTATGTAATCGTTTACATCGCAATATACAAACCGGCTCGCGAAAAACAATGGTTCGACTCATAATTCCAAACCACACGATCCGGTCATCAAGGTCGCTTAAGCGCGACAACCGGGTGTGTGAAGAGCGACAGGCCGGGGATCAATGGTCCCGCAGCCGAGCTCCGCCCAGCTGCGAGGATTTGTTTGTAATAGTTTGTTATTCTTTGTTATAGAAGTCTTATTTCTCGTTTTCAACCATCACCGGATCTGCTCCGGCTACCGATATTCTGTCACCGGGCGACATCCTTTCAGCCAACGAGTGCAGGCCTCCAGGAGATCGTCCGGCAAGACCGACGAGATCCCAACTGGACAGGTAAACGTTTTCATTTCTTCTCGTCGTCACTCGGAAAGCGACCCCGATTCCCAAACGGCCCCCTCAAAGACCTCCGCTATTCTCGAGCGAATTCAGAGAGTGGGATCTCCCACTTTTCCCTCCTCCGAAAGCGCACACAACCCGTGTACCCCGCGTTATAAGCCAGCCTCACAGCCTCCTCCATTCCCATACCGACGTGGGCTGGATCATGCGCATCGGAGCCGAAACAGATCGGGATTTCGTGCCGCCGCGCTGCCCGCAGAATCTGAGGGGAGGGATACATTTCGAAGGGAGGATTCCGCAGGCCTGAGGTGTTTATCTCAAGAACCATGCCACTCTCCGCGATCTCCTCAAGAAGAGGATTGACGATTTCAAGAACTCGGAGGGGAGCGGGAGAGTGGCCATTCCGCTTTAAAAAATCAAAATGAGACACGACATCGAACAGTGACGACCGAACCATGAGCGCAACAAGATCATAGTAGCTGATCCAGGATTGCTCCACGGCCTCCATCTCATAACGCCGGGCCGGATCCAACACAGGGTATTCGTAGTGAACTGATCCGAGTACAAGATCGAACGATTGCTGAGCCAACCGGGTTGCAAGCACAGGTTCACAGTCAAGATAATAATCCGCTTCAATACCGAGCAGCACATCGGGCCCATCGAACCCCCGCAAACCTTCGACCTCGCCCTGGTAGAGGGGATATTCATCGGGTTCCATCCGCACCTCGGGATGGAACCCGTCCCACGCGGGAGTGTGGCAGGTGAAACAGATCTCACCGATCCCCCTCTCCCTCGCCGCACGGTGATACTCGTCCATTGTGGCGGAGGCGTGCTTGCAGTAGGGGGTGTGGATGTGATAGTCATAGAGAGGTCGCACAACTCCTCCATCTATTCTAGCCGGGGAGATTTTCAACGAGGACCCGCCCCGCAGTCCGCCTCGAAAAAATTCACCGAAAGGGGACAGATAGCCGGATAAATCCTCCGTGCCCTTTCGCCGGGAGTCTCGGCAAAACCTTGACGAAAATTGCTGCTCATCTTGCTAACGCCTTCGTGGAGTAGTATCATTAATGTAATCGTTTTTATAAATCGTAGCAAGGTTGATTGGTAAGTAATTATTTTATATTACTTTAATAGTGATAACGTTTCATAATTTCACACGGGGTGCACCCAAAACGACGGAGCCGAACCGGCAAAATGGCAAACCTTCAGGATGTCGCCCGAGAGGCGGGGGTATCTGTAGCGACCGTTTCGAGGGTGATGAACGACGCAAAGAACGTCAGGTCTGAAACGCGGACAAAAGTGCAGACGGCGGTTCAGGCACTGAGGTTCCAACCCAACCGAGTCGCCCGACGGTTGAGAACTCGTAACGGACTCAGCCAGTTGATCGGTCTCGTCGTTCCAGACATCCAGAACCCGTTCTTCGTCGAGGTCATCCGGGGAGTAGAGGAGGCAGCTTACGGGAGTGGAAATGCGCTCATTCTCAGCAGTTACCAGTATGACGAGGAGAAAGAGAAGCTCTATCTCAACCTGATGCGTTCGGAGTCCGTTGACGGGCTGATCATCATCCCGCACGGAAAGAAAGACAGGGCTGTCAAGCAGTTAATACGCAGCGGTGTTCCGACCGTCTGTGTGGACCGGGCTGTTGAGAGCGTCGATGTCGATACTGTTGTGGTCGACAACCAGCGCGGTGCTCGTGAAGCGACCGAACATCTGCTGAAACTCGGAAATAAACGGATCGGATATATCTCTGGACCGACGGAGATGCTGACCAGTGTGGAACGCCTTGCGGGGTACCAAAGCGCCCTGTGGGAAAGCTGCGTGGAATGTGAGGACAACCTGATAAGGGTTGGTGATTACAAGTATGAGAGTGGTAACCGGCTCGCAGGAGAGCTGCTCGATCTCCCGGAACCACCGTCGGCCTTGTTCGTTGCAAACAGCCTGATGACGCTCGGCGCACTGGAGGCGATTCACCGCCGAAGGTTAACGATACCGACCGACGTGGCATTGATCGGTTTTGATGATATGGCCTGGGCGATTTCATTAAATCCTCCGCTGACTGCGGTCAGCCAGCCGGGTTTCGAAATCGGACGCCGGGCAGCGGAGCTTCTTTTTCAGCGGTTCAGCGACCCGACACGTCAGACCGTGCGTGTTGTATTGGAGACCAGATTAATAGTGAGAAAATCCTGCGGGTCGTGAGGAGACCGCTGATATGAATGATTCATTGTGACACTCCACCGCTTCACAGGATCAGAATGAACATTGACGACAAGACCAATCCGAACGATTTTGGGGGTCGGATGAGTCGAATTAACCACTTCAATCGCTATGATCAGAGGGAGACTCGCGATCCCGGATCAGGTTCCTCATCCGGCATCTGCACCCCTCGTTTTATATCTGCACAATCCTTCCCGCCCTCCAGCTTGCGGCAACGCCGATCCGAACCGCAAGGTTTCCGATATCGCCACAGTGTTCCCCCCTCGCTCCTCCCCACTCCCGACCCTGCTTTCGATTTGGTCACATACGAAATCAACGTCTTCTCGCGCAGGCAGTCTTCTGAAGTCCTGCCATCGAACCACTTTCGCGCATGGCAGCAGAGCACCTCGATGAGATCACCTGAACCAGAACAAAACTATGAAGAGCTAAAATTCAAGTACAACAGGAATGGTGGGTTCATCCACGCCCACCTTTCTTCACAACAGGGGGAGAGATTATGAGTTTGTTAACAAACCGAGCGACAAGGTTGTTCGTCTGTTGCATCGCTCTAGTCGGTCTCACTGCATTGCCTGCATTTGCGCAGGAGACCGGGAAAGTCACGGGTTCTGTGACCGACGCCACCACCGGCTCGTTCCTGCCGGGCGCCAGCGCATTGATCGAGGGCACCAGCCTGGGGTCGGCAACACTGCGTGACGGGTCCTACATCATCCCGAACGTTCCCGCCGGCACACACACCCTGCAGGTGAGCTACACCGGGTACGATGACTTCACAGTGGAAGTTACGGTCGCTGCCGGAGAGGTCGTTTATCAGGACGCCTCGCTGATCAGCACCGTAATCGCGCTGGACGAAGTCACCTACTCCCTGCTCCGCCAAGGGCAGGCCAAGGCGCTCACTCAGCAGAGGAACTCCGATCGCATCGTCAGCATCATATCGGAAGAGATGATCGACGCCTTCCCGGACAAAAACGCGGCTGAAGCGATCCAGCGGTTGCCGGGAGTCACGTTGCAGCGAGACCACGGTGAAGGCCGCTATATCGTCGTGCGTGGCATGGAATCCCGCCTCAACTCGATGATGATCAACGGGCAGCGCATCCCCTCCCCGGAGGGCGACCAGCGCAACCCCGTACTCGACGTCATCCCCTCGGACCTGCTCGCCGGCATCGAAGTGACCAAGGCGCTCACGCCCGATATGGACGGTGACGCGATCGGTGGTGCGGTGAACCTGATCACCAAGAGTGCCTTCGATTACGACAAGCGTGTTATCGATTTCGACCTTGGTGGGGGTTATCGCAACCTGCGTGGAACCGGTTCCTACAACGGCTCGTTCAATTTCATCGACAAGTATCTCGATGGAAAGCTGGGTGTGACCTTTGGGGCAAGCACCCACTTTGTCAACCAAGGCACTGACAACGTAGAATCGGAGTGGGCGGACAGCTGGGAAACCGTCACGGACGTTGTGGACAAATACGAGGTGGACGAGGACGATCCAACTGACACCACCTGGATCTACCAAGTCGAAGAGACTGACGGCTGGACGATCGCCGACTTTGAACAACGATACTACCGGGTGGAGCGTACACGCACCGGGGTCAACGCCAACTTCGATTATAAACTCGATGCCAACAACCGCTTCTTCCTCCGTACCCTTTACAACCATTATGTTGACCTCGAGCACCGTGATCGCATCCGGTTCCGGGTTGACAAGGCCGTTGACGAAGAGGAACCCTACTCGGGCTACCAGTCAGCTACATCGGTGGACGGTTCGAGGGCTGTCCGGGAGTTGAAATACCGTGAGGAGACGCAGACCATCCAGAGCTACGCCTTCGGTGGTTTTCATGCTCTGCCGTGGTTCGATCTCGATCTCGATTATCAGGTCATCTACTCCTTCGCTGACGAAGAGGAACCGTTCAGTCGTTACTACGAGTTTGAGGCAAAGGACTTCGATTACACCTTCACACTCGACAGGGATTATCCGCAGTTCACGGTCGATACAGGGGACATCAATGACCTCAGCTTGTTCGAGTTTGCCGAAGGAGCGAATCAGGACGGCCGCTGGACGAAGGATCATGATCAGACATACCTGGTCAACGCGAAATTACCGTTTTCCTTCGCCGAGGCTTCGGGCAGCTTCAAAGCAGGCGTGAAGTATTCCCACAAAGACAAGGAGATGGAGAATCATCGCTATGAGTATTCATGGGAAGGTGATGCCGATCTCCTCCTGGAAGGCTACGAAGCTGAGCTGACCTATGACGACTTCATGAATGGTGAGTACGCATTCAACCACATGATCGACGAGGATCTGATCCAGGACTTCATGGATGCTAACGCTGCGGATTTCGAGGCGACGGAGAACCTCGAGGACAAGTACCTCGACTCGTTCGATGCGGTTGAAGAGATCACCGCCTACTACGGCATGGCGACGATCAACTACGGCCCGTTCATGTTCCTGCCCGGTGTCCGTATCGAACAGACCATGAACTCCTACTGGGGGTACGATGGTGACCTGGCTGATGAATCAACTTTCAAACGCGTCTGGGGTGGCGAGAACACCTATTCAAACGTTCTCCCGATGGTTCACCTCCGATACAAGTTCGACAGGAACACCATCTTCAGAATTGCCTACACCAATTCGCTGGCGCGCCCCAACTACCAAGACCTCGCACCCTATGTAACGACCGAGGATGAGGACCAGATGCTCGGCAACCCGGATCTCGAGGCGACGACTGCAACAAACATCGATCTGATGGCCGAGTACTACGTGGGCAGCCTCGGTGTCGTCTCCGGCGGCTATTTCATGAAAACACTTGACAACTACATCTTCCCACAGGTCACTACGTACGAGGACCCCGCCGACGGCATCGAAAAACGGATCCAGCCGGTCAACGGTGAGACCGCAACGCTCAACGGTTTCGAAATCGCCTGGCAGCAGCAGCTCGACTTCCTGCCGGGGATGCTCAACGGCCTCGGGATCTACCTCAATTACACCAACACCACCTCGGAGGCAGAGTATCCGAGCCGTGGAAGTACAACTCTGCCGGGACAGTCCGACAACGTTCTGAATGCCTCGCTCTCCTATGAGATAGGGAAATTCTCGACTCGTCTCTCGGCGAATCTCCACGGGAAGTATCTCTATGAGGTGGGTGAAGATGTTGACGAAGATGTCTACATCGATAGCCGCACACAGGTTGATTTCGCAGCGAACTACCGTGTGACCAACAACATCAGCGTCTACGCAAACGGCATCAACCTGACCAACGCGCCCGATCGCTTCTACACGGGTTCCGAGGACCACCAGGTCCAGCGTGAGCTCTATTCCTTCGCAGTGAGCGGCGGTGTGCAGTATAGATTCTAATCACTCAAGAACCTCTCATGAATAATCCCGTTCCGGCCACCCCAAATCGGGGTGGCCGGATATGTTTACGGTCAGAATCTCCTTCTGGAAAGCGAAACACGGTTCGCCATTGCCCCGAGTTTCTTTTGTAACAGATGATCCGCTGGATAGCCGGGTCCGTAAGAGGTGAGGACACCAATCCGGTGGGTATGAAGATGACTGGGTTTGAAAGGATCGTGGAGCGGCTGAAGGAGCAGTACCGTCCGCACTCCCTCTTCCTGATCGAGGACGCAAAATCCGGCGAGAAATTCATCGCCCGAGGCTCCAACCGGACGGAGTTCAGCGAGATCATGAAGGTACCGGCGCACCGCATCCCCTTTGAACTGGTACGGAGGCTGATCGCCGGGCCACCCGCCGCGAGTCAGGGCCGGATAATGGTTAGTTACCCTGCTGCTGTCCGTGTGTCTCTCTCTACCAGGATGTATTTTATAAATAGTGTGATGTAGATCACATTTCTGTAACACAACATAATTATACTGAGCGTATCTTAACATACCTCAACAGTCTGGAGTTTGGGGGGAAAGTAAGGAGGTAATACCATGAAGAATCTCAGAATCAGTATTTTTTTCTGCTTCTTGATTGGCCTGTTTCATGCCGCGTACGCCCAACCCGATACCCTTTGGACCAAGACCTACGGCGGTCCGGATTTGGATATCCTGGTTTCCATCCAGCAGACTACTGATGGAGGCTACATCATGGCAGGGGGGCTGGCAGCCGGGGGGCAAACAGGTGACTATTGGCTCGTCAAAACGAATGCACAAGGGGACACCCTCTGGACCAGAACCTATGGCGGTACCAGTTGGGAAAATTGTGGCTCTATGCAAATGACCTCAGATGGTGGGTTTATTCTTGTGGGTGCTACAGAATCTTTCGGTGTAAATGACCGAAATATTTGGCTTGTCAGGACAGATTCCAACGGTGACACTCTATGGACCAAAACCTTTGAAAAATCTCTACTCAGTGACGCGAATTCAGTTGTGCAGACCTCAGATAGTGGATTTATTGTTGCGGGTATTGCTGGCACTTATGATGAAGGTTCCAATGATGTTTGGCTCATACGCACTGATTCCGATGGAGACACCCTCTGGACAAAAACGTATGGCGGCACTGGAGACCAGGACGGCCGATTTGTCCAGCAGACTGCTGATGGCGGCTATATAATTATTGCGAATAAAAGAGTAGCTGATGGGAATGTAGATATCTGGCTGCTTAAGACTGACGCTAATGGCGATACCACCTGGACCAGCACCTTCTCCACTGGCAGCGATGGTGAGGGTACCAATGTCGTGCAGACTGCCGATAGTGGCTATGCTATCTTCGGAATTATCTTTGGCACTCTTGATGCACCGGCGCCGGACGGGGACGACCGCGACTGGCTGCTGATCAAGACCGATAGTCTGGGGGTACTGGAATGGTCCCAGACCTATGGTGAGGACCTTATGGACCAATCATTTGACATGCTGCTCACGGATGATGGTGGTTTTCTGCTCACCGGAGCGTTGGACCTGACCGCTTCCGGCAATTCCTGGGACCTCTGGCTGGTTAGAGCCAATTCACTTGGCGATACCGTTTGGACTACTACCGTGGGTGACATCGGCGACGATGCGGGCACCGGATTGCTGGAACTGGCCGAGGGAGAGTACGCTGTTGTGGGTATCACCAGTTCCTGGGGCGCCGGCGACTTGGATGGTTGGTTGGTACGTTTCGGGGATCCAACAGCGATTACCACCCCGGTCATGGCTGGAGTGCCGGAGACTTTCGCTCTGTATGCCAACTATCCCAACCCCTTCAACCCCAGCACAACCATGCGTTTCGACCTGCCGCAGGCCATGGACGTTCGCATTGCGGTATATGATCTGCTGGGCCGGGAAGTGATCCGGCTGGTGGATGGGCGCATTGAGCAGGGGTATCACCAGGTGGTGTGGAACGGTATGACAGCTAACGGCAGCGAGCTGCCCACCGGCGTTTACATCGCCCGGCTGGTGACACCGGAGTACAGCAAATCCATCAAGATGGTGCTGCTGAAGTAGGGGAAGAAATGAAGCCCCAGAGAAATCTGGGGCTTTTCATCCGTACCCCGGGCGCGGCTGATTACGTCACGAAGTACCGGGACTCCCTCTCTACTACGCTCCGCTTCGTGGTCGAACGCGCGACTCCGCTTATTGCTGAAGGCTGACCGCTGACCACTGAGGGCTTCTTCGTACCCCGGATGTGACTCGAATTGAGTGAGGAAAACAGGGCCGGCCGCCGCCGTTGCTCCGCTTTTAGCGGGGTTGGCGGGGTAAAATTTGACGAAGGGTGACCAGTGGTGACCATATTTTCGAGAAAGCGAGAGGTGATCATCGTGAGCGGATCAAGCGATTGGCGCTTCAGATGAGGCGTGAATTAAACCTTGGAAACGCGAAATGCCTATCCTAGCTTTGGGGCCGAAAAGTCCAAAAGGCTTTGAAGACCTGCACGAAGAAATATCATAAGGACCTTTACCATGCTGATCCGCCGTGTTCTATTGTCACTTTTTGCGCTCACCGTATTTCTCGGTGCCCGGAACTTGCCCACGCCGAAGAGTCATTTCGGTTTTGTTCCAGGCACAGATCGAGAGCTTTTCACATATGAAGAACTGATTAGCTATCTGAAGCTAGCCGACGATGCCTCGGACCGGGTGGCCTTGCGCGAAATAGGCCGTAGTCCTGAAGGACGGCCAATGTATGTCTGCTTTATTTCGGCACCAGAGAACCTGGTACGACTGGATGAGCTGCGTACTATTAATCAGCAACTGGCCTGGAATACCGATCTGGACTCTGCTACTCGGGCCCGGTATCTGAAAGAAGGCCGGGTTTTTGTACTGGGAACCTTATCCATGCATTCCGGTGAGGTGGGCCCTTCCCAGGCCGCACCACTTATCGTATACGAGGCGGCCACAACCAATGACCCGGCACGGCTGGCTATTCTGGCTGAGACAGTGTATATGATGGTGCCCTGTCATAATCCTGACGGTATGGATATGGTGGTCAAGAATTATCACAAGTACAAGGGTACCGAGTACGAAGGTGCCGATCTTCCCGGGATCTACCACAAGTACGTGGGCCATGACAACAACCGGGACTTCGTCACCCTGCACCAAACCGACACCAAGGCCATCTCCTCTATTTACAGCCGGGACTGGATGCCTCAGGTCATGGTGGAAAAGCATCAGATGGGCTACACTGCCCCCCGCTACTTTGTTCCTCCCATGCATGACCCGATTGCGGAGAACGTGGATGCCGAGCTATGGAACTGGACCTGGATATTCGGTTCGGAAATGGTGCGGGATATGACCAGTCAGGGGCTGAAAGGGGTCTCTCAGCATAATCTTTTCGATGACTACTGGCCCGGCTCCACCGAAACGTCCCTCTGGAAGGGTGTCATCAGCCTTCTGACCGAGGCTGCCAGTGTCCGGGGGGCAACTCCTATGTACGTGGAACCCACCGAGCTTGTTGGTGGTGTCAAGGGTTTGGCTGAATACAAGAAGAGCATCAATATGGCAGACCCCTGGCCCGGTGGCTGGTGGCGGCTCGCGGACATAGTCAGGTATGAAGTGGCCTCCACGTGGAGTATCTTGCGTACCGCAGCCAGTCATCGCCCGGACATTCTGGCATTTCGCAGCGATGTTTCCCGCCGCGCTGTAGCCCAAGGCCGGAGCCAAGCCCCGGCCTATTTCGTTATGCCCGTATCCCGGCAGCACGATGCCGGAGAACTGGCAGGTATTGTTGATCTGCTCCATGAGCATGGCGTGAAGGTGCATCGCCTTTCGTCGGACCTCATCCTCGAGGATCGAACCCTTCATTCCGGCGATGTCGTGGTGAGTTTGGCTCAACCTTATCGGGCCTTCATCAAGGAGGTAATGGAAGCTCAACAGTTTCCTGAGCGCCATTACACGCCTGGCGGCAAACTCATCAAACCCTACGATGTTACGACTTGGTCCTTGCCGCTGCAGCGTGGCGTCACTGCCTGGCAGGTTGACCGAGTGAATCCGACTTTGGATGCGGCCTGCGAACTCATTAACTCGGATGTTCCATTCACAACGTGGGATAGAACCCTGCCTGGTTCCTGGTCTGCTGTGCTTCTGGACGGCCGACGCAACGAAAGCTTTGAAGTGGTGTTCCGCGCGGTTAAAGCAGGCATGGCTGTGCAACGTCTTACTGAAGCCCTCACGGTGAACGATGTAGAGTATCCATCTGGTTCGTTTCTATTGCCCAAGAACGCCAAACGCCTGACCGCCCAGCAGGAACTACTGGCCACCCTAACTGCGCCGCCGCTGTTCTTCACCACTGCTACGCCAAAACCGAAAAGCATTCCTGTGAAACTGCCTCGCATCGCTTTGGTGGAATCGTGGTTTCATGATATGGACGCCGGGTGGACCCGATTCATTCTGGATAACTATGGCGTGTCTTACACCGTGCTACGTCCCGATGGGATAGCCAAAGCGGGCCTTGCCAAGAAGTTCGACATCATCTTTATGCCCGATGAAGCCAAATCAGTTTTGGAGAAAGGTCGCTGGGAGGAAAGCGACGGCACTCTCGTTATATCTGACTATCCCCCTGAATATACAAAAGGCATGGGAGATGAGGGCAAAGAGGCACTCCTGGCTTTCGTTGACGGTGGTGGCCGGATAGTAACCTGGGGGCGTTCAGGCCGGCTCTTCCTGGGTACGCAAAAGCTCGGCGAGACGGAATTCATATTACCGATTAAAGACCTCGCAAAGGATCTGGAAAAAGAGGGCCTTTACTGCCCAGGTTCCCTGATCCGCATCAAGCTGAACCGGGACCACCCGATGACCCTGGGCCTGCCGGATGAATTGGGTGTGTTCTACCGGGCTCGTCCAGTCTGGGAAACCCGCATACCTGATCTGGGCACGGATCGGCGGATCGTGGCTTGGTTTCCAGAGCGTGACCTTCTACTATCGGGCTATGCCGCCAAGGTAGAACTTCTGGGCGGCAAGGCGGCTCTGGTTTGGGCGAATAAAGGCAAGGGCGAGATCATCTTTATAGCCTTTGGCCCTCAGTTTCGCGCCTCCACCAGCGCCAGCTACAAGCTGCTCTGGAACAGCCTATTAATACCCTGACGCAGCTCAGTATGGTTGACGTTTATCTAAGGGGTCTCTTCTCCGACATCTAATCGCCCGGCTGGTCACGCCGGCGCGCAGGCGAAAGTCGATGGCAGACGACCGGACGCCGAACCCGGGATACGTTATCCATAATAACCCTGGACAAATTCTCCTGGATTGGGCAGTGCCGGGTCGCGGACGAATTTCGAGAACACATACCTATTCCCGCCTACTGAAATTTGGCTTGATTCCATTGAGGACTCCAGCGAATTTCAGCTTCTCAGGAAATTTTCCTCCTTTTTCGCCTTGAGCGATGTACTTTGCTGCGCGAAAAGGCTATTCCGAATGGTAAGAGGGAATTACCAACAAAACCCGAAAGGGAAACTGAAGGGCCTAGTGGACCGTTTCACATGAATAGAGTAGTTCTGCTTGTCGCTAAGCGGTTGGGTTCAAGGCGGTTTTGCGTCGGTGTGGTGGTTCCACAGCAAGTAAAACCAACGCAGAAGCCAGCCACTTAGCGTCAGGCCCATCGGGAGCGCGACACAGAGCGCACTGCTTCGTTGCTCCTTCTTGAAATAGCTCCGCTATTCCTGCGGCGTCGCGCCTTGCATTGAGTTATGTGTCGCACTCAGAACCCGTCAATTCATGTGAAACGATCCACTAGAGCAAGTTGACGGTCTGCGGCAACAGAGGGATCAGACCTTTCAACAAACATGGAGGAATTCAGCATGGTATCTGAACAGATCATCCACGGAATCCTTTTAACCCTGCACAACATCGCCCTGGTCGGTTGCGCCGCCGCTCCCTTTTACAACGGCAACCTGGTGACGAAGCGGGCGCAGTATGGACCGAAACTGCACTATGAGCTGGACAAGGTGGTCGAAGACACACTCCAGGGAAATGCGCCCTTCTGCATTGTCTTCATTATTGTCCTCTTTATCACCGGCATCGGGATGCCCCTGAACCACTACCTGTTTTATGGTGCTTTGCAAGAAATGCACCTGGTTGCGAGCGCGGCGTTGATATTGAAACTGATCTGCGTGTTCGCGATGATGGTCATTATGGGAAAGATTTTCTTCGGGCTGAATCCCCGCCTCAAGGAAATCTTCGCCCGGTTCGCCCCGACTTCAGAGCCGGATGGGGAACTGTCCCAAGAGTTCTTTGCAAAACGGGCCAGGCGGAAAGCGTTATGCGACATCTGCCTTTATTTCGCCATCGGTGTCCTGATCTTCAGTGCCTTCCTGGGATTCGGCAGATGAATACCCCTGTGAAGCAACCAGCCATGTCGCCCGGTTTACAGTAACTCCCGGAGATCTCTAAGTCTGGTCAGGGCAAGATCGAGGAGAAGGGTTGATAGTGGAGAAAGGTAACTCAGGGTGCCGCGATCTGCTTCGGGTAAAGCGCATGGTCTTCCATGCCGATCACGGCTACAGTGCGGCCGAGTGGGAGTCCGGCGCGACGCGAAGCTGATCCTGGAGACGGTGTTACGTGAGGAGGTGCTGAATTTTCTGGGACCTGACCGTTACGAACGCAGGGGTAAAGATGCTTTGCCCGGCTATCTCAACGGTCGCCGAAAGCGCAAGGTGCAGGCGGGATCGGGCTAAGTGGATGTGCGTGCGCAAAAAGTGACCGGCGCGGCCACGCTGTTCATGTCGGACGAAGAACGGGTCCAGCGCATCCACCAAGTGCTATGCTTACTTGGTAGAGATAAATGAAGATGTCTGTTTTGAGCTGATTCATCCAAAGTATGAAAGTTCGAAAAAGTTAAACAACACACCTCATTTCATTAATGTATAAAATGCATGATTCTATATTTATTCTAGTCCTGACGCGGGTTTGCGGGTCTTGAAAATTGAGATAGAGTCAGTTATATTTGCAATAATTCGGGGAGGCAAAGCTGTCCTGAGGTCAATGCACGAAATGGTTCTCATGTGCAAGTACATGATTGAGGAACGTGACTATTCACCATTTGAACTAGCTGACATGATCAACAGAACCCCTTTCTCGGCAATCGGCCCGGAGATCTTTGACGTTAGGTATCATAATGGAAGGTGAGATATGTCTTACGAACGTATGCTAGCCAAAGATAATCAGCCTACCGACAAGGAAATATTTAAGACAATCGGCAACACAACGCATTGGCTTGAATTGAGACAATACCTTGAATCATCTTATGGCCTTGCCCCTGATTTGGTTAACTACGGAAAGCATGGATGGACAATACGGTATCGAAAAAGCGGTAAGACATTATGTTCCCTTTTCCCTGAGAAGGGCGCTTTTACGGTCTTGGTTGTCCTTGGCAAGAAGGAAGCGGAAAAAGCCTTGTCCATAATGGATCAATTCAATGCTGCTGTACGTAAATTACTCGATGACGCAGAGCAACGCAATGACGGACGCTGGTTGTGGATAAGAGTGCAAAAGCAAAGTGACATTATGAGCATTAAAGAGTTGCTAGAGCTCAAAAGAAAACCCAAGAATGTTGAAGGTCAATAGCAGCTTATCGCAAGCCAAACAAGGCGCTTGAGACCGTATCTCGAACCGTTACCCCGTTTCTGAGAGGGGGAGGGTGCCCTGAAATAAGCATGCTTTTCAGTAATAAAGGGTTTTGAATTATGAACAGATTGGGGGTTGAACCTCTCCCGCATGAGCTTCATAATATTGTACGGCTAGCCCATTATTGTACTGCTACCGTATAAATGTTGAAAGAAGTATTACTGAATACATATCAGTGCTCATCGTCAACAGTTGCTTCTTGCGATGATACAGTCTCCTGATTTAATGATCCTCGTCCATTCTACTTCGCAACCCCAATACCGATTATTAAGCGCAATTTCATTTCCGACTCTCCACTTTCAAGATTTCCCACGGCGAAACCTGATCCGAAAGACGCCCATAGATCTCCGCGTCCATGAGAAATAACAGGTCCCAGATAATTCCCATTTTCATCGCCGAATGCTTCAACCCCTACCTGGACAAGCTTGCTTGTGCGTACTCCGAACCCAATTGAATATCCAGGTTTAAATTCCCACTCTCGCGTTCCAGCATCATTTTTCTCCAATTCGAAGATTGGATTTATCGCAAGGTTCATTGTTCCGAAATGCATGCCCACAATTGGTTTGAATTCAAATTTCTGCTTAAGAAAATCCTGACCAGCCTTGTATTCTAAATAGACAATCGGACGCAAAAGATCACCACCCAGATCACCGAGCCTGGTGCGGCTTCTCAGTTTGAATCCTTCGTAGCGCAGAGCATCCCCTGGGGACTGACTGAATATTTGGTATATTGCAAAATCGAACCGCTCATTCATTCCTATTTCGAGTTCCAGTTGATGTTCTGTCTTGATATTTCCATGTACATCAGCAACATCCGGAGTGGAGAGAGTCATATAATGCTCTACTTCTGCATGACCTCTCTCCATAGTTTGATATTCGTAAGTCCACACAAATGCACGTGAATCTCCAAAAACTTTTGTGGTACCGAATATTGTAAAAACCAAAAGAATGAAAAATGTTCTAGCCATGTTTTCCGCCTAGTAGGAGGTATATATGCCTACCGTATGTAGGCAAGTCTACCAAGCTACTCAATTTCAACCAACAAATCAAGATTGCTTAAGGCATTGAGAAACAGGAACACGATTGTGAATGGTCAAAATTGGATCCTGTTGTTCTACTTCTGCCTCTTCAAAATGTAATCCAGAATAAAACGCGAAGATGCTTAGAGCATTTTTTCAAGAAATCCAAAACCCTTCATAAAGAGTCATACTAGCCGAATCTGAATCCGGAAGTTGAAATTACCGTCGTTTGAAGGGTGTTATCGATCTTATTAGGGTAGG
>SDBT01007698.1_pt1 | contig 17697 bp, 16 predicted proteins | sample 2277101 | NCBI WGS metagenome assembly SDBT01 (sample SAMN10404973, study PRJNA504765) | marine sediment metagenome | isolation source: marine sediment core GS10_PC15, 103 cmbsf | place: Arctic Ocean: Southern Knipovich Ridge | collected 2010 | reverse complement strand
GATTGGGCAGGTTGGTCATTTTCGCCGGGTCGGCGGTTCTCTTGGAGTACACCCAATCGGCGAGTTGGTCTGCGCGGTATGCCTTCTCGCCAAGCTCGGCCGCTGCCTGGCGAAGTTCGTCTCTTGTCAGTTCGAGCATCGGAATAGTCATTTGTTCATCCATTCATGGGTCTTCGCGGCGATGGTGTAACAGCCAAACCACTAATTACACCAATTACAGCGAATTACACATATTGTTTTTTAACTTTCTGAACTTCGTGGAATTAGTTTTTGATTCGTGAAATTCGTGGTGAGTCGTAACTTCCTTCAACTACATTGGATCTACAGCCGGGCCGCGTTTGGCTTCAATGAGGGCTGCAAGCTCTCCGCTTGCCAGGAAGGCTTCGAACTGCTCGACGTCTGCGAACAGGCGGTCGCTGTATGCACGGATTACCCAGTTGGCTGCCAGTGGGCTGATGGTAAGCACGACTGCGCCGTTGCGGGCGGCTTCGTACATCTCGATGGCCGTGCCCATTGACGCGCTGGGAACATGCGCGATGAGCAGGTCGGCGTCGGCTGCCCGTTGAATTCCGTCGGCGAGCGTGGTGCATATCTCGGGCAGTTGGTAAGTGATGCTGTTGGGGTGCTCGGAGTAGTGGCAGTAAACTTCCGCGCCGTCAAGGTGGCGGGCAATCGCCTGCTGGATCGGTTCGCGCCAGTCCTGGTCGTGGATTTCGGCAGCGACTTTCGAGCCCTGAATAATGCCTGCCAGGAAGATGTTCATGATGTTTGGCCTTGGGCGTCAGCCTTTGAGAGTTTTCGCTGGGCTGAGATCATGTGCAGCACGATGACGGCTACGCCTGCGACAAGGTACGCATCGGCTATATTGAATATCCACGGATAGTGCAGCTCGCTGCAGTCTACGAAGTCGCGCACATGGTACTTGATAGGTTCAAATCCTGGAACCGTCACGACGCTGAAAAGCCTGTCGTAGAGGTTGCCCACAGCGCCTGCGAGCACCAGCGCCAGTGCTGCGTGCGCGGATCGCGCCCTAGCCGGTGAAGTGGCGAAGTAATAGCCGATAAACCCGACGGCGGCGACAGTAATGCACGCCACCAGCAATCGTGGTATAGGCAGGCCGAAGGCTACGCCCTTGTTGGTCGAGAGCGTGAACTGCACACCGGGCAGAATATCCTTACGGAAGAAAACGAGCGCCTCGCGCGCGGTCATCTGCGGGTTGTAGGCTTTGGATTCGGCGAGGCGAGCTTGGCTGGCCGGGTCGGAGAGCATCGAATCAAAAATCGATTGCTTTGACGCCAGATCGCCCGCCAATGCCCCAGCCGCTATCACGACGAATACAATCACCGCTACGGGACTTTTGAACGCCGGACGGTCTGCCTGCGGACTTGCGCCCTGGACCGCCCGAGAGGCTGCTTTGTTCGATTCGGACAAGGATTTAGTCCTCGTCCCCGTAGTCTTCTTCGTCGACAACACCAAACGAACCGCCGCCGATCTGCGGCTTGACCAGGCCCTTTTCCAGCATTTCGGCGTACTCGATACAGTAGCGGGTCCACGGGCGGGCCTTGAGGCGTGTCTTTGCGATAGGCTTACCGGTGCCCATGCAGACTCCGTAGGTCTTGTCCTCGATTCGTTCGAGCGCGCCGTCGATCTTAGCGAGCAGTTCGCGTTCGCTTTCGAGCAGTCCGAGCGAGAATTCCTGCTCGTAATTGTCCGTGCCCACGTCGGCAGGGTGTGTCGGAAGCGTGGAAAGATCGCCCGAGGCATTCTCGCGTCCGCGATGAAGGGCCTCGTTTTCGATACCGTTCAGATCGCCTATCAGCTCCTGGCGTTTCTCCAGCAGAACCTGGCGGAAACTCCGCAACTCGCGAGCAGTCAGGGGAGATTTTATCTTCTTCGCCCGAGCGGCGCGAGGCTTCTTTATGACCTTGGCGGCCTTGGGGGCAGTTTTCTTGGCCGCTTTTTTTGCGGTCTTCTTTACTGCCTTCTTCGCCGTCTTCTTCGCGGCGGGACTCTTTGATTTGGTTGAATTTGACTTCTTGGCCACGTCAACGGCCCTCACTGCTGCGCCGATAGGTGAGGGGCTGGCACTTTGCAGCTACTCACCCAGGCTAAGATCAGAACGGCGAAGTATAGGAATGTAAGGTGAATCTGTCAAGTTCAGTATGCCAGATAACGGCGGGAAGTTCGCTCGGTTCTTGGCAATCGGGCCTTTTTGCGATACACTATCGCCCCTGGGCCCATAACCGTTGGCCTGACAAGTCGCTATGTACGCAAAGCGGGGCGGGCACAAAAGCACTTCGGTAATTGCGAGATGAGCGTAAAACTTCACGTCCTTGTGGATAACAACAGTTGCGACGATCGGCTCCGCAGCGAGCACGGTCTGTCGATACTCATTGCCGGCGATTCGGCCAATGTGCTTTTCGACACCGGCCGCAGCGCCGAAACCCTCCTGCACAACGCCGAAGTCATGGGCGTTGACCTGGCGTCCATAGACGCAGCCGTCGTCTCGCACGGGCACTGCGACCACACCGGAGCGCTGCATGCGGTGGCCGAGGCCGCACCCGGACTGAGAATCTACGCCCACCCGGATGCTTTCAATCGCCGCTGGGCAAATCGCCCGGGCGAGCAGTTGAGTGATGTCTCCTGCCCGCACGAGCTGAGCAAGCTTACCGCAGCCGGCGCTACCTTCTGCGCGGTCAACGCACCGGAGATGATCGCAGACTGGCTGGTGCTGTCCGGACCGGTCGGCGGGGTCCAGCACGCACACACCGATTTCGTCATACGCAAGGTGGATGAAATGGTGCACGATCCGTTCGCTGACGAACTGTTTTGCCTGGTTCGCGGCGAGGATGGCTGGATACTGATTACGGGCTGCTGCCATCGCGGGCTGAAAAACATGCTCCGCGCGGCGAAGTTCATGTCCCACGGCGACCCGATAGCAGCCATCGTCGGCGGGCTGCACCTGGACAAAGCCGGTGGCGACCAACTAATCGACGCAGCCGATCTGCTGGAAGCTTACGGCTCGCCCAAAATTTACCCCTGCCACTGCACCGGCGATAAGGCTATCGGCTATCTCGCCCGCCGCTTCGGCGATAAGGTGCGCCCCGTCTCCGCCGGACAGACTATTTCGGTCTGAACGGCCTTTCATCGACGAATCCTCCTTCGCCAAGGCTTCCGGCTTCGCTCTGCGAGCTATGCCGGACAAGTCGGAGGATAAGTTACACCAATTACTCGAAAAACGAATTCGACACAGAGTTCACAGACTTGTCCCTGCGGGGTACCACTACCCTTCAGGGTAGTGCAAATCTGGGAACGCAATGGATTCGTGCAGGCGAGCACCACCCTGAAGGGTGGTGGCACCCGATATGAGGGCTCTTGCAGTCCCTTGTTCCGTGTTCCCAAGCGCAGCGTCTTTACGTTCCTCGTGCGAATTGCTTGAGGCGGTCGGAGAGTTTCTTACCGGCTGCGAGGGCGTCCGCGATCTTGTCCGGCTGCTTTTCGAGGCTTGGGGTTATCTCGGGTGTGATCTTGGTTCCCGGCCCGAAGAACATGTGAAGCGCGCCTACCGTGCACGTCTCGCCGTACCCGCAGGTGAAGCAGCACGCCGGGCCCTGTGCGGTTACGGTGTCCACGCATTCGATCTGGTTGTATTGGAAGAACGTCTGGAGGTTCTTTATCGGTGCGTCGCCGTCGCCGCCGCCAACACCGACCGCTACGGCGAGCTTGCCGGCTACGCCGCCCCCCTCGCGATGGCGGAACTGGTACCAGCGCTCCATAAAGCAATGTGCCAGACCGTTGAGCACGGAGTAAAAGTTGGCCGCCCCGATTACGTAGGCGTCGGCGGATACGATCTTCTCGCGCATATCGGCCATGTCATCCTTGAGCACGCAGACGTTGTCCTCAACGCAGCCGAGGCATGCAATGCACGGGCCGATCCGTTTACCGGCAAGCGATATGAATTCCGTCTCGCATTCGGCACCCGTGAGCACTTCTTTGACTAACTGTTCTGTCGTCGAGCCCGCACGCGGCGAACCTGCTATTCCCAGTATCTTCATTTTGCATTTCCTTCCGTAGGGTTGGTCCCGGCGCACCGGGATTGCCGACCGCTTGCCAGTAGGTGATGAGAATACACTATTGGTCGGCAACAAGTTACCAACCCTACAGCACATGCTACCTGTTATTATCCCGATTTGCTTCCGCCTTTCCAAGCGCGGTGGCAAACGCAGCGTTCTGCGGCTGGGTGAGCAGCTTCTGGAATTCATCTTCTTTGACCAATTCCGCTTCGCCCGAAACATAGAGGATATTGCGGTCCCTGCCGTTGTGGTTGGCCAGATAGTCACACAAGAGGATCGTATTCTCAGGATCATTCTCCGCTGGCGGGAGATAGAAGAAATCAATCGTCTCGTCGTTTCCTTCGATAGGACAAGTAAATAGAGATTGATAATACCTCTTTGGTCCACCTTCCGAAAGATGCTCAATAGTCTGAGGGTAGATGTCCTTCTCTTTGTGGTACCCGTAAACTGCAGTGTGGATATAATTTACGTTTACCCGGCATATGACTGTCTTCGTGGCGTCAACATACTCCGTGAATAAGTGAACTTGCCACAATCCCATCGCGACGACCAGCACGAGCGCGAAGACGGCCATGCCTTTGGGGCGAGACTTCCTCCGCAACGCAATCACGCTGATGATTAGCGCTGTGATTAGTGAGAACGGGGCAATAGCTAAGCCCGCAAGACCCAGCAGCCCCAACTGATTCATCAGTTTCGGGAAATACCAGAGTACGAATAAGCCGACAGGCCATGCAGCGAGAACAATAGCGGTTATCGCCAGGGGGCTGACGTCGTCGTGTGTGTGGGCGTCTGACTGCTCGTGCGCGGGCGTGGCTTCCTGCGATTCGGGTTGGTCTTGCGGCTCGGCTTCGTTCGCTTGGTCGGTCACTTGGCTTGGCCTTGCTCGGTGGTGTGTTCCCGTGCATCGCTCATGGCGATATCTTACCACTCGGGCGGGGGAACGTGAATTGTTGTCTTTGGCGGATTAAGCGGTTAGCGAGCCAGGACATCGTCAGCGAGTTTCTGGACCTTGTCGACTAGCGCCTGGGCGGTGGCGGCGTCGCGGGCTTCGGCGGTGATTCGCATGATCGGTTCGGTGTTCGACGCACGCACGCTCAGCCATCCTTCGGGCAGGTCGATACGCAGGCCGTCTGCGTCGTCGAACTTCGCATCGGCGCGGTCCGCGAAAGCAGCGCGCGTCGCGGCACCTACCTTGCCAGCTGCGCCCGCGGGGCAGGGCATCTTGGTTTTGAGCATCGTGTATGCGGGAATATTCGCTACCAGTTCGCTGAGCGGCTTGTGCGTCTCGGCGATGTATTGCAGCACCATGGCCATGCCCACCAGCGAGTTGCGGACCGGAACCACGCGCGGGTAGATAACCCCGCCGCCGCCCTCGCCGCCCATAATGCAGCCGTTTTCTTCCATCGCCTGAACCACATTCGCTTCGCCGGTTGGCGAGCGGAAAACTTTGTGCCCAGCCGCCGCCGCTACGTCGTCGATCATGCGGGAGGTCGCCAGGTTCGTCGCCATGTCGCCTTTGTGGTGACGCATCATGAACGCTGCTGCCAGAGCGAGCGTGTACTCCTCGCCGATGAAGTTACCCTTCTCGTCGACGATCGCCAGCCTGTCTGCGTCGGGGTCTTGTGCGAAACCAACCGCAGCGCCGCTTGCAGTTACCGCCTGGCAGAGTCCGCCGAGGTTCTGAGCGATTGGCTCGGGCTCGTGTGCGAAATCGCCGGTCGGCTCGCCGTTGATATGCACCAGTTCCACGCCGAGTTTTTCCATCAGCATGGGCGTAACTTCGCAGCCGGCTCCGTTGATGCTGTCGACGACTGCCTTGAGTTTCGCTTCGGCGATTGCAGCTACGTCGGTGATCTCGCAGACGGCGGCTATGTGCGCGGTGTGGGTGTCAGAGTTTTGTGTAACGGTTCCGCGCTGATCGTCGGCGACGGTTGCGAATTCGCCGGACTCCCAGATGGCTTTGATTTTGTTGGCGTCGGCTGCCCGCAGGCCCGGCCCCGACGGCTGGAGGAACTTGATTCCGTTGTACTGCTTGGGATTGTGCGACGCGGTGATAATCACTCCGCCGTTGGCGTTGCACTTGCGTGTCATCAGCGCCACGCCGGGCGTTGTCACCACGCCGAGGTCGATAACGCTCACGCCGCACGCCATCAGCCCGTCGGCGACCGCCTGGCGAACCATCGGGCCGGACGGCCTTGTGTCGCCGCCCATCACTACGGTTGAACCCGCACCGAGATGCGTGCCAAACGCGCAGCCGAACTGTCGCGCGATGTCATCTGTAAGTGTCTTGCCAATCGTTCCGCGAACGCCCGAAACGCTTACCATTAATCTGTCGTCAGCCATCTTTTTCTCTTATTCCAAAAAACTCCGAAAGCTCTGAAAGCTTCTGCAAACTCATTATATGAATCGAGCGTGATTATCCCTATTTGTAGCTGCGTTGCAATTGTTGTATGAGCAGCTTGTCTTCAACCATCAATGGCTCACGTAAACGAAAAGGACGAATCGTCTTTCACTAATAACACGCTCGAACGCAGGCAATTAGTATACGCAATTGCAAAATCCATCATTGGCATATCCGAGGGGGTATTATGTTACAGCCCGCTATATGCGGGCGTATGTTTAGGCAGACCGCACATCAACTTGGTCGAAAGGCCTGTCACGGGTACAATCCCAACCGAACATGCCTGCAAACTATTCGGTTGCAACGTGCGGGCTGAAAAGGCAAGCTGTCTGCGACGAATTATGGAGTCTCCGGAAGTCTTACGGAGCTTCCCGAAGCCGTTCGGAGTTTCTTGGAATCCTTTCGGAATCCTTTCGGAATCCTTTGGAGTTTTTTGGAGTAACGACGTGACCGATCAGCAATTCAAAGTGACGTTTCAGCCTTCGGGGCGCAGCGTGTTCGTGCTGCACGGTACGCGGATGCTCGAAGCTGCCGCGCGGGCGGGGCTTACCATCGAGACTCCGTGCGGCGGGGTCGGTGCGTGCGGTAAATGTCGCGTGCAGATCACCCAAGGCGCATGCGAACCCACGGCGGCAGAACACGGCGTACTGACTGACGCTGAGCTTGCAGACGGCTGGCGGCTGGCGTGCCAGAGTTGCATCTGCTCGTCGACGATGGCGAGCATCCCGGCAAGTTCGCTCTACGCCAGCCAGACCAAGATCGTCACTCATGCACACGACCAAGTCCAAACCGAAGTCGAGCCCAGCATTCGCAAAATATACGTCGAACTCGATCCGCCGACGCTGGCGGACCCCACCAGCGATCTGTCGCGCCTCGAAGAGCAAATCGGACCGTTCAAAGCCGATCTGACAATGGTGCGGCGGCTGAACCGTCGTCTGCGAAGCCAGGACTACAAAGGCACTGCCGTTCTCGGCGATCACCGGATGATCGGTTTTGAAAAGGGCGATACGACCGGACAAAGCTACGGCGTGGCTATGGACGTGGGTACTACCACGCTGGCTGCTGTGCTGCTGGACCTGACCAGCGGCGAGGAAGTCGCACTCACCAGCCGCATGAATCCGCAAGTGAGTTTCGGCGACGACGTGCTTACGCGAATCGCACACGCGTCCGGTTCAGACGACGACCTCGCAGAGCTGCGCGACGCGATTATTACGGCAACCTCGGAGATGATCGAGGAACTCTGCCGCAAAGCCAATGTCCGCAAGGAAAACATCTACGATATTACATTTGCGGGTAACACGACGATGGAGCATCTGCTCTGCGGGTTCGATGTTTCGCAACTCGGGGTCGTGCCCTTCGCCCCGATTCACGAGCGCGGGCTGCTGCTGAGAGCCGGCGAGTTGGGTCTGCCCATCCACCGCCAGGCTACGGCGTATGTGTTCCCGGTAATTGGCGGATTCGTCGGTGGCGATGCAGTTGCGGGTATTCTGGCGACGAACCTCGCCGAGTCAGACGGGCCTGTGCTGATGATAGATATTGGCACTAACGGCGAGATCGTACTGTCTGCCGGCGGCGAACTGTTCGCCGCATCGACGGCGGCTGGTCCTGCGTTTGAAGGTGCGCGAATATCCTGCGGAATGCGGGCGACGCGCGGTGCGATCGAAAAGGTCGTCTTCAACGATGACGTGGAACTGAGCGTCATCGGCGATGTCGAGCCGATAGGCCTCTGCGGTAGCGCACTGATAGACGTAGCTGCCGGCTTGCTCGAGGCCGGGCTGGTCACCCCGGAAGGCAGAATGCTTCCGCCCGAGGAGTTGCCGAGCGATTTGAACGAAAAACTGGCTGCCCGCGTCCGGTCGCGTGACGGGCAGGTGGAGTTCGTGCTCGCCGAAGCCGCCAAGACGCCGGTTACGATCACGCAGCGCGACATTCGCGAGCTTCAACTCGCCACGGGCGCGATCCGCGCGGGGATCAACATTCTGCTGAAGCGGGCGAACCTGACGGCGGGCGATCTGGAACGGGTGCTGATCGCCGGCGGATTCGGCAGCTTCATCCGTCGCAATCACGCCCAGCGGATCGGGCTGCTGCCGGGGCAGGTCGAGCACGAACGGCTTCGCTACGTTGGAAATACGGCCCTGAGCGGCGCCAGGTGGGCACTGCTGTCAACGCGCGCCCGCAAGCGGGCTGAAAAACTCGCCAAACGGGTCAAACACGTCCAACTTTCCGAGGATGCAACCTTCCAGACGGAGTTTGTCGAGGCGATGATATTCCCGGCAGGCTGCGCTGAGTCATCAGGAGAATAATGCCACATGCCGCTGACCGATGAATGTAAACTCAAGCTGGCCGACGACGTAACGTTTCAGTCGATGGGTGACGGCCAGGAGACCGTACTGCTGTCGTTGAGCAGCGGCTACCTATATACCTGCAACGATACGACTGAGGCTTTCCTCAAGGCCCTCGACGGCCAAGCCACTATTGGGCAGATACTTACCGATCTTGCGGAACAGTACGAAGTGTCGCTCGATCGCCTGCGCAGGGACATTATCGCCCTGGCCCAGCAGATGCTCGACGAGAAACTTATCCTTGCTGAGTAAGGCTTATATGACTGACATTGCATCACTTACGGGTTAAGACTCAAAAAACGCACACTATTGTGTGGACATACTACCGAGGCCAACTGTAGAGTATTGGCTGATTTACTGACGATACGCATATCTCATGTTCATCCGGAGCAGGCAAATGACTGACCAGAAGCACGACGAAGCCAAGAAGCAGTACGAAGAACCCACGCTCGAGAAGCGCGAACGCCTCGTCGACATCGCTGAAGGTTTCGCCACACCAAGCCCGTAGTTTTGCATCTATCAGGTTAGCGAGACCGCCGCACCATTCCATGAACAGCTTAGCGCGCAGCTATAGCATTTACGGATTTGAATTGACCGTCGAGGTCGGCGCGGCATCTCTGCTGAATGGTGTTGAGCTTGTTCTTGGCTCGTTTGCTACTCCTGTTTCGGGGGACGAAGATTACAACATAGTTATTGCGCACGGCCGGGTTCCCGGCACTGATGATCATCCCACCGGGTTGCAGGTTGCCTGCCGAACGGATCTGCCTGACGGGACCGAAGTGGTGTGCTACGCCAGCGACGGCATTCAGCAGATCGATCTCAAGAACCTGGCGACAATGCATGTGGATCATGTCGCCCGCCAAGTGAAGATGACCGTCGCCAAAGGTGCCGAGTGGTGTGTAGGGCGAGGGTGCATGGCCCCGCTCTTGTGCGAGCTACTCGGCCGGGCCGGTCAGCACGCCGTTCACGCCGCTTGCCTGCAAGTCGAGCACCGAGACGATCACCGTGCTATCATAATCGCCGGTCAGTCCGGGCGCGGTAAGACTACAACATCTCTGGCGCTGGGATATGCTGGGCTAAAACTGATGGGCGACGATACCTGCTTCGTGTCCGATTGCAGCGACAATGGCGGAGGGTTGTCAGTATGGGGGCTGCTTCTGGATTCCAAGGTGCATCGAACCGCCTTCGATCTTCTTCCGTGGCTGGATGAACTCGATCGCAAGCCCGCTACCACTAACGACGAGTTTCTGGTAGATACCAGTTCGCTGTGCGGGGTCTCCAGCCCGGTGCGTCTGCCGGTAGCGGCGGTGTTTTTTCTGGATCCGCGGAATGATACCGGCCACGCGATCACTCCTCTCAATGGATTTGATGCCGTACGCCTTTTGGCGGCAGAGAACGTTCGCACTGCCACGAAGGATTCGCGTCATCGTGCATCGGACAGTTTTCGCGTGCTAACGAAACTGGCCAGTGCGTGCAAGACGTACACATTAAGCGTCGGCCCGAACATTAAGACATTGCACGAGCAAATACTGGCCGTGAGCGAATGGTGATGGCCATGCTCTCCAACCAGATACACCGATGGCTGGTATGGCTGGCCGATCCTGCCAACGATCAACTCACTTCGCCTCCGGACCCTGTTGACCCGCCTGGTCTGGAGAGGCTGCTATCTCTTGGTTCTCTGCACACAGTGCTTCCCACGGTGGTGAGGAATTTGCGCAATCTCTCGCAGCGTTGCGGGCCAGACAGCGTTGTCCTGACCCGCCGCGATGGTAGCCAATCGCGGGGCGTGCTGGACCGGGCACTGCAATCAGTCGAAGGCGAGTTGCGAATGCGAACGGCGTTCAGCCTGATATTGCGGCAGCAGGCGGGCGAGATAACCATCGCGCTTGGCGATGAGGGTATCGGGGTAACCGTAATCAAGGGCGAAGAATTCGCCGACCGTCTGTACCCCAGCGCATCGCTGCGCGGGTTTACCGACGTGGACATGCTTGTTGGCGAAGAGTCCCGTGACCAGACCTTCGGCGTGATGGCCGAACTTGGCTATCGCAGCCGTGACACCAGGATGAAATACGATACAGGTTATGGAGAGATGGGCTTCGTCCGTGACGGTCATCCGGGCGGGACAGTGGAGATTCACTGGAATCTCGTCAATTCGCCCACGCTTCGCAGAGGCATTTCCGTAGAATATGAGGATCTCCAGTTTGACTCAGCATGTAAGTTGACCCCGGCGTCGCTGCTGTTGATCGCGGCGGTTCACGGCGCTGCGAGTCACGGTTTTGATCGGCTGCAATTGCTGTGCGATGTGTGTCAGGCCGCCAGAGGCGCCGCCGGACAGATTGATATTGATTGGCTGTCCGCAGCTGCGCGGCGCACCGGAAGCTGCCTGGCTGTGACGGCGGCTTTGGATTTGGCCGGGCGGACCTTCACGGCGCCCGAATGTGGGCAGGTTCTTGAACAGCTCAAGCTGCCGAGACAGTCCGGAATCTGGAAACTGATGATGACGCCCGCGATGGTTCTCAGGGCGCACGCCACGCTGGATTCGCCCAGGCGGTCCATTTTCAGACAAATGCTGAAAAGATCACGATGAAAGTATTGCTGGTATATACCGTTCCTCCCAAAGCGAACTGGCCCAAGGGGCAGTTCCATTCGCGATGGGTGCCAACCGGCCTGTCGTATCTCGGGGCGTGCCTGAAACGGGCAGGCCACGAGGTGCGCGTGCACCTGCGCGAACAGGAATTGATCACCAACGGCTACGACTGGGATGCTGCCGATGACAGGCTCAGGAGCATCCTGAGTGAATACAGGCCCGAGGCGGTCGGATTTTCAGTGTTGACTCCGGGCCTGCCCGAAGCGCAGACCATCGCCGGCTGGGCCAAGGAGATCGTGGGCGATCATGTGCTTACCGTCGCCGGTGGGGCGCACCCGACAGCCCTTCCGCAACGGACGCTCGAGGAATCTCCCTCTATAGACGTGATCGTGCGGGGAGAAGCCGAACATACGCTGGTAGAATTGCTGGATCGCGGTCCGCAGCGCGACCTTGCGGGCATTGCATATCGTGACAACGGCGAGTGCGTTCTCACCGAAGCGTGCACAAACCCGACGGACCTGGATAGTCTGGGACCGCCGGCCTACGAACTGTTCGACATGGATTACCACACCACTCCAAGCCGCTGGATGGTGCGATGGTTGCCGTTATCGGCTACCAACATTCGCACGTCGCGCGGCTGTCCGAATCGCTGTGCGTTTTGCGGTGGACACGTTGTATCGGGCCTGGGCGTACGATTTCATTCGCTCGATTATGTAATGGATCAATTACTCAACGCGGTCAATCGGTTCGGCGTCGAGGCAATCCGTTTCGAGGACGACACCATCGGTTTCGATCGCGAGCGGTTGCTTGAGTTGTGCGAGCGGATGCGAAGGGCGGATCTGCACAAGCGAATTAAATGGGATTGCTGCCTCCGGGTAGACCAGGTGGAACCTGAACTGCTCAAGAGCATGAAATCAGCAGGTTGCATTCAGGTGGAATACGGTTTTGAGACCGGCTCTGCTGCTGGGTTGAAACGTTTGGGTAAGAACGCCACAGTAGACATGAACCGTCAGGCGGTCGAGTTGACTAGGGCGGCTGGGTTGCGGATTTTCGCTGACATAATAGTCGGCCTTCCCGAAGAAACGGCCGACGATCTCAAGGCGACAGTTGATTTCATTCGATACGCTCGTCCAGAGGTGCTGAGCGCCGGGCATCTGCGTCCGCTACCGGGAACGGCTTTTTTCGATCTTCTTCCGCCCGAGGTGCAGCAGGGGTGCGACTGGGGTAATTACGCCTACTTTGAACTCGACAACGAAAGATTTAATTTCACGGCCGACCCTTACGAGGTATCCAGGAAACGATTCCGTGAGTTCATGAAGTACACTGTGCGGCCCCAGATGCTGGCTGCCTATTTCAGGGACACCCCTGGCGAAGATCGCCCAGAGCGCATGAGACTCGCCCGCAAGATCGCAAAGTTCTGCCTACAGCATCCAATTCGCGCTCTTCGCGCGCCCTGGTAATACAGGCAGGACCGTTGGCGCATAAAACCGCGGGCGAAACTCATGGAGTCTCACTCGCGTCTCTCTCTCAATCTCCCTTTCAGGAGAGTCTTTTTTGTATTTACCTTTTTCTTTTGCGACCCAAGCGTCTTGGCTCGTTCACTCCCGATTATATCGGGACTCATGACAAGCTAACGGTTTCGCCGCCTCAGCAGCGCCAGCGAACCCATGGCGAGCAGTCCGAGGGTGGCAGGTTCGGGGACAACCTGAACCGTACCGCTGAGGAATACCTTGTCGCCGCCGTTTGAATGTTCCGAGCTTTCCCAGATGAACTGGATTACGTCTTCGTTGTTGAAGGCCGGGTCGAACGGGTTAACACCGGTGATGATCGCGTAGTCTGCATGTCCGGCACCTTGGAAGTTCAGGGTCAACGTGAGCGGCGTGATGGCGGGCTCGATTTCGGCTTCCACGGTTCCACCGGTGTAGGTTGCGCCGGTGCTTTGCTGGGTATCTGAGTCGATGTCATTGTTGAATGGATCGTCTCTGATATCGCCGCCGCCGATCAAATCGGGATTGACGACGATTTGGAACGTATCTATGTTGATGAAGTTGCTATTACTGGTCTCGTCAATGTCGAGGAACAGCTCGATACCGACGACCGAGGAACCGCTGTCGAAATTCGGGTCCGGGAAGTTCATGATGTAGAAGTCCCTGAGTTCGCCGATCGAGGTTATGTACGATCCGGACATCGTCCCGTTGGGACCGCCGGTGGGCATATCCTGATTGGCGTTATCGCCGTCGAAACCACCTGCTGCATTGCCCGCACCGCCGCTTGCGAAACCGAACAGGATCAGGTCGAGCGCACCGTTGCCCGAGGAGACCACGTCGGTCAACTGGACGAAGTCGCCCGGTCCCAGTATGTCTGCGTTGGCTGCGGTTGAAAAGATCGCGAGTGTCGTCAGCAGGCTGATTGTCGTGATTTTCAGTGTTTTGGTAGTCATAGTCATTCTCCTTATCACTTTCAATCAAACTTGCTTAGCCTACTCTGCGGCGAAGCAGTGCAAGCGAACCCATGGCGAGCATTACGAGTGTCGTGGGCTCCGGGGCAACGTTCAGTACGAAGTCGTTTGACGAGATGCTTTCTGATGTGTTCCTGACAGGGTTGTTGGCGACACGCAGGTGTTCGAGTTCTGTACCAAACCTCAGCATCAGGCCGAACGTGTTATCCTGGCTCAGTTCGGCAAGCTCGGCATCGCCCAGGCCCAGGTCGCCTTTCATGTCGATTTCATACTGTAGTGTCCGCCCGTTAGTCGCTGGCGTCGGATTGCTAGGATCGGGGTTGAAGATGTAGTTTGTGTAGTTCGAGCCGTCTATGCGAACCGTGTTTCCGACCGAGTTGGCATCACCCGGATTGAGCAGATAGCTTATTTCAACCCATTCCGAGAAGCTGAACGCACTGGTTCCTGCCTCGAGAAAATCCAGATCGCGGAACGTCAGCTGGAATGTGCCGCCAAGGAGCGGGAAGAAATCCGGAGCGCGGTCTGCGGTAATATCGAATGCCAGTTCAAGATCAACCCAACCACCGGCGAGATCACCCAAACCCGACAGGACGACTGAATCTGATGCCAAGCCCACCTGCTTACTGTCGGGGCGGACATCGCCGAGAATACCACTGGTCGACAACTGCATGGGAATGTAGATGTTGCCAGCCGATCCGTCAGAGGGAAGGAACGGGTTAGTGCCCACTGCGGGGTTTGCCAGCGCCGGTGCGCACATTACCAGGGCCAGTACCAAAGTTACGGTTGTTGCTTTGAGCGTATTCATAAGTTTTCTCCTTTGTCGAAGTCTCCGATCTCTTTAGCCGGAGCGTCGACGGGCCTCTTGTGACCTGATTTAGTCTTCGTTTTTCGTGAGCGACTAGCTTCCAAAGCAGCCGCCTGTACTCATATTTCAATGTTCAACGTGTATCAGCATCTCCTTTGTGAACGATTTATCTGTTCCAGGCCTTCAGCGCGAAACCGCCTTGCGCGGGGCAGATTTCCATAGCGCCTGGGCCAAAGATTCCATGTCTACAGGCCGTGGCAGATACAAATCCGCTCCGGCGAGTCTTGAGTTTGTTTCAACCTGAAGATTCTTTGCAGGACCGGTTGCGATCAGGCATTTCATCGAGGGAAGCCGTGCCAACCTGGCCAGAATGTTCTCACCGTCGAGTGAGAGTTCCATAGCCACGATTGCCCGGCTGAATATATTGTTGCGAATGAGCGCCAGAACTTCTTCCGGGGCCCGCGCCAATTCAACCTGATAACCAAGGAGAGAGAGGGACTTGGTTAGCCGCATGGCTTCGTTGGCGTCGGGCTCTGCCGTCAGTATTCGCTCTTGTCGCTCTAGCATTAATCTGGTCCTTCCGGATGCCTCACTTGTGTTGCTTTTCGCCTTACTAATAAGCAACGGCTGGACCAAACTGACGGCAGAAGAAAAGTTTTTATAACTACCTGTTGTCAAGTCATTTACAAGACCAGCTTCCGGGGCAGGCTTCGCCGCGCAAATCTGCTCAGCGGGGCCAAATGCCACGGACCTTTCAGTGCGGGCGCAGGCTACGCCCTTACAGGAAGGTGCGAAGTTCGCCTTGTGGCGATTGGCCACTGGCTGGGGCGAATTGCCACACCCCGAAAGCTGGATCACAGAACTCGACAGGGAGGTTAGATCGCTTTGGGTTGAGAGTTTCGCCAGGGAGGGTGCGAATCGCTGAGGAGCGGTTTGAATTGTTGTAGTTGTTGATGTCACGCTCGGTCCTCCTGGGAACCTCACCGCGACTGCACCATGCGGGGCAATGCGGTCGTGCGTCTCTTTTTGTGCCCACCGCCGCACAGAGACCCACACGGGTCAGCCGGCAAACGATGCGCCGCTGTTGTCTGTCACTCACCGTCTAGCCTGCCGGCAAATCTACCGACCAAGCGCGATGCGCAACGGTTGTTCTTGTGCCCACCGCCGCACAGAGACCCACACGGGTCAGCCGGCAAACGATGCGCAGCTGTTGTCCGTCACTCACCGTTTAGCCTGCCGGCAAATCTACCGACCAAGCGCGATGCGCAACGGTTGTTCTTGTGCCCACCGCCGCACAGAGACCCACACGGGTCAGCCGGCAAACGATGCGCCGCTGTTGTCTGTCACTCACCGTTTAGCCTGCCGGCAAATCTACCGACCAAGCGCGATGCGCAACGGTTGTTCTTGTGCCCACCGCCGCGTAAGAGACCCACACGGGTCAGCCGGCAAGCGATGCGCCGCTATTGTCTGTCACTCACCGTTTAGCCTGCCGGCAAACACACCGACCAGCCAGCGGAGGGCGACCGTTACTCTCGCAGGCACTGCTCTGCCACCAAGCCGATAAGCGCCGGCTGACACGCGGTGCGCTGCAGTTTTCAATATTTGGAGCAGCTTGAGTCTGATTTGTCGTATCCATGCTGACTGTGGCATCGTCTGGCTTTGTCCGTTTCCATCGCCATAGCATCACTATGGTTGTTTCAACGTCCGCGCCAGACGCGTCCTGGTTAGCGCCTGAATTGCGACATCTCAATCTCAAAATGCTCTTACGTCCTCAAGTCGGCCCGATGATCTTGGGCTTTCTCGATCCAGGAGGAACATAGGATTCGATTTCCCCGCAGGCCAATCAGGCAACTAATAGTGAGAAGTTTTTTCGGGGAGTGGATCAGGAAGAATTGGTGGGCCAACACTGACATTGCAGAGGCGGGGGTTTCTGTTGACGGGTGAGAGTGGACGATGCATTATTGGTGTAACAGGGCCAACTTTGTCGGGGTGGGCATCTGCGTAGGCGGCATCTGCGTGAAGGTGCCTGTACCCACTTTCCGAATAAATAGGTGACTGTCCCCTATTGTTCCCCCTATTGTTCCGGCAAATGGCTCCAACGCGACCCTGTAGGTTATGTGGATGGGATGAGTCTGTATGAGTATGTAAGTTCCACCCTATTGTGAAAATTGATCCTTTAGGGCTTTTCAATGCTGTGAAGGACTGTAAACTCAAGAGATCCAAGGGACCAATATGGAAGGGACGCAAGCATGGGAACAGTCTCAATTGCGGGGCATGCTGTGATCTTGCACATGTAAAGTACGCTGTGTGGGCATGTACAAAGGGCTTCTGGGACAGGACAATATGGTTCTTCAGTAATAAAAAGAGGCTTGAAGCATGCAATATGCGTTGTCTTGGATCGACGAAACACATACCGGTATACTGATCTCGCTGCAATTTGGCCATTCAGGCAGAAAGGATTAGCAAAATGAAGGCTTGGAAGAAGTCTGTGGCCTTAGGCTTGGCAGGCGGCATTATCGGTGTTGCGACGGATCTAACAGGCGGTGCTTTGATATCGATCATATCGATCATTGAAGTGCCCACATCGATTAATCTACTTAGTTTTGGATTTGTCACCCTTCTAGCGGGTGTATTGGGCTCAATCCCATTTAGCTATTCTGGATTGACTCTTGCTGGCGGTGCGAGTGCAATTGCTGTTTTTGTCCTAGCGGAACTTGCCAGTGTTCTTTTGATACCATATTGGCAAGAAGAATTTTTCTTGCTTATCGCATTATCTGCAAAGAACGTATTGTTGTTTTCTGTTGGATTCTTCGGATGTGGAACGTTGCTGTCCATGATAAGAGCGAGGAATAAGTCAACAGCTTAACAGAAACGATTCTATCTGGGTGTGGGACTCACGACAGCTAACAATAGGGGACAGTCACCTATTTAATTGACGTGTAGTGTGGACTGTGGTATTGTTTGGCCATGCCACGAATAGCGAGAATAGTCATACCGGGCTCCCACCATCACGTGACGCAGCGGGGCAATA
>SDBT01007697.1_pt1 | contig 17697 bp, 26 predicted proteins | sample 2277101 | NCBI WGS metagenome assembly SDBT01 (sample SAMN10404973, study PRJNA504765) | marine sediment metagenome | isolation source: marine sediment core GS10_PC15, 103 cmbsf | place: Arctic Ocean: Southern Knipovich Ridge | collected 2010 | reverse complement strand
GGAAACAGAAGAGGCCCAGATTGAAGAATTAAAAGCCGAAAACAGGGAGCTGCGACAAGTTATCGAAAAAGCCTTTCCCTTTCTGTGCGCGCCCAATCCTGAAAACGGATTTGGAAAAGCCTGCGTAAAGGAAGTGATCAAAATATTGCAGCCTTTTGTCGGAAAGAACGCAGAAGCCAACCCACGGTAACCGAATCCTTATCGAACCTCAGGAAGCGAGAAAGAATGAGCCAACTTGATCAAACTTTAACCTATGACCCGGGGTTTAAGGAAGCGCTCGAACGCGGGGAACCTTGGGCTGTGAAATATGCCGAAATGTCAGATGTAAACGAGGGACTTCTCCCCCCGTCTGGCAGAAAACACCCAGAGCGAACTTTTGACGGCACCCGACGTAATTGGTGCGGTCATTGCTCATCATCTTGTGGGTGCGTGGTCTGCGAGCTTGACGACATTCCGGGGATTATACCAAAAGAGTGGATCGGAAAAGACACCGACTAACCCTCAATAACCGAATCCTTATCGAAACCTATAAAGGAACGAGATGGAGCATGAATATTGGAGCGTTGCCGACAAGGAAATACTGACAGCCACGACGCCGGACGATGCGTTTGTTCTTCATTACGAGCCCCTCATTAGTGATGACGCGTTGATGCCGAAGACAATGACGGCCCACCGATATCGGCCCCAAAACGCCTCGTTGAATGCTAACCAAGTGCTGGAGAGAGTTCTTCAAGAACTCGACGAAGAATATGGTAACCCTGAAGATTACGGAGACGACCCAACGGATAAGATGCTCGAAGCGGCACAAGAATTCTGCCAAGCGGTGATCGCGGAGTATGAACTGTGGATGTACGAGCGTACAGGGGAAATCAAAACGGTGAACACGAAGGAATGGGCTGCGGGGTATTGGCCGGAGTGGAAATTCTAACTCGGCGCGCCTGCGTGAGTCTCGAACCCCAGAAAGTGAGGAGGATGATGGACAGGGAGATGATGGTTTGGCTTGCCGTACTCGTAGCCTTCGCCGTTTATGCCTTTGCGTTCGGGGGCTGGAGGACGTGCGTCGTATGCAAAGAGGACTACTACCATTGGCCGTATTGGGGGCCGTGGTATGGCTGGTGGCATAATATGTGCGGCTGGGAATGCTTCCAGCGCCGCCTCAACAGTTAAGCGGCGGGGGAGATGATGAGGGGCATGGGGGTATCACCGCAGCCATCTTTACAACGTTCTGGAGCTTGGCCCAATGAGTATCACACGACGAGTTAAAGCCCAAGAACCGAGGGAGGAATAATGGTCATTAAAATAACCAAGAAATTTCTGTGGTGGCTGGAACACATAAACAGACAAAAACGCCGCAGCCTTGGAGAACTCTGCTCCTGCGAAGAGCCGAAAAGGGCTTTTGGTCACTCAGAATACTGCTTCGGTTGTCGCAAGTCCACGGGATCTAACCCGCGATAAAAGCTCCGTTATCGGAGATAAGAGATGATGAAGGTTTTCTTTTTCGGGTGCATCGGAAGACCTGGGCATGGCCTCCACGGAGAGGGTTCCAGGATGTGGCCTTTCAATAAGTGTATCCCTTGGGGCTTTGAGTTGGATTCCAAATTATGCCCTGACGGAAAAGAGCAACTTCAGAGCCATGCCGCAATTCACCATAAAGAGGGCTGGACGGCATTGGCCTGGTGGGATAGGAGCGGCCCCGATAAACGGATGGGGTGCAACTCGGCTTTGCTGGCCGAAGGAGAATTCACTTTCGCGGAAATGGAGACGCTGATGAAAGACCACTGGGCAGAAGTATTTGAGCGCCAGCCTGTGGAGTTGTTTCTCGAAATCGCCTAACCCTCAATAACGGGTTATGAACAAATAACAGGAGGAATAACTATATGATTGAATTAAGAAGTCTAGTAATTTCTATTAAGGACGATGTTCTCGTTGGTTGTTATGATCTAATATCTGTCTTTGGAGGAGAAACAGAGGATAATTCTCCGGAAGCAGTCGTCTCTGCTATTCTTGAAGCTCTTATTGATGGAATTCAGGAAGATGGACTTATTTCAGTCTATGAACATGAAGAAGAACTTCAAGCTCGTCTAGAATTCTTTATCCCCTCTCTTAATCGAGAAAATGAAGTTCAAAAAATAGCAAAACAAGTGACAGCGGAATTGGCAGGAAGTGAAAGTTTTGAATCTATTCAGAAGAAACTAGAAGAACCAAATCCGACTGAGATGAATGAGGATGTCTCTGTTGATCCAACTTCAGTGAAGGAATTAGCCTTCTCTGAACTCCCAAAAGATGACGAGTTAGTAAAGGAGGCAAAAGGTTCACTTTCAAAGCAAAGGGCTCTTTGTCTAATATACTCTCGTCTTCCAAGGGAGCAGTGGGGCTCTGATAAGTCCCGTGAAATGTATCAGATGTTTCTTGATGTCGCATCTGATAAACCTAAAACAGGAGAGTAAAGCATGAAGGTTACCGCAACTGCAAAATGGAAGGATAAGGAAACTGGAGAAGAACAAGTCCGCACTGAAGAAGTTGAATATGACTTCGGTGACACTATTCATCAATTGATGGAAGAAATAGGAGAAGAGGCTGTCTTTCATCATGCCAAGTCTGCTATGATCGTCTCGCTTCAAAGTGCAGTCCGTTCTTGGGTGCTCCAAGGATTGACTAAAGAGGAGATAGACGTGAAATTGAACGAGTGGTCAGTGCCGACTGGGAAACCTCGTGGTAAATCTCGCATGGACAAGATGCGGGAAATGCTGGGCAAGATGTCTGCCGAAGATCGGGAACAACTCCTTTCCAGTCTGGACTAAAATTTTCTCCTGTAGCGGGGATTGTATTCCCCGCTACTCTCTTTAAGAAAAAGAAAATATGAATGCCTCAAATATACAATTCAAAGACAACTCTCGAATATCTGAGTATAAACGTTGTGCCCGACAACACTTCTTTCACTACGAAAAAGATATTATCCCAGCTAAAATTCATCTTGCTCTTAATTTCGGTACATGCTATCACTCTGCAATGGATGCAATCTTCCTCTCTTTCTTTAATAAAAAACTTCGAGGGTCTACACTTGCTCGTGAAGGTTTCAAGGCTTTTCTAAAAGAATGGGTAAAACTTGGCCATCCAATAAATATCCCCCTAGCAGACGAGAAGAACTATCTCCCAAGAACACCTATGATAGCATTAGAGATACTGATAAACTATGTGAAAACTCGAGAAGTCTGGATGAATAAACTTGAATTAATTGCAGTTGAGCGACCTTTCGCTGTTCCACTTGATCCAGATCGACCAAATAGATTCTATGTGGGTCGTTTAGATAAAGTTGTGAGTGAGAATGGTCGCTATTGGATTGTTGAACACAAGACAAACTCTCTTTATGATAAGAAGAAAGGGATGCAGATAGGTTTCACAGATATGTTCGATCCGAATTCTCAGATAGATGGATATTCCTTTGCTGGAAAAATGCTTTACGGTTCACGTTTCATGGGAGTTATAGTTGACGCATCTCTTGTCCACAAAGAACATCACAATATTTTCAAGTTCATAACTGTTAATAAAGGAGCAGGTCTCACAAATCAGTGGCTTCAAGATGTGAATGATTGGTGGGATAGAATAGAGAAATCAAGAAGAACAGGGCATTGGCCACGATCTGCACCAGAGTCTTGTAGAACAGTATATGGCCCATGTCCGTATAAGGGATTATGCTTATATACGATTGATGTAAATAATATGTCAAAAGATATTCCAGGATATAAAGTAGAAAAATGGGAACCATTCTCTTTTGATGAACTTCGAGATGCTGTAGGAGAAATAGATAAAGAAGGAGAAAGTATATGAGTTTCTTTTATCTTAAATCACAGAAAACAAGAATTGAACAAGAAAAGACAGCTTATCTTTGGAAAATTGCTCGTTGCCACGCTAGAATTTCTGGAAAGATGCGGAATGGTGAATCAATAACAGAAGCACAAGATATCAAAAAATATGGGAAGAGAATCAAGAACCTATATTAAGAAAAAAGGAGCAGAAGATGCACAAAACAACGCCTAAAGTTTTTCTCTTAGTCCAACCTCAAATCATACACCATGAAATGCAGGCATGGCTAGAAGAAATCGGCGCGGGAAATTATGTTTGGGATAAGTCCACAAGCGACGCTGAAAATATGGTCATGGCTTTTGCCAAACGCTGTTATATGGCATTCGAGCCTGGACTTAATCCGAACGTGAAAAAAGTCCGAGATGATATGAAAGAATACATAGACAATATTCTTATCTCTCGACACGGCTCTGTTCTCGCGCACGCTAACTTCACTTTTGCAATCGAGAACGTCTCCCGTGTATTCACTGGAGAGATGAATAGACATGCCGCAGGAACAGCTATCAGTGAAGGTTCTATGCGCTTTATATCTTTTGAAGACCTAGGACTTGTTGAAACGGAGAGTATGAGAGAACCGAAAGATGGATTTGATATAATAGTTAATGGCTTTCTCCATAGATCTTTTGAGCAAACAGAAGAGTTATATCGGGACCTCATGGATTATATGAAGGAAGATGGATATGATGATCTTCCATTTTCTTGAAAGAAAGAACTAACATCTAAAGCCCGTCGTGCTATAGGGATGGGAATATCAACTGGTGGAATTTGGACTGGGAACGTCCGAGCTATCCGCTGGATCATCGAACAGCGTGGATCAAAATACGCAGAAGAAGAGATTCTATTTGTATCTCGTCTTATGCTTGAGAAGATGATGAAAGCTACACCACTTCTTTTTGGTGATTTTGAAATTGACAATGATGGCTTTTTTATTCCTCGATATTCAAAAGTATAAAGGAGAAAAAAGATGAAACAGGTAATTAAATCTATTGAGCCTGCAACAATTATCATTGATGATCTTCCAGAAAATGGAATCTATGCCTATATGAACAGGAGAGGATCTCCACTTTTGCTGGTTCGTCCCGGTTATCAATATAGATTCTGTAGTCTCACAAGACCTTTAATCGGGGGGAAAGAACCAATGAAAGAAGCCGCTATATCTGGTTGGTTTTTCTCAGATAAAGAAGCTATTCAATCAGTTCTATCTTTAAATTATAAAGTCTATAAGTTTGAAAATCTAGAGGAGTTGTGTGGATGGGTTCTTCAAGAAAATCAAGATGATGATTGATATTAGACAAAAACCTAAAAAACTAATAACTCCAGCTGGAGGGCTCCAACATGGAAAATACAACCCTAAAGGGAACTCTTGAATTCATTGTATATAAAAAACCAGAAACTGGTTTCTTCATCGGAAGTTTTAAACCAGAGAATGAAGACAACATTCCGAAAGAAGCGATCAAAAAAGGAAAAACAATAATAACCGGCGCATCCATTGGGGATATTCCTGAAGTTGGATCAGAGCTTATTCTTGAAGGAAAATGGACCTCCCACCCAAAATATGGGAATCAGTTTAAGTTTTCTCTTATCAGAGAAGATCTTGAGGCATCTGCTGGAGGACAATATAAGTTTCTTGTGAATAATATTAATGGTCTCGGGCCAGTAAAGGCTCAGGCTATTATAGATGAGTTTGGAACAGATGCCTTCGATATTATCCGCCATTTTAAGGAAGATGATGATAAAGATACAACAGACGCTTTTAATAACATCGGTATATCTTCAAAGCTTCTAAAGAGTATAGCAATAGAACTAGAACGCTATGGATCTGAAGCAGAAAGCATGGCTGTTCTTTCCTCTTGGGAAATCTCTCCAGCCGCGATTGTAAAACTAATGAAGAAGTATCTCGTCGCTAATGCTGCAGTTCAGAAGATAAAGGAAAACCCCTATCAACTAATAGATGACATTGAAAGTATAGGCTTCGTGAAAGTTGATGGAATAGCGAAAGCTATAGGAATAGAAGATAACTCACCCTTTCGAATCAAAGCAGGGATTCTTTATGCTCTTAAAAACTCTGAAAATGAAGGCCACACCTGTATAGACATCCGACATCTTCTCTTTGGTCGTGGTCGTTATCTTGGGGTAATGCAAATTCTTGGAATCGGTGTTTCTTCTCAAGAACTAGAAACTGAACTTTTTGAGCTTGCTAAAGAAAAGAAAGTTGTGACTGCTGAGATAAATGAGAAGCAATCAGTTGTTGCCTCTATTTACCTTTACAAAGTAGAAGAAACAATTGAACGTGTAACAGTTGAGCTAATGAATGAGGATAGCCTGAAAGAAATTCCTTATGAAATCTCAGATTCCCTAAATTTTGGTCAAAGAACAACAGTCTCAGCTGTTCTTAAAAACAGACAACTAGCTATTATAACTGGAGGAGCAGGAGTTGGGAAAACTTTTGTAACACAAGAGATTATAAGAGCCTGTGAGAAAAATAATATAACCTATGCTCTTCTTTCCCCGACTGGAAAAGCTGCAAAACGTTTAACAGAAATGACAGGTCGTGAAGCATCAACTATCCACCGCTATCTTCAATATAATCCATTTATAGGATCTTTCACATTGGATGCAGTCCATGAGGGAATGCTCATAATTGATGAAGCCTCTATGATTGACTCTTGGCTTATGTCCGAGCTTTTAGTTCGAGTGAATACGAAAAGAACATCTATTCTTCTCGTTGGTGATAAGAATCAACTTCCTCCTGTTGGCGCAGGTAAGCCTTTCCAGGATATCATTGAATCCAACTTCTTTCCTGTTCACATAATGACAAAAATCATGAGACAGGATGATGATTCTCTTATTCCTATCAATGCAAGTTTTGTTTTAAGTGGAGAGCATCAAGCAATAGATTTCGATGATAAACAGATGAGCTTCATCTTAACTAGACATGCTGAGGATGTTCCATCCGCTATTCTATCTGCTATCAAGAAATCTACTTTTCCTCACAACGAGATTCAAGTCCTTTCCCCTCAAAGGAAAGGAGAAGCTGGGATTGATGTTCTAAATGAAATCTTACGTTTCTATCTAAATCAAGGAGCAACTCCTCTTGTAAAATTCAATCGCTTCTGGGTTAAAGATAAGATAATGTTTACTCGAAATAATTATGTTCTCGGTTACATGAATGGGGATCAAGGTCTTATAGAAGGAGAAGATTTAAGTAATTCAAAAAAACCAACTCTTCTTATCAATCTTGATGGAACGACTATAAAAGTAGAAAATGATAACCACTGGGATATCCAACTTGCCTATGCAATCACTATCCATAAATCTCAAGGGAGTGAATGGAAGCAAGTGATCTTTCCTGTTCACCCAGCACATACATTTATGCTATCTAAAAACCTAATCTACACCGCTATAACGAGAGGAAGATATAATGTAACAATAGTAGGAACAGATTTGGGACTTAAAACTGCTTGTGAGAAGATAGGAAGTCTTGAGAGAGCAACTAATCTTAGTCGATTTTATGAGGAGTATAATGATAAGGATACATTTAATCTAGATGAAGCAACAAAAGAAGCAAGTTCTTTAATTCAAAATAACTAAAGGAGCATAATATGCCGAACGCAAAAGACATAACAACCGCTGGAGCAGAGAAGATTCTTTTAATTGGCCCTCTAGGAGGAGGAAAGACAACTCAATTTCTTACTCTCCCACGACCAGCTTTCATCTATATCTTTGACCCTTCTGGAATAAATGCTATCAGGGGACATGATATAGAATATGAAGAGTACCTTGCTGAAAAACTGAATATAACTGTTAAGCGGATCCCGAAGGGAGGAGGAGAATCAGCTATCCCTGTACAAGGAGTTAATCGTCTAAAATCTCAAGCATACGCTCAGTTTGAAGCTCATTTTATGGAGAGTCTGGATAATGGCTTCTTTGATCGTTTTGCTTCAATTGGACTAGATAGTATCACGACTCTTTCAGATGTTGCGATGGATGATATCTTAGCTCGTGCAGGACGTCTAGCTTATCCTCCTGAGCTAAGTGATTATAATATCCTGAAAACACAGGTTGCAAGACTCTTGCGGGCTCTGTGTGCTCTTGATAAAACTCTTTTTGTGACCGGTCATACTATGTATCGCCAAAATGATACTAATCTGAAAATGCTCAATGAGATCCTCATAACTGGTGATCTTCAAGTAAGAGCTCCACTTCTCTTCTCTTCTGTCTTGCGAGCAGACTATGAAGTCCAAGCGAATCAGACAAAAAAGTTCACTGTACAATCTGTAAAAGATAAATATAATGAGCATCTAAAAAGTAATATCCCCGGAATCCAAGGGATACAAGATGTCACAATCGCCGACTTCTCTAAGCCTCATGAATCTGGACTTGGGAAGTTGATTTCTGCTGGGAGGACTGCGGTATGAATCAAGAAATCCAAAAGAAATACAAAGATGCAGAATATAGAGTAGCAATCATTAAGGTAAATTATCGAAGTCCTGCGCATCTCTATGGAGATATATTCAAGGCTCTCCCTCTTGACGCTAAAGTAGTTGAGGTCTTATCTTTATCTTATTGCCTTGCAATCTCATTCTTTATTATAAGTGAGAAGTTTCCTATTGTAAAACGAGAGCAAGAAGCTCCAATAATCCGACCTAAATTCAAGACTCAGGAAGATAAATTTGGGGAATTAGAAACAGTCTTTGATTGTCTTGATTGGCCTTCAGAAGTTGAATTTGCAGGGCTTAAGAAAAAAGAAGCATGAACAATAAAAGAAAGGAGCAGCCTATGGAATAGAGCCAACTGTGACAACTAAAAACTTCAACTATAACTCTTAAAGGAGAAAGAAATGCCAAAAGTTCAATACAAAGGCATCGCAGATGCACAACAACCTACACTTCTCGATAACGGCCCTCATGATCTCCGAATTGTGAAAGCTACCTATGCAGAAGGGAAAACTCCAGGTCGTTTCCGAACAGAAGTAGTTCTGGAATCCTTGGATATCCTTGACAGCCAGGGGGTCTTCCATTACATCGCAGATCTGAACCCAGAGGGAACTGAGAAAGGAGAAAACTATAAGACTTTGCTGCTGAAACAATTTTGCACCGCCTTCGACATTCCTTTTGATGAAAGCGGCTTTGACACAGACGATTTCTCAGGAAAAGTAGCAAATATCGTCACTGTTGTAGATACTGACGATCAAGGAAGAAAGAGCGTAAAACTTCTTCTTCCTGAACTTCCAGTTATTGGTTAAAACTTAAAGGGCTCATAAAGGGGAGATCTAGTAAGTGAGAGGTCTTCCCTTCTTTCCTTTTTCTTATTTTTTTTTTAATCTAAGGAGAAATATGTCTCGCATAATACGAATTTTAATATATGAGGGAAAAGAAGAAGATCTTCAAATGGCTGTTCCTACCTGGCAATTTCCTGCAACCGGAAGACGAAATACCGGTCTTGGTGGTATTACACTTACTTCCTTCTTAATAGAAGGAGAGGACATAATAAATAATCTTGGTGGAAAATATATACAGCCAAAAACTATAGAAAAAATAAAAGCAGTAGCGTCTGAAATAACAAAAGATATTAACAAAGGAGAACAAAATGAATAAAGAAGAAAAATCTAAACAACTATATAACAATCGAACCACAAGAATAAGTGTTGATGTTCCTTCTTCAATGAAAATAGCTCTTGAAAGTAATATTCCTTATGGACTACTAAGTTCAGTTACTAGAGTTCTTTACACAGAACTTTTGGCTCAATTTAAGATTTATGGAACAAAAAATGTTATATCTGCTGTCTTAAATGACAGACTTCGTATATCTATCATCTTAATCGATGATCAACAGATAAAACAAGAAGAGAATAACCCGGAGGAAAACAAAGAATGAATATCGAAGAATACACAGAACAGTTGAAGAATATGACAGATGCAGAGATTGGAGTTCTTATTCAAGATATCCGAAGAAGTCGGAATACCTCTATGAACTCTTCTCGAATCAAAGCTGTTAAAAAGAAGACGAGAGAAACAAATGTAAAATCTGCTATTACTGGTTTTTCTTCTGAAGAGAAAGAAGAACTTAAGAAGCTACTAGCTGGAATGAAGGAGGAAAAGTAATGCCAGAAAAATCAGTGTATCGAGTAGTTCCTTTTTCTAAAATTATCTTTGGGAATCGTTTCAGGAAAGAATATGAAGGAATAGATGATCTAGCTTTATCTATTGCAGATAAAGGAAATATTGCGCCGATGGTATTAGATACAAACCTGAAAATCCTTGCTGGTGGGCGAAGATATCAGGCTATAGAACAACTCGGCTGGAAAGAAGTGGGTGTTCTTATTCGAGAAACTGATGGGGAATTAGATGCACGTGAGATTGAGCTATTTGAAAATGTTATGAGAAAAGATCTTGTTTGGCAAGAGAGAGTAAAATTAACTAAAGAGATAGATTCTCTTTACCGAAAAAAATATGGAGATAATCACTGGAGTAAAAAAGATACAGCAGAGCTTCTTGGTCGTTCTGTAGGTGGTGTCGGTGAACATCTACAACTCGCTGATGCTCTGGAGATTGTTCCAGAATTAGAAAAACTAAAAACAGAAGATGCAGCAAAGAAGGCAGTAGAAGCCCTTCGGGAAAAGTTAGCGCTTGATGAACTAGCAAGTAGAAGAGAAGATAAAACTATCCCAAAAGATGAGAGATTAGAGCTTCTTCTTCAAGAAGCAGAAAAATCCTATATCGTAAAAGATGTCTTTGAAGCTCTCGCAGAGATGCCGGATCATGAGTGGGCTACAGATAAATATAACATCAATTTTATTGAAGTAGATCCTCCATACGGAATAGATCTTGCAGGAAAAAAGAGAGCAGGAAAAATTGTAGATGTTGGAACAAAAAGCTATGTTGAGATCCCAAAAGATGAATACGAAGAATTCCTACACACACTTTTATCTGAACTTTACCGAATCACTTCTCCGCAAGTCCGAATGATCTTCTGGTTTGGCTTCCAATGGTATGATACTATCCTTTCTATAATGGAAGAGATAGGATGGAAGCCTGATTATATTCCTGCTATTTGGACAAAAGGACATGGACAAACAAATAAAGAATATAGTAATCTTGCAAGAACATATGAATGCTTCTTTTATGTTTCCAAAAATAAAGATTACAGAGTTAAAAAAGGCGGACGAGCTAATGTCTTTGATTTTCGTGGTGTGTATCCTGCCGATAAATATCATCCAACACAGAGACCACTCGATCTACTTATCGAACTCATAGAAACATTTGGTGCGCATATACCAAAAGAGAAGGGGGTTATTCTTGTTCCTTTTCTTGGCTCGGGTGCAACTATTCTTGCCACAAATAAGATGGGTTACCCTGCCTTTGGTTGGGATATTAACCCGGAGTATAAAGAGAAGTTTCTTCATGAAGTCAGGAGAGACTATGTTAAGAGGTTTGAGATGTAGCAGCTTACAACTCCCGGCGCTAATTTTAATCGAGAAAAACCATGGTTCTAGTAAGCATCCCGACATCTTCTATATCTTCTTCTGGAAGAGAAGTTCCCCCAGAAGGAGAGCGAACAGCAAAAATAGCCTTCATCGGCATGGCTCCCGCAAAGAATGAAGAAGAACAAGGACGCCCTTTTGTCGGTCGTGCTGGGCGAGTCTTTGAACAATGCCTTCATGCAGCAGGGATAGCAAGGGCAGAAGTTTATATAACTAATTTATCAAGAAAGAGACTTGAGAATGATCGAGAATCTATCCTTTGGTCCTCAAAAGGTGGGCTAACTTCTTATGGAAAAGAATGTGCAGCGAAGCTGAAAGAAGAATTAGAAGGAATCTCTGCAAATGTAATCATAACTCTTGGTAACGCGCCTATGGATGCTCTCTGTGGGAAAAGGGGGATTACGAAGTGGAGAGGATCTATTCTAGAATCAATCCTTCTTCCTGGTCGAAAAATTATTCCAACAATCCATCCTGCTTCAGTCTCTTATGGAGATTTCTTTGCTCGTTATTATATTAAGGAAGATCTTGACCGTGCACTTTTCGAATCTGAATTCTCTGATATCCGACTTGAGCATCGAAACTATATAATTCGCCCATCTGTGCAAGATGCAACTGATTATATAGATAAGCTATGGAGAGACAAGAAAACAGTTTCTTGGGATATAGAAACTATTGGTGGTGAAGTATCTTGTTTATCTTTCGCTCCTAATCAATATGAGGCGATGTCCGTACCAGTCGCTAACTACTCTCCTTCAAACGAAGCTGCAGTCTGGAAATCTATATCTCGTCTTCTTGATGATCCTGATACACCAAAGTTAGGTATGAATCTTATCTTTGATACCCAATTTGTCCTCGCACATAATAGAATTCAGACACGTGGATATATAGATGACATAATGATAGCCCATCACATCCTTTATCCTGATTTTCCAAAAGGGCTAGACTTCCTTGTTTCCTTTAATGGAAGAGGAGAACCATATTATAAAGATGAAGGAAAGCAATGGAAACTTGCTCAAATAAAAGATTGGGATCAATTTTGGACATATAATGCAAAAGATTCTACTCACGCATTCATTGTCTGGGACGCCATAAAAGATAAGATAAAGGAAAACGGTTTTTGGGAATCGTATCGTGACACAATGGATTACTTTGATCCTGTTAACTTCATGGTTCTTTTCGGTATCTCAGTTGATCCTGAAGCGATAAAGAAGACAGAGATAACGACAACTAAAGAGCTAAAAGAACTTCAGAAAAAACTTGAACTCATCGTAGGACATCCTATAAATGCAAAGAGTCCAGATCAATGCAAGAAATACTTCTATGGAGAACTCGGAATAACTCCGTTGACGAGATATAATAAAACGACTAAAAAATCAGCTCCTACAATAGACGATAAAGCTCTACAAACACTTGCTCACGGGTCATCCACTCGCCCGGCCTTACCAGCAGCAAAAGTAATACAAAATATCCGATCTCTTCGAGATATGAAATCTCGTTATCTCGATATAACATTTGATAAAGATAGTAGATTTCGATGTTCTTATAATCTTCGAACGAAAAACAGTCGTTTTGCGTCTTCTAAAACAATTAATCAAACTGGTGGTAATCATCAGAATCTTCCACAATCCTTCCGTTCTTACTTAGTTCCAGACGAAAATCAAATCTTTATAGAATGGGATAAGACTCAAGCAGAGTGGGTAGTCGTTGCCTTTGTTTCAGGTGATGCTCAAATGATGCATGTTATTCAGGAAAAGCTGGATGTGCATTCATACTCTGGTGCTGCTATCTCCTCTCTTCCTATAGAATATGTTATGCTCGAGAATAAATATGTAGGACATTCTCGGGATGCAGAGGAAGTAGAAGAAGCAAGAAAACAAATAGATCAAGAGTATCCAGAATATACACGATCAAAACTAAAAATTCTCTATCCTGAAGCATATTGGCCTCGCTCCTATTCTATCCGACAAGTTGGGAAGCATTCTAATCACGGTTTCAACTATGATATGGGAGCGAACAAATTTGCTCTTGAGTATGAAACAGATATAAAGGAAGCGAAGAGAATCTATGACGGATATCATAGACTATATCCAGGGCTGAAAAGAATGTACACAGCTATCCGAGAACAACTGGCTTATAGTAGAACCTTAACTAACTGTTATGGTCACAAGCGTCGATTTCTTGGGGAATGGGGAGATGATCTTTTTAAATCTGCATATGATTTTATCCCTCAATCAACTGTTGCGGTTAATAACAAAAGAGGAATGGTTAGAATCTATCGAGATAGAACTGAATGGATGCGCCCGGTTTCTCTTCTTCTTGAAGGTCATGATAGTGTACTTGCTCAAGCACCATTAGATAATGGAATGAGAAACTTAGCGAAAGTAATATATACCGGGATTGAACACATGCATGATGATTTAGAATATGAAGGGAGACAATTCTCAATCAGAACAGACGTGAAAATAGGTTTTAACTGGAGAGATATGATTGAGTTAAAAAATCTTGACCAGAAAACCATAAGCACTCTCGAATTAGAACTTCCATCTATTATGGAGCAAGCGAGAGAAAAACATGAGGAATCTAGAAGGTGAATTATTTGGGAGATTACTTGTTCTTAGTTTACATAGTGTAGGTATAGACAGTCACACATACTGGCTTTGTCGTTGTCTTTGTGGGAATTTAAGAGTAGTTCGAGGCTCCAAAATTGTAACAAGTAGAACAAGAAGCTGTGGATGTCTACGACTTGAGACAAGAGTTAAGAAAAAGATAAGGGGAGAAAGATGAAGATGCCTAAAGAACAAGTAGTCTATGGTGTAAATATTTGGGGTTTTGAGGATTATAAGCTGTTAGGTCTATATGAGAAACTAGAAGATGCTCAAGAATTATTAGAAGCTATGAATAAAAAACATCCTCCTCATTATGGAGATATTTGGCACGGTATACAACTAATAAAATTTATTTTAAATAAAAAATTTGATAGAGAAATCCGATCTGTTGTGATTAAAACAGTAAAATGGAAAGAAAACTAAATAGGAGTAATAAATAATGCTTTATCTTCCAGAACAAGAAGGAAAAAGAGAAGGCTGGGTTATAGATCCAAAAACCACAAGATGGCACAAAAGGTTTCTTCGCCTCGCAGATCATATCTCCGCTTGGTCTAAAGATCCATCAACTAAAGTTGGTGCGGTTATAGCTGACAGACAAAATAGAATAATATCTCTTGGCTTTAACGGTTTTCCACAAGGAATAAAAGATACAAAAGAACGACTAGAAAACAGAGAAACAAAATATAAGATCGTTGTTCATGGAGAAATAAACGCAATCCACTTCGCAAAAAGAGATTTAGAAAACTGTATTTTATATACTTATCCTTTTCAACCTTGTTCTCGTTGTGCTGTGCAGATAATACAAACTAAAATAAAGTTGATAGTATCTCTCACATCAAACATAGAAAGATGGCAAGAGGATTTTGATTTCTCTCTTAAATTACTCGAAGAGGCTAATGTAAATGTAATTCTTTATAGCACTCTAAACGAAATTCCAATTGTAAACTAACCGGAGTAGTAAAGTGGGTAGGGTGCTAGATGACTGGATAGGGCATTATAGAGAATACACAAAAAATACTGAACCACCAGAATCTTATCATCTCTGGACAGCTATTAGTCTTATTGCAGGAACGCTAGAACGTAAAGCATATATGACTTGGGGTCATTCCCGAGTTTATCCTAATATGTATATCGTTCTTGTTGGGCCAAGCGGGAGGACTCGGAAAGGCGTAGCTCTTGATATAGGTTCTAGCTTATTCTCTGCTGCTTTTAAAGGTGAGAATCAGACACCAGAATCTGTAACTAAAGAACGATTAATACAACTCTTTGCACAAGCAGTAAAATCTTATATTGATCCAATAACAAAGCTGCCAGTCTTTCAAGCTCCTTTAACTACTTTCTCAAAAGAACTCTCGGTTTTTCTTGGGCAGAAAGATGTCGGATTTATAGCAAATTTAACTGACTGGTATGATTCTCACGATGTCTGGAGATATGAAACTAAGACATCCACAAGAGATCATATCTCTGGAATCTGTTATAATCTTTTAGCGGGAACAGCGCCCGACTGGTTTCAATCTATTCTTCCAGTTGAAGCTGTAGGTGGAGGTTTTACAAGTCGAATAATCTTCATTGTGGAGGAAAACAAAAAGCAAACTATATCTGAACCTCCCCCTATAGATAAGAGCATGCAGAAAATGCTGATCTCAGATCTTCAGAAAATAAAACTCTTACAAGGAGATTTTACTTTTAATGATGAAGCGAGAAGATTCTATATTAACTGGTATGAGGAAGAAGAGAGGAAATTAGATCGCGGAGAATATCCTGTTAAAGATCCTCGTTTTAACGGATATGCTGAGAGACGAGCTACACACGCAAAAAAAATAGCTATGACTGTCTCCGCAGCTCAATCAGATAATAAAATTATAACAAGAGAACAGCTTCAAGACACAATAGAGATAATGGAATTGACTGAGAAGAAAATGCATCGAGTCTTCGGTGGTCTTGGTGTGGGAATACTTGGAGACTCGATTAGTAAGATAATAGATATTCTTGTGCGAAAGAAGAAAGTACGGAAATCAGAGCTTATGAAGTTATTCTATCGAGACCTTTCACCTGCACAACTTGATGAAGTTATCACAGCTCTCACAAGAATGCAGGCTGCAACTTGCCAACTAATAGATAATAATTCAGATTATCTATTAACATATATCCCAGATAATACAAAAGAGTGAGTTTATTATGATTAAACGTATACTTGTAATGGGGCATTCAGATTCAGGGAAAACATACTTTTCAAGACGCTTAATAGCTGAAATTAGAAGACGAACTAATTTATCTATCCATCATTTTGATGCAGATAGTGTTCGAGATTTTTTCTGTGATAGGGATTATTCAGATAAGGGAAGAATAAGACAAGCAATCCGGATGAGAACACTTTGTGATCTTGCTCTTGAGAATCGCGATTATGTCATTGGGGATTTTATCTGCCCAACTCATGAAGCAAGAATAATTTTTAATCCAGATATTATTGTGATGATGAAAACAATTGAGAATTCTATCTATCAAGATACAAATAGTATAATGACCTTTCCACGAGGTGAGGATTTTCCTAATAGTTATTTTATTGATGTTATGAAAAAAGAGATAGAAGCAATAGAATATGCAGTAGATCGAATAATATATTATATAGGAAATTCCGACTCTGTAGGGAAAAAAGAGTCGGAATAAAGAAATAGTTTATTTTTTCTCTTTTGTATCTGCGCCCATATACTTACTAACAACCTCAAGAGCAGTAGTCGTGAAACCAAGAAATCCTTTAGCAACTCCATCATCCCACGTATAAGGAGTTGCTTCTGAGATCTTCTTAAATCCTTTTGCTATAAGATGGAGACCTAGAATCAACTGACCAACATCATAGCCGGCCGCAAGACTATTAAGAGCATTGATTCCTGTATCTGCTCCCGCAAAGCCATGAGATAAGATATCAAGAACAGGAAGATAACTGATGAACGATCCAATAGCGCTAAGAATATCCATTCTTTTCTCCTTCTTATTTAAAAAGTGAACTCAGACCAATAAGAGCCTTTGGTGCAGAGTCAAAGATAACTGCTAGCAGCGCGATACCAAGAATGATTGTTATAAGATTCGAGGCAACTACACCCGGCCAAGTGATCTTACTATAATCAAGAGGCGGTTTTCTAGGCCAACGAGCAACTGCAAATATCCTCCCGATAAGAAAGGTTGCCAGAACAAAATGAACGATAGGACTAGCCCATTGTTCTATCACCCTAAGTGCTATTCTCCAAGTGGTGGAATAAGCTATAACAATTATTCCACCAACGACAAATCCCACACAGAAACCAGAAAGAGAATCCCACCAACTCCACTGTGCTGTGATTCTATCTTTTAAATGACTATAGACTTTTTTCATTTCCAAGTCCTCGTATCAAACTAACTGTTATCTTTAATTTTCTTAAATCCTGAATACAGCGGAGAAGGGTTCGCCTAATTCTACTGTTACATCTCTTATTACGATACAACTCCTGTTCGATCTTATTGATTCTATTAAGAATGAGCCAAAGACCTGTTATCATAATAATATAAAGTCCTCCAATAAGACCGATAGTTGCACCTGATTCATCAATTGCCAGCGCAAGATACTGATTGTCCCTGTCTAAAAATTCAATATACTCAGCATTTGTAAATGGGCTGCTTGAGTTGGAAAGTTCCTTGTACAGCAAGCTAATAGCCGGAAAATCACTTTGAGAAGCATCGCGAGTTCTCATGAAATATCCTTAAAAAATC
>SDBT01007696.1_pt1 | contig 17697 bp, 13 predicted proteins | sample 2277101 | NCBI WGS metagenome assembly SDBT01 (sample SAMN10404973, study PRJNA504765) | marine sediment metagenome | isolation source: marine sediment core GS10_PC15, 103 cmbsf | place: Arctic Ocean: Southern Knipovich Ridge | collected 2010 | reverse complement strand
TTCCGGGCAATAATGCCCACTTCCGGCCCTTATTTGCAAACCGGTCATATCACCATGCTATTACTATTGTTACGGCAGGTCGCCTAAGAAAACTTTATTATCGGACTTGACAAACCCCCCGTCTGGCCCCTAAAGATGTTGCACTTTCGGGTAGATATATAATTAATGTATCCCCGCCCGAGGGACCGAAGAGCGTCCATAGTATGGCCAAAGCGAGTACAACCAGAAAGCCCAAGACTGCCCCCAAGGCCCGTAAGTCTGCTGCGCGCAAGACCAAGGCGGCTCCGAATGGCAAGAACCTGGTAATCGTCGAGTCCCCCGCCAAGGCCAAGACCATCAACCGTTACCTCGGCAGCGATTACATTGTCAAGGCGTCGATGGGCCACGTGCGCGACCTTCCCAAGAGCGATATCGGCGTGGATATCGAGCACGGATTCACCCCCACTTACGAACCGCTCGCCGGGCGAAAGAAGCTGCTCGCCGAGCTCAAGCGATACGCCAAGACCGCGCCATGCGTGTATCTGGCGACTGACCTCGACCGCGAGGGAGAGTCCATCGCCTGGCATCTTGCAGAGAGTCTCAACGTCAAACCCGACCGCATTCGCCGCGTTGTGTTCAACGAAATCACAGCCACCGCTATCCGGGAAGCTTTCGAGCACCCGCGCGAGGTCGACGCCGATAAGGTGAATGCCCAGCAGGCACGACGGATTCTCGACCGCATCGTCGGATATCAGATATCGCCGCTGTTGTGGCGAAAAGTGGCGCCGGGACTTTCCGCCGGGCGCGTCCAATCAGTAACCGTTCGCCTTACCGTAGAACGCGAGCGCGAGATCGACGCATTCATGCCAGACGAATACTGGCGCATCGGGGCTATTTTCACCCCCGACCTGGCCGCTGCGGGCGAACTTGCATCTAACTGGCAGGCGTTTATGGCAACGCGGGACGAGAAGGACAAGCCCCCGACACGCGACCGCCAGACCAACTTCCTGGCAGATAACTCCGCCTTCCGCGCCGAACTGGTAAAGTGGAACGGTAAGAAATTCAAAACCGACGATACCGATACGGCATTGCAGATCGCCAAGGCGCTCGGTTTGACCGGTCAGGAGATCGCCCGAAGCGAGAACCCCAAGGGCAAAGGCCCGGCCAAAAACGTCGTCACCGTCACAGGCAGCGTCGCCGCCGATGCGAGCTTCACTATCGAAGGCCTTCGCAGGCGAGACAGCAAATCGCGTCCGCCCGCACCGTTCACGACGGCTGCCCTGCAGCAGGCGGCGGCGGTTCAATTGCGCTACTCCGCTTCGCGAACCATGCGAATCGCACAGCAGCTTTACGAAGGCCTCGAAGTCCCCGGCGAAGACAGCGTCGGACTGATTACCTACATGAGAACCGACTCGCGGCTTCTGTCCAACGACGCCGTCAGCCACGTTCGCAAGATGATCTCCGACGTCTACGGCGAAAAATACCTGCCCGAGAAACCCGCGGTTTACGCGTCGGGCAGCCGCGCCCAGGAAGCACACGAAGCGGTTCGCCCCACCGATGCAACCCGGCGACCGGAAGATCTGCGAAGCTCTCTGTCGGACGATCAATTCAAGCTCTACGATCTCATCTGGAGGCGGTTCGTCGCCTGCCAGATGACACCGGCCATCTGGAAAGTCACCGAGGCGGATATCGTCGCCAACATTTCGGACGGACAGGCCAACTTCAAGGCCATCGGAAGGACGCTTGGCTTCGACGGTTTTCTCGCCGTGGCAGGCAGGCCCACAGGTGGCGATCAGATTCTACCCGAACTGAAAGAAGCTTCGCCGGTAGCGGCTCTCGAGCTTGCACCGACGCAGCATTTCACCCAGCCGCCTCCGCGATACACCGTAGCCTCGCTCGTCAAGGCGCTCGAAGCCGACGGAATCGGACGCCCGAGCACCTACGCCGCGATCATCAAGACCATCCAGGATCGCGGATATGTCGAGCAGATCGACCGCTCGTTCCACCCGACCGATCTGGGCATAGTGGTCACCGACAAGCTGGTAAAGCACTTCCCAAAGGTGCTCGACATCCGATTCACCGCACACATGGAAGACCAGCTCGACAAAGTCGAACTCCACGAAGCCCGCTGGGACGCCGTGCTGGCCGAATTCTACGGACCGTTCAGCGAGAATCTTGCCCGGGCCACCGAAGAGATGGTCCACGCCAAGGCCGAGTCCGAACCCAGCGATTACAAGTGCGAGAAGTGCGACAAGGAGATGGTCTATCGCTTCAGCCGCAACGGGCGATACCTCGCCTGCACGGGTTACCCAGACTGCAAGACGACGTACCCAGTAGACCGCGAAGGCAAGAAAGTCGAGAAGACCATCGTCGACGTCGCCTGCCCCAAGTGCGGCGACCCGCTACTGTTGCGTAAGGGCAGATTCGGTCCGTTCCTGAGTTGCCAGAAGTATCCCGACTGCGACGGCGTGCTGAACCTCGACCGCAAGGGCTTCGTCAAGATGCCCAGCGCCCCGCCGCTGCAGATTGACCTGCCCTGCCCAAAGTGCGACGCTCCGCTGAACCTTCGCCGCGGAAAACGCGGGCCGTGGTTGAGCTGCTCGAAGTATCCCAAGTGTCGAGGCCGCGCCGGCTGGAAGTCGCAGGACGAAGAGACGATCAAGCGACTGGAATTGGAGCTGATGAATCACGAAAAGGCCCATCCGATGGACCCGATCCGCACCATCACCGGGGATGAAATCAACGATGAGTACGCCCCGCGACCTATTACACCGCCGACTTCCGAAAAAGAAGATTAACGATCGCCGGATTACCCTCGCCTTGAAGACTCTCGCCGTGTAGCGTCTGCAATCTCATGAAGCCCGAGCCTCCTACAAACTGGCCCCAAAAGCGCCACGATCTGATAGTCCGCCGCGACATGCCGCGGAACTACGCACTCCACGCCTCCGAAGGCGCGATGTTCATGATCGGGATGGCGTTTATCGGCGAGGCCGACGTGCTCACAGTTGGCGCCAAAGCGTTCGGTGCGCCTGCCTGGCTGATTGCACTGATGCCTATACTCATGGCGCTCGGTTTCATGCTCCCGTCGATGCTCGTCGCACACCGCATTGAGCGCCTGCACCGCCATAAATTCATCACATTGCTGTTCGGTATTCCGCAGCGATTGGCTTTTCTTGCCGGCGGATTGATCCTGTTCTTCATGCAGCCGGACGGCATGACTCTCGCCCTCTGCGCGATCGTATTGGCGCCGCTTGCAAGCGGACTTATCGGCGGGCTGACGTTCACAGCCTGGCAGGAAACCGTCGCCAAAACCCTCCCCGCCAATCGCCGCGCGTCGATGTTCGCCACGCGCAACATGGTCACCGTCATATTCGGCATGGGTGCGGGCAAGCTGATCGCCAAGATTCTAAGCCTGTATCCCCAGGGCGATCCACGCGGGTACGGCATACTGTTTCTGATAACATTCGCATGCACTTCGCTCTCATGGATACTGTTCTGCTTCCTGAAGGAAGAACCTTACCCCAGCGAGCCCAAGCACACGCTGACGCTCGGTCAGAACCTGCGGCAGATGTCCGCAATCATCGCCGGCGACAAGAATTTCCGCATGCTCCTGACAACCCAGGGCCTGGCCAAGTCGCTGTACATCGTCCTGCCGTTCCTGGCGATACACGCTCTCCAAACGCTTGACAAACCAGACAGTTACGTCGGGTACCTGATTATCGCCAAGTACGCCGGCGGAATGGTGGGCAGCGTGCTTACAGGCGTTCTGGGCGATAAGTTCGGTGGTAAAACACTGGTGAGCATCGGCCGGGCTGCACTGCTGGCGGTCTGCATATGGGGTGCATTCGCTTCGACGGAACTCGAATTCTTCGCGGTGTTCTTCCTGTTCGGGATAACCTGGTGTCTCGACCGGATGGGCGGTCTGATACTCTCGCTGGAACTGGCACCCGTTTCGCGAAGGGCGACGTACCTGGCGCTGTTCAGTTTCTCAGGTGCGATACTCATGCTGATCGCCTCGCAACTCGGAGCGAAAGTTTGGACGATGACGGAAGAGAGCTTCAAGACAGTCAGCCTGATAGCGGCCGGCCTGACAGCCATCTCCATGTTCTCGTTGTGGCGACTGAAAGAACCTCGCAACCGCGCACCGGTCGAACCACCCCCAACCTTCCGGCGTATGTAGCCCGGAACCGGGATTGTCCTCCGACTTGTCCGGCGTAGCTCGCAGAACGAAGCCAGAAGCTTTAGCGAAGGAGGGAACACGGAACACTCGATGCGGGTGCCACTCCCTTCGATACGGGTGCCACTACCTTCGATACGGGTGCCACTACCTTCGATACGGGTGCCACTACCTTCGATACGGGTGCCACTCCCTTCGATACGGGTGCCACTACCCTCGATACGGGTGCCACTACCCTTCAGGGTAGTGCTCGGCCGCACTATCGCCTGGGCGCTGTTTCCGCCGGGACCAACCCTACCGCGAAAAGTGGGCAGGCCGGGCTTGCACGCCCTACTACTTTTTCTTTTTCCGTCTCGGGAAGAAGCCTACCCACTTGTCCGGTTCGATCTCGATTTTGCCAAGATGAGCGAAGATCACCGCCATGAACGTCAGGCTGGTGATCGCCATCGGCATCATTCCCCTGTCGGCCGCCGACGCTCCAAACTCATACGATATCAAGGCATACTGCAACATCACCAGACCGGCGACGAACCACGCCAGATGGACAGATCGCCGCTGGACAAGCTTCTTGCGCGAGAGATTGAACTCGCTTCGATTAAGCGCGTTGCGAATCAGGCTGCCAAGCAGCGTCGCGCAAAGCATCCAGACCAATATCGAGAATACCCATAAGCCTCGCAGCGGTCCTTGAACTATCAGCCAGAAGTCGTACACCCCGTGCACAACGCAGGCGGCCAGGAAGCCAACCAGCCCGCAAAGCAATACGTGGCGTCCGCCCAGGCGGTATTTGGCGTAGATGATCCCGTAGACGATCATCGAGGTCTTGGCCATGTGCCCGACGCTGCACGCCAGCGCCCTGCCGATTATGCAATCGAGCTGCGAATCGTTGAAGTAGCCCAGATTCTCGACGAATGCAAACCCCAACGCCGAGACGCACGCGTAGATTACGTAATCTATCGATTCGTTCACCTGCTTCGAAAAATGCAGCATAAGCAGGAACGGGATGATCTTTACGGTCTCCTCGATCAGTCCGATCCCGGCGATGCAGTACAGCAGATCGTTCGCCCATTGGCCGTTCAGGTGGAAGTTGAAGTAGAACCCGGCAGCGTCGTACAGGCTAAGGCATACTCGCGCGCCGATCATTCCACCAGCGAGCGTAATCAGGAGGTAGCGAAGTTTCTCCGGCTCGAACACGTCGAGCTTCTGGAGGTAGACGAACCACGCGATCAATATGAACGCCGCGGCGAGCAGGCCCTTCTTGGTCGCGTGGGACATATCGAACAGGCTTACAAGATACGTCCCCCATCGCCGGTGGGATGCGTGATTCAATCGCACAATTCGCACGGGTACCGCAGCGGCTGCGCTTGAGTTTGAGAGCAACTGCTCAAGGGCGTCGAAGTCGCGCTGGGCAAAGAGTATTCGCGAAAGCTTCGCACCGGCTACATGGGCAGCGCCTCGGTGTTCAATTTCGCGACGGAAGAGTTCCTTCGCTTGGCCGACTTTGCCCTCGCCCAGGCGCACGTCGCCGAACGAAACGTTGACCCATCGCCGCGTGTTGTCCGTGATGCTCTGGAAGGCTTTGGCGGCGGCCGCGGAATCGTCGCGAAGGTAGTGATAGTAACCCAGGCCATAATAACCGGCGTCGGCGATGTTCGGATCGACGTCCTTGGAGTATTTCGTATATTCGGCTGCGAGGTTTGCGATCTCGGCGGCGGTCTTTGGATCGGCCTTCTTGAGATCGTAATAGCTCTTAACGTACCGGCGATGGTAGTAGAGCTGCCGGAAGTCCGCGTCGCGAAGCTGCTGGTACAGCTCAGCCGCCCGCTGGTGATCTCCGGACGCCCCGGCTAGCCACGCCAGTTCCTGTGGATTGTCTGTAAGCGGCTGGGAGAAGAAGTAATTCATCGCCGCATAGACAACCACCCCGGCGGCTATTATGCCCACCAGCGCCTTGAACATCGGCCATTTGGATTCTTTCCGGTTCACAAGCCCCAGTCTAACAGCAGCAGAACTCCTTTGCATCCCCGTGATTGTCGCTCTGGCAACTTGGAGAATAGCAGGTACAATGTAGGTAGAGGCCTTTGCATGCCCTGCCAGGGTGAACCCCGGAGCAGGGAGCATAGATTAGTCGCATCCTATCGCAAGACATGGAGCTAGCATGAGTAGCACGTACAGACGAGACATGAGTGTTCAAAGCGTCCTGAAACGCCACCCCAAAGCTGTACGGATATTCGAGCGTTTGGGAATCGATGATGGCGGGCAGGGCACTATAGGTGACGCCGCTCAAAGCGAAGCATTGCCACCAGATCTTCTACTGGCTGCGCTGGAAGCGACCGACCCAGCCGCAGGACTTCAAGAGCATGAGGGCGAAGATAACTTCGAAGCCATGTTTCAGGAGGCGATCACCGAATATATTGAGATGTCTCATCACGCATTTATGAAGGCGGAACTTCCCAGGCTTGAGCAACTCATGAACAGGGCTCTCAACGCTGACTCTCCGACCCACCACGGAATGCTGGAATCGCTGAGAGAAATATTTCTGACCTTCCGAGCGGACGTCGAGAAGCATCTGGAAGTCGAGGAGGAGATCCTATTCCCGCGGCTTCGCAACATTTACGGGCACGCCATCACCGACATGCCGCGCAGCGGGGCTCCCTCCGTATCATCGCCCAGTGTTGCTGTTGCGGAAATGGCGCACGAGCACGACGTGATGGAGGATGCTTTGCAGGAGATGAGGGCGTTGACGTCCGATTACACGCTCGGTGACGATGCCCCCGACGTGCTTGTCATGTTGTACGACGGACTTCGGGAGATGGAAGATGACCTCGAACAGCACTTCCGTTTGGAAAATGATTACTTGTGGCCGATGCGAGTGACTCAATCGCCGCCGCCAGATATCAGCCATACCCCAAAAACCGACGCCACGGTTGCGGACGAAGCGAGTCTTATCTGCCCGCGGACAAACCAGCGATGCGAGAATGGCTCCCCCGCCGAATGCGACACGTTCTGGGACTGTGTCCGCCAAGCCATGCACCAGCGATGGGAAGCTACCGACGACGAGTAGGGTTGCAACTTGCTTACAGCCCCTTGTAGACGTCCTTGCGATGTCGCACCCGTATGACCACGACGAGCACTTTCCGGTCTTCAACGGTGTATACGATCCGGTAATCGCCCGCTCGGGTACGATAAGCGGCCTTTGCGCCAGAGAGCTTGACTGTACCGGTGTGGCGAGGATTCGTCTTGAGCTTTTCAATAGCTCGGGCGACCCGGCGCAGATCGGTCTTGCCCAGCCGCGACAGTTCCTTCCGAGCCGAAGCCGCAATTTCAATTCTATATGCCAAGGTCTTTCTTCACCTTGGCCCATGAGCGGGTCTTTTGTCGCATTCTCTGGCGGATAACGTCCAGGTCGGCTGCGTCTTCAAGCTGATCGAGAAGTTCGGCGTCCTCGGCTGGGACTATGGCGAAAAGCTGCTTGCCCCGCCGGGTAACCATCACGCGTTCTCCGCCATAGGCCACTCTGTTGGCGATCTCGGGCAGATGCTGGCGGGCGTCGCTTATTGGCAGACTAGTCATGCTCCTCACCTTTCCGTACGTTTTGTACAATTAGAAAGAAAGGTGGGGCTATCGCCCCAGCCTACCATTTTTGTACATTTTGTACAATTCGTACGCTTCGTACAAGTAATTATCGGATGTTTCCGCCCGAAAGTCAAGTGAGGCTCAAAAGGAAATACTCTCTCCTGGTTGCGAGCAGGATTCGGGATTGATATAAGACAGAGTCAAATAGTTTTCCGGTCGGCAATCCCGAAGGGACTGTAAGCAAGTTGCACGCCCTACGTACTTGTCCGTTACTGCTATTCGGATTACAATCAGATTATATCATTGAGCTTGAGGGGTACATTATGAAATGGCGATGGCGCGACCAGAAGACTGCTCGTTGGTACGCAGTTATTGTCCTTGTTGCTGCCTTTGGATGCCTCTCGACCACGGGATGTCACCGATCAGCCCGTCTTCGTTATCAGGAGCAGTTCTCTCCTGACGACAGCCTGGTAGCCTACCTCGAGGACCATTCCGGGTGGGAACTTCTCCTGGGGCACAAAACAGACATAACCCACGATTTCAGCGCCTGCTGGACTCGCGTAGAGACACCTCGCAAGCGAGTGACTGTTCAGTTGCCATCCCCACCGGGCGATTGGTCTTACCACGATGACGTTCCGAATGAGATGAAGATATCTCCCGATTCCCGCTACATGGGCGTCCTGCTGCCGGGTTCGCTCACGGTTATTGACATGCTGTCAGGCCAGCCGAGCACAATTACCACCGGGAACATCGGCAGTTTCAGTTGGATATCTTCCGACGAACTGGCGTATTTCCGCGTCGAGGTGCAGGACAGTTCGCAACTGCCCGAAACCGCAATCTACCGGACGTCGGTATCCGCTCCGGAGCGAACTGGCAGGAGGGTCTTTGGGAGCAACGGGGCTGGGGACGTGTCGCTGCATTTGGGAGGAATGGATCGCGTGTACTGGTCCCCGGATGGAAGATATGTGGTCTTTCGTGACGGGAGCACTCGTGCAGGCGGATATTCTATTTTCAATTTTCAAACCGCTACGGCCAGAACCCTGCCCGAACAGATCAGACTCATTGTTCACTTTGCTTGGACGCCGGATTCGTCGGCTTTCTTCTGCATCAGTTCGCGGCGGCCCTATGGTGACTCTGTGCTGTTTATGAATCCTGAGACACTCGAGAGCATTGACTTCTCCGCAGAGTTCTTGCAACACATTTCGTTGGAGGGCCAGGCATTATCTTTTCTTTCCACGCGTGATTGGTTCAGATGGACTGCAGACGGCGAGTACCTCATATTGAACAGGTGGCTGCCGCAGAAAAGTGGCCTCCTCATAGACCTTGACCCGTGGCGAGTTCTACCAATAGCCGATCAACTCAACAGGCTACTTCCGAACGAGTCGGACAGAATGCCTGCGCTGGAATATCTGCCTGTGGATGGATACGTGGGCGTACGCACATGGGGACCAGACGCACTCGCACGGTACGCCGTCAGCTACGATCTGCAACGGATCGTTGAACTTGGCCCGGGACAGGAAAAACTGATCTACTCCAACTCGGGCGACACCGCAGCAGCGATAACAGGCCGTCACGGAAAGGTCACGCTCTACAAGTTTAACATCCCTCCAATTTCTCCCTAACCACGCCATAAAAAACGGCGAGCCCGTTAAGGCCCGCCGCTTGGATTCGTATTTGGTCGGCAATCCCGATAAGTCGGGACCAACCCTACCGCTGTTGTTTCCGCTGTTAAATCGTAAATCGTAAATCGACAATCCGATCACCCGAAGGGGAAGATGAACGATTATTTTTCTTTGCGGCTGAACAGCTTGGCGAGCTTCTTCTGGTTGTTCGGGTGCAGGAAGATAATCGCCAGCCCGCCGATGATATTGCCCAGCGTCACCGGAATCAGGTTGCCGAACATATCCCAGAAGCGTTCGCCGAGTTGTCCGTCGGCCAGCAGGCCCGCCGGAAGGAAGTACATGTTGGCGATACTGTGCTCGAAACCCGACGCGACGAATGCCATGATCGGGAAGTAGATGCCCAGTATTTTGCCCATCGCGGTCTTGGCCGAGCAGGCCATAATCACCGCAAGGCATACCAGCATGTTGCACAGTATTCCGCGGAACAGGCAGACGTCGAAGGGTAGGTCCATCTTGGCGTTGGCGATGCCTATCGCCCTGTCGCCAACCGCGCCGGACAGCAGATCGGTACGGCTCATAACCCACGCAAGTAGGATCGAACCGGCGAAATTGCCGATCCAGACAACCACCCAGTTTCGGGCGATGTGCGTCGGGTGAACCGTCCGGGCCAGAAGCCCCGCCGTCATCAGAATATTTCCGGTGAACAGTTCCGAACCGGGAATCAGCACGAGCATAAGCCCGACGCTGAACACGCTGCCGCCCAGAAAACTCGCCAGTCCGGGGTCCAGACTGCCGCCCGAGGTCACTTTGGTAGCTACGACCGCACCAAAGCCGATGTATATACCCGCAAGAATCGCCAGGAACAACTGCTCCCAGACGTTGGCTGCCGCCTTACGCTCGGCGATGCAACTAAGTGAATCCGCAATGCCCTTGGGAGGCAACAATTGTTCTGCACTCATGTTATTACCTTTAAGCTGGGGATGAAAACGGCGAGCCCGTTAAGGCCCGCCGCTTGGAATTCGTATTTGGTCGGTAAACTCACCGCAGGCAAGTTGCCAACCCTACCGCTTCCGCCCCATCGGGGCAGGCTGTGCAACAAGTAGCACGCCCTACCGCTATGTTGAGGCCGCCTCACTTCAGTGACGGCGGTTTGTTGCTTCTTCTGCTGTTTCTGCTGTTAAATCTGTTAATTCTGTTTCTTCTGTTATTAAATCGTCAATCGAAAATCGTAAATCGACAATCGATTAAACCCAGTCGACTTTCAGAAGGTGGACCGAGCAGGAGATGCACGGGTCGTATGCGCGAACCAGCATTTCCAGATCGTGGCCGATTTCGTCCTGGCTACGCGTCTCGATCACTTCCGGGACGTACTTCTGCATGTCGCGGTCGATATTGGCCAGGTTCATACCCGTCGGGATGATGCAGTTGGCCGACTGGCAGACGCCGTCTTCGTCGTAGGTGTAATCGTGGACCAGCAGGCCGCGTGGTACTTCGGTGAGGCCCACGCCGCGACCGGCCTTGGGGGTGACATTCGGGGTGAGGTTCTCTTCAGTGAAGTCCATCGCCAGGATCTGGTCCATCAACTTGCGAAGCTCATCGTAGAAGTGTGCGATCTCGACGGTCTGTGCGAAGTTATTGGCGTACGGATTGTAGCAAGGCCCGTTCAGGCCGATCGCGCTGGCGGCGGACTTGCCACGCTCGTTGAGAAGCTCGTGGTTGTTGTTGTAGCGTGAAAGCGCACCGACAGCGAGGCAGTCGTCGACGTTGCTCACGTGCTTGGCGGTTGAATGCTCGACGCACTTTTCGTGGATGAACTGAGCGTAATCGTGGTAATCGATCACGCCGGCTTTGGAGCTCTTCAAGTCGCCGTCGTAGTAGGCGTACTCGTCGTCCCGCGTCAGGCTGAGGTCTTCACGCTCTCGCTCGAAGCTCGGGAACGCACCGGTGATCGAGGCGACCAGGGCGACGGTTTCATCGATGTCGTCGTTGAGACTATCGATATACTGCTGAATCAGCGTCAGGCCCTTCTTGGACGGGACGTGGGTGAATCCGCCCGGCATCATGCCGATCGGGTGAACGTGACGGCCTGAGATAACCTCGCAGATCACGTTGCCTAGCTTTTTCAGGCGCAGTGCACGTTTGACCACTTCGGGGTGCGAAGTAGCCAACGGAATTACGCTCGGAGCGCTAAACGCATCGGGAGCGGCGAGGAAGTAAACGTGCAGCACGTGCGACTGGATTTCCTCGGCCAGCAGCATCAATCGGCGAAGGGCGGTAACTTCGGGCGTGAGCTCCACGCCGAATGCATCGTCGGTGGCTTTAATGCTGGCGGTAGTGTGCCCCACCGAGCAAATGCCGCAGATGCGGCAGGTAAGCATAGCCGTGTCTCGCCAATTGAGGCCTTCGATCATGCTCTCGAAGACTCGCGGCGTCTCGACGATATTGAGGGTGCATTGTTCCACCTGCCCGTCGGTCGCACGGACAACGATATTGCCATGCCCTTCGACGCGCGTCAGGTGATGAATGTTAATATCAAGGTCTTTACCCATGAGTCAAACTCCGGTTTATTGTTTACACCAGTTGGTTACTTGGTTATCAGGCCGTCCGCGGGCGGTTCGGAAACTTCGTACACACCGTTGAACAGTCTGAACTCGGCCATCACCTGATCCATCGTCAGCCCGTACTCTTCCAGGACGTCCTTGGCGGCATTATTGTTCGGATCGCTTATCAGTCCGCGGCAGCCGTAGCAGCGTCCGCCGTAGCTCGGGCACCATGCATCGCAGCCCGCCCGGGCGATGAGGCCCATGCAATACTCGCCCTTGTGATAGAGGCAGACGTTTTCCTTCAGCTTGCATTCTACGCAGACCGGATGTTCCGGAAGGCGCCAGGTCTTGCCCGCGAGTATGGTCTTAACGAATTCGACGAATTCCGACTGGCTGATCGGGCATCCTGGAATCTCGAAATCGACGGTGATCGCCGCGGAGATCGGTAATACAACTGAGGTCTCGTACTGATCGGCTGCGTCGCCGTAGACTGTCTTCATCGATTTTTCGATACCGCGGAAGTTCTTCAGGACGTTCAGGCCGCCCGTGCAGGCACAGGCACCCAAAGCCACAACGTACGTCGCCTTGGAACGAATCTCTTCCAGGCGGGCACGGTCGGACTCGCGACTGAACGCGCCTTCGATAAAGGCGATGGCGTAGGAATCGGCCTTGTCGTCGATCGCTTCGCGGAACTCGACGATGTCCACGACACCCAGAATGTCCAGCAAGTCGTCCTCGCAATTGAGAACCTGCAGCTGACATCCTTCGCAACTTGTGAAGTCAAAAAATGCAATTTTCGGTTTATCCGACATCGAACTTTTCTCCTGGTGAGGGCTTAGTACTTTGTAACAGGAATACTGATGTATTCACTGGTACTAAATACCTTCCCTCAGCCGCATTACTTCGGCGTAATTGAAAATCGGGCCTTCCTGGCAGACGTATTCGTATTCATTGATACTAAATACCTTCCCTAAGCCGCATTACTTCGGCGTAGTTGAAAATCGGGCCTTCCTGGCAGACGTATACGTTTCGGATCTGGCAGTGCCCGCACTTGCCCAGACCGCACTTCATCCTGCGTTCGAGCGAGCAGTAAATGCTCGTCTTCCGCATGCCCATCGCGAGCGCTTCAAGCACCGCGAACTTAAACATGATCGGCGGGCCGATGATAAAAGCGGCGGTGTTGGCCGGGTCGATCTTGGGCATCGTGCGGAACAGTTTGGTGATCACGCCCGTGTTGCCCTTCCATGACTCATCGCCCCTGTCGACGGTGAGCAGGAAATTGCAATCCTCGCGATCTGCCCATTCCTCCAGATCGGCGGCGAACAGCAGATCGTCCGGGGTGCGGGCACCGTAGAGGATTGTCACGTTTCCGTACTTGTCGCGATTGTTCAGGGCGTCAAGGATAAAGCTGCGGCAGGGCGCCAAACCAAGCCCGCCCGCCACGAACAGCAGATCCTTTCCGGCGACGGTATCCATATCATATCCGTTGCCAAACGCGCCTCGCAGGCCGAGGCTATCGCCCACGCCCAATGCGCTGATGGCGTTGGTAACGTCGCCCACCGCACGGATGCACATCTCCAGACCGTCGTGTTTGCCCGAGGCCGAGCAGATCGAAATCGGCGCTTCGCCGATACCGAACAAACTCACTTCCATGAACTGTCCGGCCTGGTACTCGATGCCTGCTCCATCCTCGAATTCAAGGCGGAACCAGGTTTCCTTTTCGGTGAACTTTACGACTTCGACAATATTTGCCTTACGCGGCAGATACGGCGAAACCGGCTGGCACACTTGTTGTTCTGTAGCTTGCGGATTCATCTTAGCTCCTCGATTCGCACGCAATTAAGCATCCGCTTCGACAGCCTGGTCGGCTATCTGCTGGAACGCTTCGAGAATGGAAATATTCGCAATGCACTGGAGGCTGCAACGTCCGCAACCAACGCATCCGGTCCGTCCGGTGCGTTCCAGTACAAACTTGCCCTTGCGGAACATGCGATGTCGTAAACGCGACGCACGATTCTCGCGGAAATTCTCGCCACCGGCGACCTCGGCAAACTCACCCAACTGGCAGGAGTCCCACTTACGCTGGCGCACCCCGCTGGTCAGGTTGAGATCAAGCTTGTCCGAAATGTCGAAGCAGTAGCAGGTCGGGCAGATATTGGTGCAACTGCCGCAACTGAAGCATCGCTGTGCGACCGCTTCCCAAAGCAGCGAGTCGTAACTCTGCTCGAGCAGGTCAGGCAGATACTTCGTGTCGTAGGGAAGCCGCTTTTCGCAGGCGACGATCTTTGCCGCTTCGTAGTCCTGCTTGACTTTGTGGTCGGCCGGGCCGGCTTCGCCGCAAACGCCGCAGTCATTGGCGAGTTGCGATCCGGTTTCGCTTCCAACCTCGACGTAGTAGCTGTCGCCAAGATCGGTCAGGAACAGATCGAACCCGTCGCTCGGTGGTTCGAGCGTGTTCATATCTGACATGAACTGATGCTCGTTGATGTAACTGGCGATGTTCATGCCGATCAACAACGCAGCATTACGCTTGGCCTTGTAGTACGGATCAAGCGGGTCCTGGCAGAGCGCCGCGTCGGTCGTGGCGATGCCCCACAGGTCATACGGATGCACGCCGAGCATAGCCGTCGGCTGCGCCTCGATATCGGCATGTGCATCGGATGGTTTGCCGTCCTGGAAACTCAGAAGGTTCTCAAACTGAGGCATGAGATACTTCTTGGGCGGCAGGATGGACTGATCGTAATCCATCCGGATAGACCCGATATCCGAGTCCGACTCGATCTGGGCAAAGACGAATTGCGGTCCCTTGACTACCGGAGCAACGACCCGGTACGACGTCAAAAGGAACTTCACAAAATCGTCGAATGCATCCTTTTTGAGAATGCGTGGCAACATCTGATTCTTCCTTTCAACTCAATACGAATAACGTTCTTTAATTCCGACCATTCACAATCGTGGCCGGGTGATTCCGTTTCCACACACAGGAGCGGTATTACGCCCTGCCAGCTATTTTCTATTCCGACCATTCACAATCGTGACCGGGTGATTCCGTTTCCACACACAGGAGCGGTATTACGCCCTGCCAGCTATTTTCTATTCCGACCATTCACAATCGTGACCGGGTGAATCTCTCAGCAAATACGAGGTAATTCTTCGCCGTAGGGCATCTGCACTATCCGTCGGCCGCCAATGCTCGTAATCATCTCTACAATTGGTGCGTCGCTTGAGCTGCATATTCGTCCGACAACCGCTGCCTTGGCGGCGATCTTCTCTCGCTGGAGAATCTCGACTGCCCTTTGGGCAGTTTCGCTTGTCACTATCGCCACCAGTTTGCCTTCATTGGCGACCGATAGCAGGTCCAGACCAAGCATTTCGGCGGCCGCCCGCGCGGTCTTGTTCAGCGGTATCGCAGTCTCGTCCAGTTCAACATCGAACCCGGACGCCTCGGACACTTCAACCAGCGTCGCAGCAAGCCCGCTCCGCGTCGGGTCACGCATGAACTTCACGTCACTGCCCAGTTCGGCCAGCAGCGACTCGGTAAGGCAGTTGATCGCTGCACAATCGCTTTCAAGCTCCGCGGTAAAACTCAAACCTTCACGCTGGCTCATCACGGCCAGTCCGTGCTCGCCAAGCGCACCGGAAAGGATAATCACGTCACCTTCTGCGATGCGGTCGAAACCCAACTCAGCTTCGGGAATCATCGCACCGATGCCCGCGGTGTTGATGATGATCCCGTCAACTCCGCCGTGCTCGACGACTTTCGTGTCGCCGGTGACAATCGCCACGCCCGCCTGCTGGGCGGCCTTGCCGGCAGATTCCAGCACTCGCTTCAGCAGGGCTATCTCCAGGCCCTCTTCCAGTATCAGGCCCATGGACAGCGCTTTGGGCTTTGCTCCGGCGACGGCAAGATCGTTCACCGTTCCGAAGACAGCCAACTCGCCAATGTCGCCACCAGGGAACTCGAGCGGTTGAATGACGTAGCTATCAGTCGTGAAGGCCAGCTTTCCGTCGAAACCGTCGAGCGTCGCAGCGTCCGTCAAACCGGCCGGATTCTGGGTGGACTTCAATGAAGGCAGAATCACCTGCTCGATCAGTTCGACCGTAAGTTGTCCGCCACCACCGTGTGCCAACTTTATCATTGTGCACGCTCCTTTCGCCATCTCGAGTCACCCGATCTGCGCCGCTTATGTCCGCTAGCAACCGTGGTGATCATGGTTTCATCAGCCATTACCGATTGCCTCCCACGTCGTGCCGTTCGTACTTGTACGCGGCGGCACAGGCGCCTTCGGAAGATACCATGCAAGGACCGATCGGATCGCGCGGCGTGCAGCTAACACCAAAAAACCCGCATTCAACCGGATTGCATTTACCGGATATTACGTCGCCACAGCGACAGCCAGGAAGCTCGTAGCTCTCGAACTCGGGCAGATCGAAACGCTTTTCGGCATCGAAGGCTGCGAATTCATCCTTCAACTCCAACCCGCTGCCGGGAATAACTCCGATCGCACGCCACGGTGCATCGTAGGGCTGAAAAACCTCGCAAATAACTTTCCAAGCTTCTGCGTTTCCCTCAGCGGAAACGCTTGAATAAACCGAACAGGCACTTGCAGTTCCGTCTATCATCTGTGTAAAGATTTCCTCCAGGCCGAGTACGACCTGTGCGGCGTCGAATCCGGCTACCACGCAGGGTTTGCCGAACACCTCGACGATTTCGTCGTACGCCTTGTAGCCCAGAATCACGCTGACGTGACCCGGACAGAGGAATCCGTCGATTTTAACTTGTTCAGCCGACAGCAGCGCCCGCATCGCCGGAACGATCATCTTGTGGGCGCCGAGAATCGAAAAATTCTCCACGCCTTCGTCGCGGGCACGCCGCACGGCCATCGCCGTTCCGGGCGTCGTCGTCTCAAATCCTACGCCGAGGAAGACGACCTGTTTATCGGGCCGTTTCTTCGCCGTCTCGACGGCCTGGTCGGCGGAGTAGACAATTTCAATCTCCGCGCCTCTGGCTCGTGCGTCGGCAAGCGAGCCATCGCGGCCCGGCACGCGAATCATGTCACCGTAAGTCGCCGTCACAACGCCATGCATCTGCGAAAGCATCACCGCCTGATCCATGTACGACTGGTCCGTCACACAAACCGGACATCCGGGCCCGCTGGTAAGCTTAATATTGTCGCCCAACATCGAGCGCAGCCCGCTGCGGGCAATGGCCATCGTGTGCGTGCCGCAGATCTCCATGACCTGAACACATTCAACACCCGAGCTGCCGCCAGTAAGCTGAGCGGCAAGTTCGTGAAGTTTTTCACAATTCAGATTCAAAGTTTCTCCCTCACAAATACTTCCTAATTGAAAGCTCGCCAGGAGGATTTTGAGTATGGGATAGACATGCAATGTACTCTATTCCCTATTATGCGTGTAGGAAATAACTGTCTTTTTGTGAATTATTTCACCGCCTCATCTCTCGCCCTTTTTGCGTCACCCTCGCCTCATTCCGCACCGCGTAGTTCAATTCTATGACTCCCGTATCGCACCGCGCAGGAGCGTCCCTGATCGAGATTGCACATCAGTATATTGGAGTACACCCACCAAAACTATCTGACCCAATACTCGCCCTTTCGCACCGCATTGGGGACTGACGATTGCGGAATTCTGATTGCGGATTTAAAAGAAACGTGGCCTGGGGAAAATGGAGACTGGCTCGGTAGCGTAGCGAAGAGCCTGTCCCTGAGTCCCAACGGGACGGGGATGCCTGCCCCCACTTTCACGCTATTGTTCTGGCAACAAGGTGGCAACCCTACGCCTT